>CEWH01111760.1_pt1 | contig 11117 bp, 9 predicted proteins | sample 531231 | NCBI WGS metagenome assembly CEWH01 (sample SAMEA2622316, study PRJEB7988) | marine metagenome | biome: marine biome (ENVO:00000447); feature: surface water layer (ENVO:00002042); material: "saline water (ENVO:00002010), including plankton (ENVO:xxxxxxxx)" | depth 5 m | reverse complement strand
AAGCCATAAACATAGGATTTTTCCAGAAAATGTTGGTCTTTTTGCAAACGAAATTCATTGCTTAAATCAATGATTTTTGTATTGTCATTCATTGGGTTTTCTTGCAAAAAAGTGCCTGACAACCCATGACCCAAACAAAGGAACAACACATCCACATCTGGATTGATTTCGTCAGTAAACTGCAAATCTGTTTGTCCGATCAGGTCGTTATGTGTATCTGTCAAATAGGTGCCAGGTCGAGTGGTGCTATACACAAAATCAATACTGACCTCTGGATGGTTGATCAACAATCGAATCAATTCGCCACCAGTGTAGCCAGAACCTCCAATAACACCGACTGTTTTTTTAGCTGTTGTTGACATGTTTGTATATTTTAGTTGCGTTGGCTGTTACAGTGATAAACCCTTTGGCATCATCACTAGTCCAGTTGAGATTCATCTCCCCATAACTCCCAAAAGAGGAGTCCATTAGGTCATGTGGCGATTCGATGCCATCAAGCGTAAATCGATAGGGGTGAAGTGTGACAAACACTGTCCCTGTCACCATCTGTTGTGAGCTTTCCATAAAGGCTTCAATATCCCTCAATACAGGGTCTAAATAATGCCCCTCGTGCAGGTGCATGCCATAGAAGCTAGACAGTTGTTCTTTTTGTTGTTGCTGCCATTTGCTCAATGTGTGTTTTTCAAGCAAATGATGCGCCTTAATAATAAGTATTGGAGCAGCAGCTTCAAAACCAACACGCCCCTTGATACCAATAATCGTATCCCCAACGTGGATATCTCTTCCGATGGCATAGGCAGATGCAATGGTTTCTAATTTCTGAATACATAAAACAGCATTCATTTCCTCGCCATCAATCCCCGACAATTGTCCCTTTGTAAAATGTAGGGTGATTGTTTTGGGTGTTTCGTTTTTCAACTGACTAGGATATGCCTCTTCAGGAAGTGGGTCTTTGGATGTGAGTGTTTCTTTCCCACCTACACTCGTCCCCCAAAGACCTTTATTGACAGAGTATTGTGCTTTGGTCCATTCCATTTCAACACCATGGGATTTGAGGAATTGAATTTCATCTTCTCTCGAAAGTTTTTGATCTCTGATTGGTGTAATAATCTCAATTTCAGGAGCTAGAGTTTGAAAGATAAGATCAAAACGAACTTGATCATTACCAGCACCTGTACTCCCATGCGCAATATGAGTGGCGTTAATTGATTTGGCATAATTAACGATTTCAACTGCTTGCACAATCCTTTCAGCACTGACAGAAAGAGGGTAGGTGTTGTTTTTCAAAACATTGCCATAGACCAAAAAGCGTATGACTTTTTGATAAAATGTATCAACAGCATCAATCGATTGATAGGATGTAGCACCCAATGCCATCGCTTTTTTCGATAAAACATCGATCTCGTCAGCGTCAAAACCACCAGTGTTTACACTCACTGCATGTACCTCATATCCCTGTTGACTTAGGTGTTTTACACAGTAAGAGGTATCAAGACCACCACTGTAGGCAAGGACTAATTTTTTCATGATTTTTTCTTCTTTAAAAATAATGATTGTTTGATTTTACTTAAGCGACTCATCACAGCATTGTCATAGGTTTTCACATTATTATTTTCATCTGCTTTTGGGTCATGGAGCATGCCTGTACACAAACACATTTTACGATCGGTTCTGGTGAGTACGTCATAATTTTTACAGGTCTGACACCCCTTCCAAAACTCAGGGTCATCTGTCAATTCAGAAAAGGTAACAGGCTTATAACCAAGCTCATAGTTGATTTTCATCACAGGAAGACCAGTGGTGATACCAAATACTTTGGCATCAGGATACTTTTCTCTAGAGTAATCAAAAGTTTTTGTTTTGATGGCTTTTGCCAATCCCTTTCCTCTGTATTCTGGTGCTACGATCAACCCTGAGTGCGCAACATATTTGCTATGTCCCCAAACCTCGATGTAGCAAAACCCTGCAAAAACATCACCATCTAAAGCGATGACAGCATTTTTGTTTTCTATTTTTTTGACAATGTACGCAGGCGTACGACGAGCGATACCTGTTCCTCTAACCTGCGCCGAGGAAGCAATGAGCTCTGATATTTGTTTTGCATAATGAATATGCTTTTTGCCAGCAATGACAATATCCATTTTGTTGTGAATTTGATTTGATAAAAAATATGATGATGAAGACGAAGCTGGACGCACCATAGCTTCCAAAAGACTATATACCCCCAAAGGGGCGACGCGGGCGGCGTGTGTTAAACGAGATGTGTCTTTTTAAAATCACGGCGCAAATATCACAAAAAATTATCAATTGAAAAGGGTTTCCCAAAAATCTATTGATTATTTTTGTTATAATTCTAACAATCAGTGTTCCTTGAAGCGTAGTTATTCATGTTTTTCCCATCCAGATTTACAAGTCTTAAAGCAACAGCTTCTACACTGGTCGAAGCGCTATGCAGCCACTGTTCTTTTGGACTCCAATGACTATCCACATACCAAAAATCAATACGATTTTATACTGGCAACAGACCCTTTGTTTCATTTTCGGCAAAACAGCAATAATGCCTTTGAAGCCCTACAAAAACAGATTGATATCAGAGAAGATTGGCTCTTTGGTTACTTGTCTTATGACTTAAAAAATGATTTAGAAGCGCTAGAATCCAAACACAAGGACTCCTTAGAATTCCCTGAGCTTTATTTTTTTCAACCCAAACGATTGTGGATCATCAAAGGCAGTCAAGTAGAGGCTCATTATGTATCGTCTTGTGATCCCGAAATGGACTGGCAATCCATCACAAATGGTACGTTTGAACAAACAGCATCAGGCAATGAAATTGCACCATTTCAGTCTCGTATATCAAAAGAAGACTATATTTCTAAGGTGTTGAAACTGCAACAACACATCGCAAGAGGTGATATCTATGAAGTCAATTTTTGTATGGAGTTATATGTCGAAAACGCCAAAGTTGAGCCACATGAGCTATTCCAACAGCTCAACAGCAATACCAAATCTCCTTTTGCGAGTTTTATTCATCTTGAGGATAAATACCTGCTCAGCAGTTCTCCTGAGCGATTTTTAAAGCGAAAGGGGAATATGTTGATATCCCAACCCATCAAAGGAACAGTGAGACGTCATGCAGACAAAACAAAGGATGCTGAGGAAGCCATGCATTTGCAACAAAATCAAAAGGAGAGATCAGAAAATACGATGATTGTTGATTTGGTACGTAATGATATGTCTAGAATCGCAAAAAAGGGGAGTGTTGAAGTCAAGGAACTCTGCAAAGTGTATCCTTTTCGATATGTTCATCAAATGATATCGACAGTTGTGGCAGAGTTATCGTCAGGAATTAAAGTTACAGAGGCAATTGCAGCGTGTTTTCCGATGGGCAGTATGACGGGTGCACCAAAATTACGCGCCGTGCAGCTTATCGAGCAGTATGAAGTCAGCAAAAGAGGGCTGTATAGTGGGGCAGTTGGTTATATCGACCCCAAGGGTGATTTTGATTTCAACGTGGTGATTCGTTCGATTTTGTATCGATCAGATACTCGCTATTTATCGATGCAAGTTGGAAGTGCGCTCACAGCATCATCAGACCCTGAAAAGGAGTATGACGAATGCCTGTTAAAAGCAAAAGGAGTAATGGAAACCATTGCGCAACAAATCCCTATTAATTTGTAGTTTGCACCCATGAAATCAAGTTTCAAAGCTCATCTCGCATCCAATTTTCCGATGTTGCATTCAAAGCGATTGTTGGTCGCTGTGAGTGGGGGAGTTGATAGCATGGTGTTGCTGGATTTATTACGTGATTTATCCCATACTATAGGGGTTGCGCATTGTAATTTTCAGCTTCGAGTAGAGGAAAGTGACCTCGATCAACAATTGGTAAAAGAGTATTGCAACACCCATGATATTCCCTTTTATCAAAAGAATTTTGACACTGATTTGCCCAAACAATCCACCCAAATGGCAGCGAGAACACTGCGCTACGAATGGTTTGAAGCCCTTGTACAAACAGAAAATTATGATTGGGTGTTGACTGCTCATCATGCAGATGATAACATCGAAACGCTATTGATGAACATCACTCGTGGTACTGGTATAGAGGGATTGGCAGCCATTCCTGAACAAAATGGAAAGATCCTTCGACCTCTTCTTCCGTATTATAAGTCTGAAATTGTGGACTATGCCAAAACACATGGCATTGAGTGGAGAGAAGATCGCTCAAATCAAAGTGATGACTACACGCGCAATATCATTCGCCATCACCTGATTCCACAGTTGACCAAACTGCACCCAAAGGCTTTGGAAAACACCTCCAAAACCATAGAATTAACCAAAGAGGCTGTTTCAGTTATTTATCAGCAAACAGAGGCGTATCGCAACGAGTTATTTCAAATCAGAGAGGATGTCACTCATATTCCCATCAAATCATTAAAATCTCTTCAGCCATTGTCGTTTTGGATTCATCAGTTGTTTTCGATTTATGGGTTTGTCCAAGGAGAAGTGATAAAATTACTCGACGCACAAAAAGGAAAATTTATCTTTTCACAGCACTATACCCTCGAAGTTGGGCGAGGGGATTTACTTCTGTACAAAACTGTCAATCGCAATATGAATGATGAATTTGAGGTGTTTGAAGATGGGCTAAACGACCCTCTTAAAATCAGATTTTCTACAGAACAGATAAATGGTGAAAATCACCTATCCATCGATGCATCAACAATTTCATTTCCATTGAAGCTGCGCAAATGGAAAAAAGGGGATCGCTTCTTTCCAACAGGAATGACAGGCGCAAAAAAAGTAGCCAAATTTTTTAAAGATGAAAAGTACACTGCTAATGAAAAAGCGGCACAATGGTTGCTTTGCTCTGGCAATGATATCGTGTGGATTGTTGGTAAGCGATTAGATCGTAGATTTGTACCATCCAAAACGACAGAAAACGTTATACATATTAACCTACAATGAAAAAATACATCTTACTCTTCCAACTGTTGTTCACTGCTGCTGTGTTTGCACAAAATCCAGTGACATGGACAACTCAAGCCATACAAACAGACACCCTTGAATTTGATGTTATTATCACTGCCAACATCGAAGAAAAATGGCATTTGTACGCCACTGAAATGCCAGAAGACGGCCCACTGCCTACAGAATTTATTTTTAATGATGTTGCGCTGACAAGTCCTTTGACACATTCAGAATTGATCACTGGATTTGACCCCATCTTTGAAATGGAGCTTTCGTATTTTGATGATGAGGCTGTGTTTTATCAGTCGATAAGCGTGCCAAATCGTGCAGTAACAGAAGTTTTGGTTGACCTCATCTATCAGGCTTGCGACGATAAGCTCTGTATTTTTAGAGATGAACAACTCGTTGTATCACTATCTGAGGACTCGCAACAACAACAAGCTGAAGATCTGACAGCATTGACACCAGCGTCGGAAAAGAAGTTGAAAATTGAATTAAAAAACACTGACTTGCTCGCTGCAAGCACTGCGCAAGATAGTGGTTCTTCTTCCATTTGGAATATATTTCTACTGGGCTTTGTGGGGGGATTGATTGCACTGCTTACACCCTGTGTGTTTCCCATGATCCCTCTCACTGTTTCCTTCTTTACCAAGCAGAGCAATACCAAAAGACAAGGACTGACCAATGCTTTGCTATATGCCTTTTTTATTGTGTTGATTTATGCCTTAATGAGTGTTCCTTTTCACTTTCTCGACTCGATTAATCCTGAAATACTCAACACCATTTCAACCAATATCTGGCTCAACATCTTTTTCTTTTTGATTTTTGTGTTTTTTGCCTTTTCCTTTTTTGGGTATTATGAACTCACCCTTCCTTCTTCATGGGCAAATCGATTGGATTTTGCCTCTGCAAAATCTGGAGGATTAATAGGGATTTTCCTCATGGCATTCACCCTCGCCATTGTCTCTTTTTCATGCACAGGCCCTATCCTTGGTTCTCTGTTGGCAGGTACTTTATCGAGCACAGGAGGGGCAACTCAGCTCACTGCAGGGATGAGTGGTTTTGGGTTGGCACTTGCCTTGCCTTTTGGATTGTTTGCACTCTTTCCAAACCTCTTACAATCACTGCCCAAATCAGGTGGTTGGATGAACACCCTCAAAGTAATTTTAGGGTTTATCGAATTGGCATTGGCCATTAAATTCTTATCCAATGCAGACCTAGTAGGGCATTGGGGTATCATCAAACGTGAGGTATTTATTGGCCTTTGGATTTTGATATTTGTATTGATGAGTGCCTATTTGTTTGAGCTTATTCGCTTTCCCCATCATCCGAAAAAGGCTAAGGTTGGCAGGGGTAAAATTTTAATTTCTATCATAACCCTTGCATTAGTTTCCTATCTATTTCCAGGGATACTCCCAACAACGTCTTCCAATTCACTAAAACTACTGGCTGGTTTTCCACCACCTACATTTTACAGTATTTACCCAACAGATACTGATTGCCCACTCAATTTGGACTGTTACAAAGACTTTGATGAAGGGATTAGCGTTGCCCAAGCAACAAACAAGCCGATATTACTGGATTTTACGGGGTGGGCATGTGTCAACTGTCGAAAGGTGGAAGAAAATGTATGGAGTGATCCAGAGATTTACAGACTTATCAATGAGGAATTGGTATTGATTTCTCTCTATGTGGATGATCGAGAAATGTTGGCAGATGAAGATCAATTTACACTTGAATACACTTCAGGTCGCATTCGAAATATCGAGACAGTTGGGCAGAAGTGGGCTGCTTTTCAGGCTATTAACTTCAATTCTGTTGCCCAACCACATTATATACTGATGATGCCAGATGGAACCATTTTAGCACCCCCACAGCAATACACTGATATTCCTACCTATTTGCGCTGGTTGGAGAATGGATTGGCGAATGTTCCACGCCAAGATTTTGAGTTTACGCTAGAATAAGAACCTACGTGATAGAGAAGGGGATTACCAGCAAACGATTGACCCTCAATCACTTTTGCAATATAAATCCAATGATCACCACCATCGTGGGTTTGGTGTAGTTGTGCCATCAAAACGCCTATATTCTCATCAAACACTGGATAGGCATATTCAGATAACAATTGAAGCCCCGAAAAACGCTCTTCATTGTTCATCGATGGGTTTGCAAATCGATTTGAAATCTCTTGTTGCTCTTCCGATAAGATATTGATTGCGAGAGACTTTTCAGCTGTTAGGGGCGTATTAAACCTTGCCTTTTTATCAATACAAAATAGTACGAGTGGTGGGTCTAGAGAAACAGAAGTAAACGAATTGACTGTAATCCCATGTGCTTCCCCATTGGTAGTGGTTGTTAGGACTGTCACGCCAGTGGCAAATTGCCCACAGATTTTTCTAAAGTCAGTTGGATTCATATTGCAAAGAAAATAATAGAAATGGAGAATGTACTAAGTTGTTCAAATAATTTTTAATTTTACAAAAACCTATTTATGATAACCCAAGTTTTTGCAAGTGCCGTTTTTGGCATTGATGCTGTTCCCATCACAATCGAAGTACATATAGACGCTGGTATAGGCTACCACTTGGTTGGATTGCCTGACAACGCAGTAAAAGAAAGCAATTATCGCATTGCTGCTGCCTTGACCAACACCAACTATAAACTCCCTGGAAAACGAATCACCATCAATCTTGCTCCTGCCGACTTGCGAAAAGAGTGGTCGGCTTATGACCTGCCAATTGCCATTGGAATCCTTGCAGCAGATGGGCAAATCAATGCGCTTGATCTAGACAAATGTTGTATGATGGGTGAGTTGACCCTCGATGGACATTTGCGTCCTATCAAGGGGTGCTGCCCATTGCAGCGCAGGCCAAAGCATCTGGATTTCAATCACTGATCGTGCCTTCTGAAAACGCCAAAGAAGCTACTGTTGTCGATGGTTTGGACGTTTATGGCTTCAATCACATAAAAGATATTCCCAGCCACCCATCCACTCGTTCTTCGAGTAAGAACAGTTTCAAAAGGGTATTACCCATCAAGCTCTATTCTAACCCATATCTCTTTAAAATCTTTTTTATTAAGAGTTACTGTTTTTGGGGTATTGCCAATTTCTTCATTATTTATAAAAATTTTAGCTTTTGAAGGTGAACTGCTAATTCCAATGGATTGCGTTGGACCTAAAATAATTGTTGCACAACTAGATAGTCCGATGAGTAAAATAAAGGCTAATAATGTTTTTATTATTTTCATGATTGAGATTTATATTAGAAATAATTAAAAACATATTTATATCGTTTTACAGCTATAAAAAAGGCTGTTGCAATATAAATCCCAAAAAAATGAACAATAAGAAAAGTAAGAGAATATTAGGTATTTCATCTGTACAAGATTTGGATATGTTTGCAACAAAAATAATTAAAAATATTCATAGCTTATAAGTGAGGGCTATCGAATTCATCATCAACATTTTAACAATCTAACTTCGTATTTGTTAATTTCTTTCACTGATGCTGAACCTATATTTTAAGATGAAGTTTTAAATTAGCAGCCATGCCACAAACCACCCAATATACAGAAGATAATATCCGATCTCTTGATTGGAAAGAGCATATTCGCATGCGCCCTGGTATGTATATTGGCAAGCTCGGCGATGGGTCTTCTGCCGATGATGGGATTTATATTTTACTCAAAGAGGTGCTCGACAACAGTATAGATGAGTTTGTCATGGGTGCTGGAAAAACCATTGAAATTGCCGTGAAAGAGGGGCAAGTCACTGTGCGTGACTATGGACGTGGAATCCCTTTGGGAAAGGTGGTTGATGTCGTGTCGCGCATGAACACTGGTGGTAAGTATGACACACGCGCTTTTAAAAAATCAGTTGGTCTAAATGGGGTTGGTACAAAAGCAGTCAATGCCCTTTCGACGTATTTTAAGGTCGAATCCATTCGCGATGATCAATCAAAGGTTGCTGTTTTTGAGCGAGGAGAGCTCATAGAAGACCCTGCAAAAGAACCGAGCAGTAAACGCAAAGGCACATCTGTGTCGTTTGTGCCAGACGAAAGCATTTTTAAGCACTTTAGATATCGTCATGAGTACATCGTTCGAATGCTCAAAAACTATGTTTATCTCAATCCAGGACTGACGATTGTCTTTAATGGCGAGAAATACAAGTCCGAAAATGGATTGAAAGATCTGCTTGAAGACAACAACAATGCTGAGGATATGCTTTATCCCATCATCCATTTGCGTGGCAATGATATTGAGGTGGCAATCACACACAGCAAAACACAATACAGCGAAGAATATCACTCCTTTGTCAATGGGCAACACACAACCCAAGGTGGTACCCATCAATCTGCTTTTAGAGAAGCCATCGTAAAGACTGTTCGAGAACATTATGGCAAAAATTTTGACGCATCAGACATTCGAAAATCTATCATATCAGCCATCAGCATAAAGGTCATGGAACCAGTGTTTGAGTCCCAAACAAAAACCAAGCTTGGGTCAACAGATATGGGTGGTGATCTGCCAACTGTTCGCACATATATCAATGATTTTATTGGAACGAAACTCGATAATTATCTGCATAAAAACCCCACTACTGCCGAGCAACTCCAACGCAAAATCTTACAGGCTGAAAAAGAGAGAAAAGAACTCTCTGGCATAAGAAAATTGGCACGTGAACGAGCCAAAAAAGCGAATTTACACAACAAAAAATTACGTGATTGTCGCATCCATTTGGGGGATATGAAAAAAGAAAGACGATTGGAGTCAACTCTTTTTATTACAGAGGGAGACTCTGCAAGTGGATCGATCACAAAATCGAGAGATGTCAACACCCAAGCAGTGTTTAGTTTGCGAGGTAAACCCTTGAATTCTTATGGCATGAGCAAAAAAATTGTTTATGAAAATGAAGAGTTCAACTTGCTGCAAGCAGCACTGAATATCGAAGAGAGTTTGGAGGATTTGCGCTACAACAATATAGTCATCGCTACAGATGCTGACGTAGATGGCATGCACATTCGTTTGTTGTTGATCACATTCTTTTTACAGTTCTTCCCAGAACTGATTAAAGAAGGTCATCTGTATATTTTACAAACCCCACTTTTTAGGGTGAGGAACAAAAAAGAAACGATTTATTGCTACTCAGAGCAGGAGCGAATCGATGCAATCAAAAAGCTAGGACAGAAGCCTGAAATTACAAGGTTTAAGGGATTGGGAGAGATTTCACCTGACGAGTTCAAACACTTTATTGGGGAAAATATTCGTTTGGATCCCATCATGCTAGACCGAGCTGTTGGTATAGAAGAATTGTTGTCATTTTATATGGGCAAAAACACCCCCAAACGACAAGAGTTTATTATTGATAATCTAAAAGTCGAACTTGATCAAGTAGAGGAGTAGTATGGACGAGCACTTGGACGAACATTTCGACGAATCGCAAGATACCCTTGTCAAGGTGACAGGGATGTATAAGGATTGGTTTTTGGACTATGCTTCATATGTGATTTTGGAGCGTGCTGTCCCTGCCATTGCCGATGGACTAAAACCAGTGCAAAGGCGTATCCTTCACTCGATGCGTGAGTTAGATGATGGGCGCTACAACAAAGTGGCAAACATCGTTGGACATACCATGCAATATCACCCACATGGTGATGCTAGTATCTCAGATGCGATGGTGCAAATCGGTCAAAAGGACTTGCTGATCGACACCCAAGGGAATTGGGGAAATATCCTCACTGGTGATAGTGCTGCTGCTTCGCGATATATCGAAGCTCGTCTATCCAAGTTTGCGCTTGAAGTTGTCTATAGCCCCAAAGTAACCCAGTGGCAATTGTCGTATGATGGGAGGAAAAAAGAACCAATTCACCTGCCAGTAAAATTTCCACTACTACTTGCACAAGGTGGTGAGGGGATTGCTGTTGGATTGTCAACCAAGATATTACCTCATAATTTTATTGAATTGATTGATGCATCGATCAAACACCTCAAGGGAAGGCGATTTGAGTTACATCCTGATTTTCCAACAGGTGGTGTGATGGACATTGGTCAATACAACGATGGACTGAGAGGGGGTAAAATTCGTGTTCGTGCAAAGGTTTCTCAACTCGATAAAAACACTTTGGTCGTACGAGAAATTCCATTTA
>CEWH01277297.1_pt1 | contig 11119 bp, 9 predicted proteins | sample 531231 | NCBI WGS metagenome assembly CEWH01 (sample SAMEA2622316, study PRJEB7988) | marine metagenome | biome: marine biome (ENVO:00000447); feature: surface water layer (ENVO:00002042); material: "saline water (ENVO:00002010), including plankton (ENVO:xxxxxxxx)" | depth 5 m | reverse complement strand
TATTATCTTGTTTGTCTGTTTTATGGATAAACAGGCCCATGTAGCTCAGTTGGTAGAGCGCATCCTTGGTAAGGATGAGGTCGGCAGTTCAAGTCTGCTCATGGGCTCCACTAATTGAACTAAAGAATTTTTAACTGAGATTTAATCAGGAGGTAAAAAATGGCGAAGGATAAGTTCGAACGAACAAAACCTCACGTAAACGTGGGAACTATTGGTCATGTTGACCATGGTAAAACAACAACAACAGCTGCTATCACATGCGTTCAAGGTCATAAAGGTCTTGCAGAGTACATTCCTTATGATTCGGTTGCAAAGGCATCAGAGTCACAAGGTCGTCGTGATGCATCAAAAATTTTAACAATTGCAACATCACACGTAGAATACGAATCTGATAATCGTCACTACGCCCATGTTGATTGTCCGGGTCACGCTGACTACGTTAAGAATATGATTACAGGTGCTGCTCAAATGGATGGCGCTATTCTTGTAGTTGAAGCTCCATCAGGACCAATGCCACAAACTCGTGAGCACATTTTGTTAGCTCGACAAGTTGGTGTGCCAAAAATTGTTGTGTTTATGAATAAATGTGATCTTGTTGATGATGAAGAGTTAATTGAGCTTGTAGAAATGGAAATACAAGAGCTCTTAGCTAAATATGAGTTTGAAGAAGATAGTCCAATCATCAGAGGTGCAGCTCTCCCCGCAATTCAAAATCCAGGCGGGCCAGAAGCGGATTGTATTCAACAATTAATGGATGCGCTTGATTCATGGATTCCTGAACCAGAAAGAATTACCGATCAAGATTTCTTGTTACCGATTGAAGATATTTTCTCTATTGAAGGAAGAGGAACAGTTGTTACAGGACGTGTTGAGCGTGGTATTATTCATACAGGGGATGAAATAGAAATCATTGGAATCAAAGATACTCAAAAAACAACGTGTACGGGTGTTGAAATGTTTCGTAAAATTCTCGATGAAGGTCAAGCAGGCGATAATGTTGGTATCTTATTACGTGGAACTAAGAAAGAAGAAGTTCAACGTGGCCAAGTATTAGCAAAGCCTGGATCTATTAATCCACACACTAAGTTTAAAGGTGAGGTATATGTATTATCTAAAGATGAAGGAGGTCGTCATACTCCATTCTTCAAAGGATATCGCCCTCAGTTTTATTTTAGAACAACAGACGTTACAGGTGATATAACTCTTCCAGACGGTGTTGAAATGGTAATGCCTGGTGATAATATCACAATGGATGTTGAATTAATAACTCCTATAGCCATGGAACAACATATGAGATTCGCTATTCGTGAAGGCGGAAGAACTGTTGGTGCTGGGCGAGTTACCGAGATTGTAGCTTAAGAATTTTTCTAATTAGGGTTTATAGATATAAACCCTGTTAGTAAATAAATTAGGGAGTTGATAACGATGGCTAGAGAAATCATTACACTTGCGTGCACTGAATGTGGCGATAGAAATTATACTGGAACTAGAAATAAAAAGCTGGAAACAGAGCGTCGGGAGGTAAAAAAATACTGTCCGCGATTACGTCGTCATACTATCCATCGTGAAATAAAATAATTTTAAATTTTTTTGAAGACAGGTGAGTAGCTCAATTGGCAGAGCACCGGTCTCCAAAACCGGGGGTTAGGGGTTCGACTCCCTTCTCACCTGCCAATTTAAAAGGGTAAAAGTAATGTTTAAATGGATTGGATCAATAAAAGGATTTGTAAAGGAAGTTAAAGCTGAGCTCATAAAGTGTACTTGGCCTACAAAAAAGGAACTTTATGGACAATCTGTTGTTGTAATTTTTGCTGTAGTGATTTTAGGAATTTTTATAGCTCTATGTGATCGAATTAATTTTGGTCTTCTCGATCTAATTATTCGATAAAGGAGAAAGTTAATTAATATAATGAATAAACAGTGGTTCATACTACATGCTCTTTCAGGACATGAATTAAAGGTAAAACGTAATATCGAAAGTCGTATCGATCAGGAAGAAATGAGAGATAGAATTAGTGATATTTTAATTCCATCCGAGAAAGTATCTGAAGTTAAGCAAGGTAAGAAAAAAGAGACCACAAGAAAATTCTTTCCAGGATATATATTAGTTAGCATTAGTTTATATGACGATAATGGGCAGGTAATTCCTGAATCATGGTCATTTATTCAAAATACACCAGGAGTGATTGGGTTTTTAGGAGGAGAAAAACCTTCGCCTTTGTCCGATGAAGAAGTTAACAGTATTGTAAATCAAATTGAAGAGAAAAAAGAAGTTGTAGCTCCAAAGGTAATGTTTGAGCCAAATGAAACCATTAAAGTAACTGATGGGCCATTTATGAATTTTAGTGGAATAATTGAAGAAGTTGATCCTGAAAGAGGAAAATTAAAAATTTCCGTTTCAATTTTTGGAAGAACAGCTCCTGTTGAATTAGAATATTGGCAAGTTGAGAGAGTAAGTGAGTAATTTTTAGAGGTTAGTTATGGCAAAAGAAATTTCAGGTTATATTAAACTACAAATACCAGCTGGACAAGCTAATCCTGCACCGCCAGTTGGCCCTGCTCTTGGACAGCATGGAGTAAACATTATGGAGTTTTGCCAAGCTTACAATGCAGCAACAAAAGATCAAGCTGGAATGGTGATTCCTGTTGTTATAACAGTATATTCAGATCGAAGTTTTTCTTTTGAAACGAAAAGTCCTCCAGCAGCAGTTCTTTTAAAAAAAGCAGCAGGATTAGCAAAGGGATCTGGAGTACCTAACAGAGATAAAGTTGGTAAGGTTACGCGAAAACAAATAGAAGAAATTGTTGAGGTGAAAAAAAACGATCTTAATGCCAACGATACAGATGGTGCAATTCGTATTATTGAAGGAACCGCAAGAAGTATGGGAATTGAGGTTGAGTGATTATGGGATATGGTAAGAAATATAGATCTGTTAATGAAAAACTTGATTTAAATAATGATTATGAATTAGATAATGCGATTGCGTTTTTACAAGAAAATCCAACAGCTAGGTTTGATGAAACTATCGAGTTTGCATTTAGAATGGGAGTAGATCCTTCTAAATCTGATCAAGCAATTCGCTCAACAGTTGCTTTGCCTCACGGAACCGGTAAAGACGTTAAAGTAATTGTTTTTGCTGTTGGAGATGCGGCTGATAAAGCAAAAGACGCGGGCGCATATGAAGTTGGATTTGAGGAATTAATAAAGAAAGTATTGGACGGATGGACTGATTTTGACGCTGCTGTTGCGACACCCGATGCAATGAAGGAAGTAAGAAAAGTTGCAAGAGTACTTGGACCAAGAGGATTAATGCCTAATCCAAAAACTGGAACTGTTACAGATGACACAGCAACTGCTGTAGCACAATTAAAAGCTGGTAAGGTTGAGTTTAGAATGGATAGAAATGGAAATATTGCCATTCCATTTGGCAAAAGATCATTTGAAAAAAATGCTTTAGTTGAAAATGCTAAAGCAGTAGTTGACGCTTTAAATAGCGCTCGTCCAGCAAGCGCGAAAGGAACTTATATTAAGCGTTGTACGATATCAAGCACGATGGGTCCAGGATTAAGAGTAGCTCTTAAAGAAGTAGTAAATTAATTTTTAAGGAAAGAAGATGAAGCCGCAAGAAAAAGGAATAAGACCTGAAAAAATAGCTATGGAAGCTGAGATAAAAGATAATGTCTCAGATGCTATTTATATGATCATAGCTGACTATACAGGAATGGATATGCCAACAACTTCTGCATTTAAAGATAGTCTTCGACAAAACGGTGCAAGATTTAGTGTCGTTAAAAATAGAATGTTAGCAAGAAATTTATCATCTGAAACTCATGATTTACTCAAGGGCCAATCAGCAATGATTTATGGAAACGGCGATATTGTTGAAGTTGCTAAAGTAATTAGAAATTTTAGGAAGGAAAATTCCAAGCCAGATATTAAAGGTGGAATAATTGAAGGAAAAAAAGTAAATGCTGACGATGTTGAAAAGCTTGCAAAACTCCCATCAAAGGAAGTGTTATATGCAATGCTTTTAGGAACATTACAAGCACCAATGTCGCAATTAGTCGGTGTTATGAATAATAAATTATCCAGTTTAGTTTATGTATTAGAGGCTGTTAAAAATAAGAAAGAAAATTAAATTTAATTTGTCATAAAGACAATTTAATGGAGGTAAATATGTCCGAAGAAGTAAAAGAAGCTACAGAAGTAGCAGTAGAAGAAGTAAAAGCTGAAGAGTCTAATGAAGTTGTTGAAACTGCTGAAGGTTCTGATGGATCTGAAAATAGCGTTGTCTTGGAAGGAAAGATGGCAGAATTCGTTGATTGGATTGAGACTATATCAGTTTTAGAATTGTCACAGTTAGTTAAAGCTCTTGAAGATCGTTTAGGTGTAACTGCAGCAGCACCAGCAGCGGTAGCAGTTGCTGCCCCAGCAGGTGGAGGAGATTCTGACGGAGGAGCAGCAGAACAATCTGAATTTGAAGTTGTTCTATCCGCCGCAGGTGGTTCTAAGATTCAAGTTATAAAAGAATTAAGAGCTATTACAGGATTAGGCTTAAAAGAAGCAAAAGAGTTAGTTGACGGAGCTCCATCAAGCGTTAAAGCTGGTGTTGCTAAAGATGAAGCCGATTCTATTAAAGAAAAACTGGAAGGTGCTGGGGCAACTGTAGAATTGAAGTAGTGTTTGCGCTTCTTCGTCTATATTTGCACCGCATTTTGCGGTATGAATGTTTGGTTTGTATAATAAATATGCAAACGATTAATTTTGTTCATCAGTAACCTGAAGGTATTAAAATGGGTATAAGAAAAGACTTTGGAAAATTAAAAGATGCGTTAGATGCTCCGGATTTAATTGAAATTCAATTAAATTCATATAGTGAGTTTCTTCAACTAGAAACCAAGCCACTTAAGAGAAAAAAAAGAGGATTGCAAGCTGTTTTAAGCGAAGCTTTTCCAATAGAGAGTTATGACGGACAGATTTCTCTCGATTTTGTTAGCTATGAAATTAAAGAGCCTAAGCTATCAATGCTTGACTCCATTAGGGACGGCGAAACATTCTCAGCTCCTTTATATGTTACATTTAAATTAAGGGAAGGCGAAGATCAAAGAGAAGACACACTTTTTATGGGTGAGATTCCTCTTATGACAGAAAGTGGAAGTTTTGTCATTAATGGAGCTGAAAGAGTAATTGTTAGTCAGTTGCACAGATCTCCTGGAATTTGTTTTGAACAATCACAACATGCAAATGGATCCATTCTCCATTCGTTTCGAATCATTCCTGATCATGGATCATGGATTGAAGCCCAATTTGATACAAGTGATTTAATTTATATATATTTGGATAGAAAAAGAAGAAGAAGAAAGTTTTTAGCGTCTACATTTTTGAGAGCATTAGGTTATGCAACAGATAAAGAGATATTAGGTCTCTACTATAAATATGAGTCTTTTTCGTTATCTAAAAGATCTAATCTTTATAAAGACGAAGAATTAGAAAATTTAGTATTAAGTGAAGATATGATTGATGCTGACTCAGAGTCTGTAATTGGAAGAAGGTATGATGCATTGACAATTGATATGATAGGAAGAGCAAAGCTTGCAGGCTTTAAGGATATTGATGTTGTTAATGTTGATTGGGATGATGGTTTATTTCTTAAAAGCGTAAAAGAGGATACGACTAAAACTATTGATGAAGCTTTAAAAGATTTATATCAAAAATTAAGACCAGGTGATCCGCCCACAACTGCTTCAGCAAGACAAATGATTAAGCGATTATTCTTTGACGAGGCAAGATTTAGTTTAAGTAGAGTTGGCCGTTATAAAATTCAACAGAAATTAGGTGTCAAGAGCGAATCGTTAACATTAGAAGTCGATGATGTTATTGAAGCAATTAGATATATGATTTCTATAAGAAATGGTGAAGGAACTTTAGACGATATCGACCACTTAGGCAGTAGAAGAATCAGAACAGTTGGGGAGTTACTTGAGGGCCAGTGTAGAGTTGGTTTAGCTAGAATACAACGATTAGTTAAAGAGAGAATGACTATTTTTGATACAACCGTTGATCGTATTTCCTCCCAAAAACTTATTAACCCCAAGGCACTATCTGCGGTAATAAAAGATTTCTTTGGGAGAAGTCAATTATCTCAATTTATGGATCAAACTAATCCATTATCAGAGTTAACTCATAAACGAAGATTATCAGCTTTAGGACCTGGTGGTTTAAATAGGGATAGAGCTGGATTTGAAGTTCGTGATGTGCATAGCTCTCATTATGGTCGTATTTGCCCAATTGAAACTCCTGAAGGTCCAAATATTGGATTGATCTCATCATTATCAACATTTGCCAAAGTGAATGAATTTGGATTTATTGTTACTCCATACTTAAAAGTTTCAGACGGTAAGGTAAGTAAACAGATTGATTATCTTACAGCAGACGAAGAGGAAAGATTTGTGATAGCGCAAGCAAATGCGCCTCTTGATGAAAAAAATTGTTTTATAAATGAACGTGTTATGGTTCGAATTAGAGGTGATTTCCTTGAAAAATCTCCCAAAGAGGTTGAATACATGGATGTATCGCCTAAACAAGTAGTATCAATAGCTGCTGGTTTAATTCCATTTCTTGAACATGACGATGCTAATAGAGCTTTAATGGGTTCAAATATGCAAAGACAAGCAGTTCCTTTAATGAAATCCGAAAGACCTTTTGTTGGAACAGGTATAGAAGGACGTCTTGCTCGTGATTCAAGAGTATTGATGATGGCAACTCATTCTGGAATAGTTGCTTATGTTTCTGCTAGTAAAGTTATAGTTTCACCTGATGGAAAATTATCGTCAAAGAAAAATGATCCATCAATTCAAGAATATGAATTAAGAAAGTTTATGCGTTCAAATGCTGGAACATGTTTAAATCAGAAACCTTTAGTAAAGCTTGGGCAAAAAATAAAAGCAGGTGATGTCATTGCTGATGGGTCAGGAACCGATCAGGGTGAGTTAGCATTAGGAAAAAATGTTGTTGTAGCATTTATGCCATGGGGTGGTTACAATTTTGAAGACGCTATTTTAATTAATGAAAGTATTGTTCGTGAAGATGTTTATACTTCAATTCATATTGAGGAATTTGAATGTGGTGCAAGAGACACAAAGTTAGGACCCGAAGAAATTACTCGAGATATACCAAATGTTGGAGAAGAGGCATTAAAAAACTTGTCTCATGACGGTATAATTAAAGTTGGAGCTGAAGTAAAGCCTGGTGATATTTTGGTTGGTAAAATAACTCCGAAAAGTGAAACAGAACTAGCACCAGAGGAAAGATTGTTAAGAGCTATTTTTGGCGAGAAAGCTGCTGATGTAAGAGATACCTCATTAAAAGCATCCTCTGGCACCAGTGGGATTGTTATGGATGTTAGGGTTTCGTCAAAGAATGACAATGATGATGATTCAAAGGAATCTTCGGACGATGTAAAAAAGAGACAGAGTGAAATTAAAAATCGTCATAACGATGTTGTTGTTCAATTGACTGAGGATTTAACAGAAGCTTTATCAAATATTTTATTAGGAGAAAAAATTCCATTAGATGTTGTTAATGGAGAAAACGGTGACATATTAATTCCTGCAAATAGGAAAATCACCAAAACTCTATTGAGAAAGCTAGCTGCTCACTATCAGCATGTCGAAATCGATCCAAGCCCAATCAGAATTAAAATAATGGGGATTATTGACGAATATAGAAATAAGTTTGTTGAAGCTGGTCAAGATAAAGATAGATCGTTAGATAGAGCAGGAAGTGGAGAAGAATTAGATGCTGGAATAGTTAAGTCTGTTAAAGTTTATATTGCTACCAAGAAAAAATTATCGGTAGGAGATAAGATGGCAGGTAGGCATGGAAATAAGGGCGTTATATCAAGAATTGTTTCCGAAGAAGAAATGCCATTTCTTCCAGACGGTACACCCGTAGATATTGTTCTAAATCCTCTTGGGGTTCCGTCAAGAATGAATGTTGGTCAAGTTTTAGAAACACATTTAGGATGGGCTTGTAAGCATCTTGGTATGCATGCAGCAACTCCAATTTTTGATGGTATTTCAGAAGAAAAAATTTGGGATATGCTCAATGATGCTGGTTTAAGCGAAGATGGTAAGACGGATCTTTATGATGGTCGAACTGGGGATCGATTTGAGCAACGAGTTGTTGTTGGTGTTATGTATATGCTTAAATTACATCATTTAGTAAGTGAAAAAATACATGCTCGAGCTGTTGGGCCTTATTCACTAGTTACACAACAGCCACTTGGAGGAAAAGCTCAATATGGCGGACAAAGATTTGGTGAAATGGAAGTTTGGGCTTTAGAAGCTTACGGAGCTGCTCATGCATTACAAGAAATCCTTACTGTTAAATCAGATGATATAGCAGGAAGAACCAAAATGTATGAAGCTATTGTAAAAGGTGAAAACGTTTTAGATTCAGGTCGTCCAGAATCCTTTAATGTTCTAATTAAAGAACTTCAAGGACTTGGTTTAAATTTTCAGGTGAAAAATGAAGATGGTGATTCGATTCTTAATTAATTATTAGGAATTTATTATATGAGAGGGTTGTTTTATGATTAAGGTACGTGAAGGAAGTTCTCCAGATTTTGAAGATTTACAAAAGCAAAGATCTGTTGAAGACATTTTTGGAATCTCACAACAAGATCAAACTGATTTTGCTAATATTACATTAGCTTCGCCTGAAGCCATTCGTTCATGGAGCAAAGGTGAAGTTAAAAATCCAGAAACAATTAATTATAGAACATTTAAGCCGGAAAAAGGCGGTTTATTTTGCGAGAGAATATTTGGTCCAACAAAGGATTGGGAATGCTCATGCGGTAAATATAAGAGAATAAAGCATAAGGGAGTGATTTGTGATAGATGTGGTGTTGAAGTAACTCTTTCTAGAGTACGACGTGAGAGAATGGCTCACATTGAGCTTGCTGTTCCAGTTTCGCATATATGGTTTTTTAAGGCTACACCAAGTCGTATGGGATTGATACTTGATATGACAATGAGAGATTTAGAAAGAGTATTGTATTACGATAATTATATAGTAACAGATGAGGGAAATACGCCATTAAGCCCTAAACAACTTTTATCAGAGGAAGAATACAGAGAAGCTATTGACAATTTTGGAATCGATTCATTTGAGGCAAAAATCGGTGCTGAAGGTATAAGAGAATTATTAACTAAAATTGATCCGGATAAGTCCTTAAAGGAACTTGAAGAAGCTATGATGAACACTCGATCTAAGCAAACACGAAAAAAAATTGTAAATCAAATGAAAGTGATGGAAGGTTTTTTAAAGAATTCATCAAGGCCTGAATGGATGATTTTAGAAGTTTTACCTGTCATACCGCCTAACTTAAGACCTTTAGTTCCTCTTGAAGGTGGAAGATTTGCGACATCTGATTTAAATGATTTATATAGAAGAGTTATAAATCGTAATAATAGACTTAAGACATTATTGGCTTTAAAAACACCCGAAGTTATCATTAGAAATGAAAAAAGGATGTTACAGCAATCAGTAGACGCCTTATTTGATAATGGAAGACATGGAAGAGCTGTTACAGGACCAGGAAATCGACCATTAAAATCATTAAGTGACATGTTAAAAGGAAAGCAAGGACGATTTCGTCAAAACTTATTAGGTAAAAGAGTAGATTATTCAGGTCGTTCGGTAATTGTAGTTGGACCATCATTAAAATTAAATCAATGCGGATTACCTAAAAAAATGGCACTGGTATTATTTGAACCATTTATAATTCGAAGACTTAAAGAAAGAGGTGTAGTTCATACAGTAAGAAGTGCTAAAAAAATGATAGAAAGAGAAGTTGACGAGGTTTGGGATATTCTTGATGAGGTTACAAAAGGACATACGGTTATGCTTAATCGTGCTCCAACATTACATAGGCTTTCAATTCAATCTTTTGAACCTATATTAATTGAAGGGCAAGCAATTCAATTACACCCTTTGGTTTGCACAGCTTACAATGCTGATTTTGATGGAGACCAGATGGCGGTTCATGTACCACTATCTATTGAAGCTCAAGTGGAATCAAAAAGTCTAATGTTGGCAACAAATAATATTTTCTCCCCGTCAAGCGGAAAGCCGGTAACAACCCCAACGCAAGATATAGCATTAGGTTGTTATTTTGTTACTTCAGAGTCACAACAATTTCAAATGGAGAGAAAGGGTGTTAGAGATAAAAAAGAAGAAGCTTTACGTTTAATGAATGATATTGAAGAAGTTCAAACGGCATACGATGAAGGAGTTTTAAAACTTCATGATAGAATAAGTTTTCGAAACCCTGATTATCAAAGAGAAACAAGAAATGGAGATTTTGATCGATCAATCATTAATACAACCGTTGGAAGAGTATTTTTTAATCAAATATGGCCAGAAGATATGGGCTTTTCAAATAAAACAGCAACTAAAAAAGTTGTAGGAACTCTTATTGAGCAATGCTACGAAATAGCAGGTCATAATGAAACAGTTGTTGTATTAGATAAGCTTAAAAATTTAGGTTATGAGCATGCTACACGTTCTGGAATGTCAATAGGTTTGAGCGATATGATTATTCCAGAAGGAAAATCTGAAATGGTTTCAAAAGCTAGAGATGAAATTAATGAGATTGAAGAGAAATATAGAAAAGGTCTCATCACTGAAGGTGAGCGATACAATATGATCATCGATATTTGGACTGATACAAACGATAAATTAACAAATAAGTTATTTGAAGTACTTGAAGAAAATGATGATCCAAAAAATGAAAGATCAAGAGAAGAACTAAATCCAGTTTATTCAATGGTTGATTCTGGTGCGCGTGGCTCAAGACAACAAATACGACAATTAGCAGGTATGCGTGGCTTAATGGCAAAACCATCGGGTGAAATTATAGAAAGACCGATTCTTTCTAATTTTAGAGAAGGATTATCTGTATTAGAATACTTTATTTCTACTCATGGTGCTCGTAAAGGTCTTGCTGATACAGCTCTAAAAACAGCCGATTCAGGATACCTAACAAGAAAGTTAGTTGATGTTTCTCATGATATTATTATAACCGAAGAAGATTGTAATACATTGAATGGTATT
>CEWH01043849.1_pt1 | contig 11158 bp, 7 predicted proteins | sample 531231 | NCBI WGS metagenome assembly CEWH01 (sample SAMEA2622316, study PRJEB7988) | marine metagenome | biome: marine biome (ENVO:00000447); feature: surface water layer (ENVO:00002042); material: "saline water (ENVO:00002010), including plankton (ENVO:xxxxxxxx)" | depth 5 m | reverse complement strand
ACACAAAAACCCTCCTCTTGCAAGTCGGGTCTTAAAAAATATCTACAGCTTCTCGAACAACCATACCAAAGGTATGTATATTTTTTCATAATTCAACCCGCACTTTTAAGATTAAAAGATAATATAACTCTTTTTTTATTTGTTTTAGTCGGTAACACATAATGAGTGATAGTTGATGGAAAAAATATAATTTGTCCTTCATCTACATCTGGAACAAATTCGATTTTATCACCATTAGGATCAGAAAATGGTGCAATGAAATTTGTTGGTTGATGCACTTGTTTATCAAACTTTATGTAAGTCACAGAACTATATCCAATGGCACCATGATCGTGAGGAGAATGAAATTGACTTCGGTAATATTGTTGAAACCATGCGTCAGTAAGCATCAAATTTTTATAACTAGATTCGTTAGAAAATTTAATAATTTCATCTTTTAATATATCCACTACATCATTTTTATAACGTCCATCGTTTCCATGATCCGTATATAAATTATCTGCTGTAATATCTGTCTGTTTCTCAAATTTAATTGATGAACATATTTTAAGCAATTGTTGTTTTTTAATATCCCAATTTTCTATTTTATATTGATAAAATGGTATGGTAAACATCATTCTACTCCTAACTTCCAATTATCGAAATCCCACTTCTTCCATTGTCCATATAGTTTAGGATCATTTTCTTCATTACTTATCATTTCATAAAATTTATCATCAGGATTAAATGGTAAAGATTTAGCGTAATCCCAAAAGGGTGTATCATACTTAGATCCATATTGGTAGTGCCAAAGTATCATTGTCTCTAATTGTTTCATATTTGTTCTTATTTTATCATTACAATAATTAAATGTCTGAATATCAAATATAAAGTCCCAAGATTGTCTACAAAGATATTGATAAAAAGCAACAGATGTAGCCTCCATTGGTTCTATAAATCCATACATATTTCCCTGCAAAATAGTTCTACTACCATTATAAAAACTTTTTGCCATGTAATTATCAAAATTAAGACTATCAGTGATAAAATCTAAGTGAAATCTAGTTGTGAAATCATCTATAGCATCCTCTTTTTTTGTTATCTGATTATTATACAAATATCCATATGAAACACTATTTTGATTAGGGATAACAAAAGTCCATCCATTAGGTGTTGCCACACATCTAGTGTATATTAAATCAATATCTCTCTCATATTTTGCAGATAGGAGAACACTATTTAATGGATTGATTAATGTATCATATTTACTATGATCTCGATTATGCCTACCTCGACAATCAAAAATAATATCTGCATCTATATCTTCTTCTGCTTCATTTATAACTTTTTCAATGACATTGAATAATTTAGATTCAATCACACATTCTGATAATTTTTTAGGTACAAAGTGCATAGATGCATTGGGGATTTCAAATGAATGAAATATTTTATCATTTTTCTTACCCCAATTCTCGTATAATATACCTGTCTTTATAGTAGCACCGATTGGATTATGATACCAGTTTATATCTAAAACTGATGAAATTAATTTTGGAATTTGAATGGTAGTGCCTTGACCCACCTTTTCTATCGGATGATAATGCGGACTATGGTAAATGTCTATCTCAAATTTATCTGTTTTCTCTGACAAATATTTTTGGAAGTGCAACGCTGTCACACAACCAGCATTACCAGCACCAACAATAGCAATCTTAATCATTTTGATAATATAACATAAAAACTACTTTTTGACAACTGGGATATATATGATATAATATTGTTATTGAGATTTATCATGACAGTTAACGAAAACGAACGCATTACTGATTTTATTATAAGATATGAAAAAATATTTACAAGGGATGAGTGTAGAGACATAATTAAACATATTGATTTTTTTGATGAAAATTGCATCTTATTTGAGCAAGAACTTACAAATCGACCATTTCAAGATCAAGATGCAATCAACGTACTATCGGATGATGGTATCACTCTCCCTACCGCATCTTCAATTTGTAATAAAATATTTCCTAAACTACAACCTTGCATTGACAAATACTTAAAGCGATTCCCTATACTTGGATTGAGAAAATTTCTTATACATGATTGTAAGATTAAAAAAATTAAATGTGGTGGAGGTTTTCATACATGGCACTATGAAAATGGCACTGTTAGTGATGCTCGTAGAACTTTTGTGATACAAGTTTATCTCAACGATGATTTTGATGGTGGTGAAACTGAATTTCTTTATCAAAATAAGAGAGAAGTAGCATCAGCTGGAGATGTTTTGATATTTCCATGTCAATATACTCATGTACATAGAGGAAATCCACCAATAGATGGTGACAAATATCTAGTTACCTCATGGGCATGGATACAAAGTAATCAATTATGAAAGAACAATTAGAAGCAGAGTTATATTGCGATCCATTTCCCATGATGATCGTTTATAATTTCTACAATGAAGCAGAACTTAACTTAATTTGGAAGGAGTTAGATTTTTATACTGCACCAAATAAACTTCTTGATGCAAAAAAATATGGTGGAGTCGTTGATAGGACAAACGCAAAAGCACTTCTACTTGATGACATATATCTTGATAAAACAAATGAAAAAGAAAAAACTAATTTTAGAAATATATCTAATATTCTTACAATGAATCGAAAAATATTTAATTGTGGTGTTTTAGATACTTTTTCAGAGATTCATGATTGTGTAAGTCTAGCAAATCAAACTAATTGGGATGTAACAAAGGTCAGATATTATCATAATGACGAATATTATGACCCACATACAGACTCACCATTTCAGTTTTTAGCATTTTCATATTTTTATAAAGAACCAAAAAAATTCAAGGGTGGTGATTTACAGTTTCCAAAATATAAAATGAACTTACCATGCGAAAATAATTCTTTAATAATCTTTCCAGGTTGGGTAGAGCATGGAGTTAGGAGGGTAAAAATTGAAGATTCAGATTATTATGATGGATATGGAAGATATGCTATTACTTCATTTTTTGGAATAAAAGAAAGTAAAAGATGATTGATAATCCACTTTTTATTTCAATATTTGATAATGCTCTTGATCAGAATAAATGTAATAAAATAATTTTTGACTTTGAGAATAATAAAGAAAATCAAATTGATGGAAGAGTTGGTAATCATGAAATTAAATTAAATGTCAAAAAATCTATTGATATAAATCATAATTTTGATGATAAAACTATAACTAGCAAATTAATATCATCTTGTTTGCATAATTTTATTAAGGAATACAAAAAAGAATATCCTGATATTAATAATATACCACCTTGGAAGTGCACATCATCTTACAACATACAAAAATACAATCCCAGTGATGGGTTTTATAAAACTCACTGTGAAGTCACAGATAAAATATCATCTAAACGAGTTCTCGTCTGGATGATTTACTTAAATACTTTGCAAGATGGGGGAACTTTATTTCCATCTTATAAAATGGGTATAAATGCTGTACAAGGTCGTTTAGTCATGTGGCCATCATACTGGACACACATGCATAAAGGTCAAGTGAGTCATACAGAAACCAAATATATCGCTACAGGATGGTATGAATTTGCTCAATAAAAAGTATATTGATTACCAGCAGGTCCACCGTTTCCATTAGCACCCTCTCTACTTCCTCCACCACTCGCATTTTGACCCGCTTGATTTCTTCCTCCTCCGTTACCACCATTACCACCTACTGCTTCTGCATCATTATTACCATTTATACCATCTCCCCCTGCGTTTGCAGTTCCATCTTCATTTGCATTTCCATTACCACCTTCTCCACCTGGCAAACCTGCACCACCACCTCCACGACCACCAGAAGCAGAGTTTCTATCTCCCCAGTCATTTTGCTCAGCTCCAGAACCACTTCCACCGCCACCGCCACCGCCAAATATTCTTGACTCGCCAGTGATCTCGTCTTGAAAACCTGAATGTATTTTCATACCACTTGTGCCATTACCACCATTTTCTCCTACTGTTTCTTCATTTCCACTACTTCCACCATTACCACCTTTACCACCTACAAGACCACTACTACCAACATCAATCGCAAATGTAGTTGCTGTTGGCCAAGCGTTACTAATTGAATCGCTTATATTGCCCATTTCAAGAGCAACGTCATTTATATTTGATGCTCCTTGAGATCCAAATTGCTTATTAATGTGTATTATTACCTTCTTGCCACCCTGCCACGTATTTTTAGTAACTGAAGTTCTATAATCTCCTACTATTCTGTAATTTCCGTTTGCAAATCTATTCGTATAGGCATTGTGATTAAAATTAGTATTACCAGTTGAATGTAAATCAACAACAATATTTAATCTCTTACCGTAAAAATCACTAAATTTAATTTCACCGCTTGTTGGAATACCAGTATCAAGTGGTAGATTAGTCAATTCACCACCAAAAGGTGTTAGATCTTCATTTTCAAAGTCGGGATGGGTACTACGATACCTCCCTAAACTTCTGCCAGGATTTTGACCAAATTCATTTTCAATTTCTCCAAATGAGAGAGAACTACCCGAATTTTTAACGACCATTAGCTACTAGTAACTGTTTCCCAAGAAGTTCCATTGTAAACTTGTAATTTATTTATATCAGTGTTATATATCATAGCACCTGAAAGAAGTGTTGCTGAATTTGTATGTGCATCACGAAGTAGATTTCTTTGAGCATTGTCTACTCTTGGAGGTATCATGTAAGCAAGTTGTGATCTATTAAATGGTAATCCAGTCTCACCCTCATTTGTTATATTGACTGCATCAGAAAAATCAACCGCTGATCTAGTTGTATCACCAACTGATACAGCTTTTTTAAGTCTCACATTTCCTAAAATCTCGACAACCACATTAGTGTCAGATATTATGTCAGTTTTGATACCTATTTGACTATCATTGTTGATAAAAATACGATTATCTAAAGTTGAACCTATATTAACTTTATTACCTGAATCTGTAACACCTATCCCAAGTCCTTGACTTACAAAGAAATTTCTTGTTGTAGATAATCCCGCTGTTGAATTAATATTTCCTGTAACATCTCCTGTTAAATTACCTGTTACATTACCAACAACGTTAGAATTTAACGGAACACCCAAAGTTAAAGTATTAGTTATCTCAACAGCACCACTAAACTTTGCTCCACCATCAACCTCTAGTTTAGTGGTGGGATTTGTAATACCAATACCAAGTGATCCACCAATCCCTGTAAGAGTCATTAATGTAGCAGAATTAAATCCCCTATGCCATTGGAAGTCTCCATCCACAGCACCAGGATTAGCAGCACTTAAGAAATAATTAAAGTTATCAGTTCCATAATTGATTATATCAAGTGACTGTGCTGAACTATTTGGTGAACCTGTAGATACCAAACCATATCTAAATTCGGCATTATTTGTATTTGCAGTCGCTGGTTCTCTACCAACTGTGATTCCCGCAGCACCACTATCTGCTGTAACCTGTATTTCTGCATTACCTGTAAATCTTCTTACTTGAATATCATTCTCAGGTGATATTGTTCCAACACCTATCTTTGCTAAGTTACTACCTTTCTGACTTAGTGTTATATTACCTTCAGACCTTAATTCTGGATTTGTACCATCAATGAATATTTTATCTTGTAATTTAAGATCACCTCCACTTATTGTAACAGTAGCAACACCTACAGGAGTTGTAATCAAAGTACGATTAGATCCAGTTGCTATTCTTAGATCTTTAACTGATATTCCACCCTGTGCAGATAATGAACCAGTGCTTGCAAATGTTCCGTTTGTTGCATTTAGAGCAGCAGTATTCACACTAACCGTGCCTGAAACCTGTTGCCCTGAAATTACTCCTGTTGCAGTAATACCCCCTGTTACATCAATATCTCCATTGACATCAATATCAGCATTAGCATCGATATTACTTGCAAATGTAGTCACGCCAGCAATATTTACATTATCTAATTCAGTATGTCCATCAACATCTAAATCCTTATCGAGTATAACATTTCCACTAGTATTTTTATTAACTAATTCAATCCATGCTCCTCCATGAGCATAGTATCCTCTACCCGTAGAATGAACATGAGCAAATGCACCATGATATGTGACAGGGGATGGTAAATCACTAAAATTAGAATAGAAGAAAGGAATGACATTACTTACCGCTGCACCAACGATACGACCTGTAGCGTTGATACCAGCAAACGTAGAGATACCAGCAGAATTAACTAGACCAGTAAGATTACCTGTAACATCACCAGTAATATTTCCTGTGATATCGCCTGTAACATTTCCTGTAACAGCACCTACAAGTGTTGTTGCAGTGATTGTGCCAGATGCTCTAATATTACCAGCAGATGCAATACCAACACCTATTCCTGAAGAGAAAGGATCATTACCAACTTGGAGGGTTGATTGAGGATTTGTAGTTGCGATACCAACTGTGCCTCCTGTGTTGTAAATACTACTTACACCAAATCCTGCATTTGTGTCTTGCCACTGTGAAGTTGGCATACCTTGTAAAAATCTTGCATCACCATAATAAGTTACTATTCCAGAACCACTATTTGATGTGACAACACCACTCACAACACTAACACCTGCTCCAATAATAGTAGTAGGTTCTAGTGATGTTACAGTAAGAACACCTGTCTGCGAAAATACGGAACTCGTTACACCAGATATAATTACATTTCCGATAACGTCAAGTGCTTCAGTAGGAACAGTCTTACCTATTGCAACCAATCCAGTCGAAGTCACCAACAGGTTATCTTCATCTACCTGAACACCATTCCTAAAATTGAAACTCTTTTTAATATTCGCCATCAGTATTTTTTTTTTTAGTTATTTATGAACCCTCAAGTGCAGTAACTTTGACAGATAGTTCTTTTATAGCTTCAATAAGTATAGGAACTAATCTTTCATAACGAACTGCCAATGTTCCATCATCTCTTGTGGTTGTAATACCTGGTAAACCAAGTGCTTCAACCTCTTGTGCGATAACACCAACGTCTTCTGCACCTATTTCAGGTCCGATTTCTTTCTTGGATGGATCCTTCCAAGTAAATGTGTTACCACTAATTGCGTTAACTTTATCAAGTGCATTAGGTATAATAGTAATATTATCTTTTAAGTTTCTGTCAGATGATGCAAATGCGATTAGATCATGTCCAATGACTGCTAAATCACCATTTTTTACTTCAGTTCTAGTCGCTTCACTTTTAATTCTAGTAGCACCATCATATAGCAATTCAAATGTTGCTTTACCAGTTGATGAATGCTTCTCAAATTTAGCGATATGATTAGAACCTGACTGAACAAAAACACCCTTACCATTAGCATCTTCAGCTTGTATGGTCAAACTACCTGTGCCATTTGTAATTCCTCCATTGGTACCATCATGAAGTATTACCATGTCATCATCAGTTCCAAATTTAATTCGCTTATCATTATTTAATTTAATTTCTAAATTTGTACCAGTTAATAGCGGATTAATAAACTGTAAATTAGGTGATGATGTAGTGGTAGCAGCAGTGCTGTTAAATGGAATACGTTGTCCAGGAATATCGATGTTTTCTGCAAGTAAAGCAGTTCCTGTCAAGTCACCAGTTACATTACCAGTTACATTACCAGTTAAAGCACCAACAATGTTTGTGGCTTTAAGTGTATTAGAGGAAGAAACAAATGTTAGATCAACATCAGTCGTTCCCTTTGTCATTGTTCCTGATGTTTGGTGGGTCAAAACAACTCTCTGTTCGTCACCATCCGTTCCCGATGATGATAATGTTGCACCAGTATTTGTTAATCCTGCACCATCACCAAAGAAAGCAGTTGCAGTAACATTATTAAATCCAGAAAGATTAGTTGCAGTGTCACCAATTACATTGCCATTAACTGTTAGATTACCTTCAATAATAGTATTACCATTATCAGTATCAATTGTAAATTTATCAGTACCACCAGCGTTTTGTATTGCAAACTCTGCGTTATCTGCCTTTATTTTGACATCATTTCTAATCTCTGTCACACCACCAATCGTGACATTACCCTTTAATGAAGTTGCATCAACTACAACTAAATCATCATTCATTACCACATCCTGATTGAATGTGACAGGACCATCAAACTGAGATAAGATTGTCTTTGATTGTCCACCTTCGACTAATAGTCTCTCTTTAACGATTACTTCATCTGCAACGATACTTAGTCGATTTGGATCCTCACCAGTGATAGTAGGAATCGGAATATCAAATGTAGTTTGCTGTCCACTTGCAGATGCAATCTTGGTGTTTCCAATATAGAAGTCACCTTTGTCATTCATACCAGTGTAAACTACGTTACCACAAGATGTCTCTTGTGCTTGTGATAAGAACTCTTCTCTCTCTGATAATGTTCTATTTTGTAATTGTGGAAGTGCAGTTGAATAGTTACCTGGTCCATAACCAACATACTCAAATGTATGACCTGATGCTCTTAATATAGATGGTCTTCTTAACTCTATTGCAAGTGGTTTTATTTTCTTGATAAGTGAGTTAACAGGGTGAGTGACTGTAATCGTACCCAAAGCACCCCTTATTACAGTAATTTTACCAGATGATAAGGAGTTCTTTGAGACACGCATGATCTCATTATCAATCTGAATGTAAGAACCAAGTGGGAATCTACCTAAGATTTGACCAACTGTTGTGCTACCATCAAATAATGATACACTAAATGAGGATTTATTTGAGGTTACTTCTTCTGTTGCTATTAATGTGTCATGATCAAAGACAGATAATCCTCTTGCTCCTATGTTCTCTCCACCCGCACCAGACAATGCATTGTTTGCGGATAAACCATGCTTAAGAATAAATGCAGGTGATGTCAATGCAGAGGTTGTAGTCGCAGTAAATATTTTTTCAGTTGAAACAGATTTAACAACAAAATCTCCAAGATTTGCATCACTACTATTCAAGACTCGGAATGAATTACCAACAACTAAACCATGTGCCTTTGTCGTTGTAAATGTTGTAACTCCTCCAGTGAATGATGGTGTTCCTGAGATAGAACCAACAGGTCCCAAGTCAATAACTTGCTGACCCTCTAGAATTTTGTCACCAGCAGTTTTCTTAACCTTGATTTGCTTTGTATTATCGATTGAATGAATACGATAGTATGCATCAGTTCCAGTTGTAATACCAGTAACTTGAACATAATGATCTGTTGCTACAGATATATCAGCAGTGTTAATCGTAATATTCGCACTTGGTGAACCTGCAATACCACCTGTTGCTACATCAGAACTGTCAAAATATAATTGATCTCCGTTTGAATATGCTGAACCACCTTGATTAATCTTAAAATCAGTAAGAACAACTGCATTACCACTTACAGTTAAGTCAGCAGTCGCACCCTTCCAAGTTGCAGTCGCTGGTTGATTAGAATCACTAAACAGTTTGATGTTAAAGTATGTGCCATTTGTATGACCACTACCACCAGTAAGTGTGCCAGTGAAATTCTTTAGAGCATTGTAACTATGCTCCTCATTGAATATGAGAGTTGCAGTTGTGGTATTATCTGTAACTGTAGAAATAGTGTCAGTAATATCAAATGTCTGTAAGAAATTGTTTACAGTTTCTCTTGTGATACTTTTCTTAAGATCATTAGTCACCACCTCACCAATTGGTGAGTTCTTTGCATGAGATGTTGCTTCAGGTGGATTATCGTCCACATTGTCACGATCATACTCTGGATATAAGTTAACAATATTTTGATTAAATTTATCTTCACTAAACTGACCAGATGAATCTAACATCTGATTGTTTGAGTTCAATACAAATAAATGATAGATACCATCTTGCACTCCTTGAATATAAGGACTTACAACTTCAGTTCGATATACAAAAAGATTTGCTTTGTTATCATTACGATCAAATCTAGGTAATTGATTATTTCTTGTATGTGTCGTATTTACAAAAGTACCAGGTGAATGTGGAACACCGTCTGTATCAATATTAGAATACTTAAACTCTCTACGATTTACAACATCAGTAACTAAAAATGTTCCATTATAACCTTTGTTATCTACACCATTTGGATTATTAGAACATTTTATATTTCTAACAACAACCTGATCACCAACATTTACATTATGAACTTTATCAGAACGAAGAGTGACTCTAGCAGGAGGACCACTGGTGAAACTTGCCTGTGCTATGAATCTAGTGTTTCTATCAAAATCATAGTTTGATGTGTTGATCTCATTCTTTGTAAATTCAGCATCTGAAACCACGTTGGTAGAACTTGAGTCCTGTAAGATAAATCCATCTGTTGGATCTTTCGCATTAACAAGTTCTTTAGGTACAAGGTATCTTAATTTGTATATCTTCTCATCTAATCCACGATTATCATCTCTCCTGTTAATATATGAGATATCTAAGTTGTCAATTGTTCCAGCAGCGATTGCAGGGATAATTGTATTTCCAGCAGCAAGAGTTTGTAAGAACCAATTATTGTTTGTGTCATCATATTGAAGTGGATGACCAGGATCATTAGGTGCTTTATCAGATACCCTACTTACAATATTAAACTTATCTAAAGGTGATGCGATTGTATTAATTGGAACTGGAGTATCCAAACTTGCATTGGTTTTAGATGATGCAACCTTGATTTCATTCGCTGCTAGACTACTATCACCAGCAGTAGTAATTGCAAAATAAACTGTATTAGGATCAATATTCTCTGGTAAATTACCATTATCTGCAAATATTCTAATCGATTCACCGTTTGATAAACTGTGTGCACCGACTGTTGAGAATATGTTTTTTCTAGAAGCATTTACATCTGAATGAGTTGCCTCAAATTTTTTCTCTGATGTCTCAGTTGCAACACCACTAGGTTGTTGCATAACAACAGTCGCTGTATATGTTGTGCCACCTTTATCAATATTAATAGTCTCTCCAACTTTTGCACCAATTCTAAAACCTTGAACTATATTTAATGGTGGTTCTGTGATACTCTCTTGACCCTCAAGATATAATTTTGTTAAATTAGTTGGGTAATTTAAGAATCCCCCTGCATGTCTTAGTTGTAGATAATCAATCTTCCTATCTACAGTATTAACTGAACGTGGAGTAATGATAGAGGTGATAAAACCTTTATCATCTTTGTCAAATGCATCTTTCTT
>CEWH01129641.1_pt1 | contig 11226 bp, 12 predicted proteins | sample 531231 | NCBI WGS metagenome assembly CEWH01 (sample SAMEA2622316, study PRJEB7988) | marine metagenome | biome: marine biome (ENVO:00000447); feature: surface water layer (ENVO:00002042); material: "saline water (ENVO:00002010), including plankton (ENVO:xxxxxxxx)" | depth 5 m | reverse complement strand
AATGATGCCGGGAATGATGCCGGGAATGATGCCGGGAATGATGCCTGGTTATAACACGAGCATGATGGGCCCAACTCCCTACCCAATGATGCAGCCTAGCCCAATGTATCCGATGCCAATGATGAGATTTTAGTTAAAACCTTATCGTTGTACCAAATTTGAAAAGGTAAGAAGACTCAGGTGTTACAACTGTGGCGGTGTTTGTATAAGCGTAGAAATCACCAGGACTAAAGTAAGCCAAGCTTAAATCAATCAATGTCTCCTCGCTTAATTGATATTCATAGTCTAGGTCGACTTCAAGTCCAAGGCTCTCATCTTGATCAAAAGCTGCTGAAAAAGTCTTGCCTGTTAAGTGATTGTAAGCAGAGCTTCCTGCCTTAGCAGCCTCATTTGCAACAGCATAGGTAAAGCCAAGTATCCAAGTAGATTGATTACTTTTGTGAATTAAATCTAAGTCTAGAAAAGTTGAATTCGTAATGGATGAGTCAAAAATATTTTCATTTGTATCCCAAACAGCTGCTCTATTGTAATTAAACATTATATTTGAAACTTGAAAATTTGGGTGAAGGCTTAAGCCCTCAAAGCTTCCGGCTGTGCCATCCTCTCCATTAACGTTACCGATGGTTGATTTTAAAAGCCACTGATCATTATGGGTATAAACTAGCTGTGCAATCATTCCTTTAGAGTCTATGTTAGATGATTGACTATTTTGAAAAACGTTACCAATTGTGCCAGACAATATGGGGACCTCAATTTTAAGATTTATGTTTTTATAGCTTTTTTCAAAATAAAAATCGGTAACTTTAATTTTTCCTTCATTGAATGGGGTTGTGCTGCCTGTATTATTTGTGTCTGCACGTCGCTGAGACTCATTTTCACCAGTTGTTATTGAGGAGTAGTAAACTCCAAGTTTCATTTCAGATTCAATGCTGTTGAATAAAAGTGTTCCGCCAATCTCACTTTGGTTCGATTCAGAGGAAAGTGAGTCTGAAGAAAAGCTTCGAGCGATGAAAGGCTCAATTGAAAATTTTCCAAGTTTTACCTTTGCTGTAATGCCATCCCTGATAGTTGAAAACCTTGATTGTGATTCACTACCATTGTTTACCAAGGCGCCTAATCCCCAATGAATGGGATGACGACCTATTTCGTATGTTGCAGTGGTCCCATATATACGCGCATAAAGCTGGTTTAGGTTTAGTTGATTTGTTCCTGCGGGAGTATTGTTATAATACCTCCCTGGGTTAGTTTCTGTCCCAAAGTTGTTCGCCGAGTCGTCACCAAGTCTTCCACCTCTAGCAAGACCATTGGAAATTTCTCCTTTCAATATAACGGAATCACTTACAATGATTGTCGGTGACAATTTAAAGATATAACTTTGAAAACTTGCTTCGTTTTCGTTAAAGCCATTTTTTAAAACTTCAGTTGATCCAATATTTCCGGTTCCATTTCCAGTTTCTTGAATAAATCTTGCATTACTTAAATAATGATGATCAAAAGTTATTTCGCCTTGCCAGTCTATTGGAAGGGAGAATGAGTTTGAACTATAAATTAAAAGTGTTATTAACAAAGCGAGTGAAATTTTCAATTGTTACCTCAAAGCGTAAGTAGTTCTTTGGATTGATGCTAGAATATTAAGAAAGGTCTATTTAATAGTCAAAATTATATTATGATCAAAAAAGTCTCAACATTTTTAATATTGGGTATAATTACGGGGATTATAACGTGTTTGATTTACATTAAATCAATTATCTCTATAAGGTTACCGTCACCAGAGGCAGCGTCTACTAAGAAAGTATCGATAGACCTAGAGCGAGGTGGTATTGTCGATGAAAAATTATTAAATAATTTCCTGATTTTTTTTAGTGACAACGAAAAAGTATTTGAAAAGATTATTGATAAAAAAAATGTTCTAAAGAGCCACTACTTAGAGAATAAAGCGGTAGTAAATTCATGTGGTCAAGCGAACTGCCTTCAAAGAGTAAAGTCTCTGGCTGAGATGAGTCCTTTTGTTTGGGAGTCTTTAATAAACACGGAAGACGCGAGGTTTTTATCTCATATAGGGCTTGATCCTTTTTCAATAGCACGGGCGATGATTGTAAATATTGTCAAAGGAAGATACGCCCAGGGTGCCTCTACAATTACGCAACAATTAGTTAAAAACATATTTTTAACTAATGAAAAAACGCTTCAGAGAAAATTAAAAGAAGCGATGATTTCTGTCTATATTGAAATTCTATATGACAAAGATGAAATAATAGAAACCTATTTAAACAATGTTTACTGGGGCAGTTTTCAAGGGATTCAAATAAAAGGAGTTGAAGCGGCATCTAACTTTTATTTTCAAAAAAAGGCAAAAAGTCTCAGCTTTAATGAGAGCTTGATTCTCATCTCTATGCTTAAAGGCCCTGGTTATTACCACCCGGTTAGGCATCCGAAGCGTTTGAAAAAAAGAGTCAAGAATTTAGCAGATGTTTTTATAACAAATCAAATTATTGATTTAGATGAAAAGAGAGATTTAATAAGTGATTTGAATGCTTGGCTTCAAGGTTTTGATGCAAAGGAAAACATAGGCTTAATAAATTACCTTGTAACCCTTCCGGCCAAAGAAGATATTACTTTTGATGGGTACGTTTTGCAAAACTCTGCAAATAAAGTTTTGAGTAAAATTAATTCTTTGAAAAAGGTAGAATTTAATTATGAAATTTTAAGAAGGGGGAGTGAAGAGTTGAAATATGATTACAGCTTTCACAAAGGCAAGCTCAAACACCAAGTGGGCTCAATTCTAAAGCCCCTTGTGTATTCAATCATCCTGGAAGATAGAGATTTAAACGAAGAAGTACCTACCTCAAAAATAACTTTAAAATTAAATTCAGGGGAGTGGTCACCTAGAGATCATTTTAAAGAGAGTGAAACATCAGTGACCCTGAGAGGTGCAATTCAGCGATCATTAAATACACCTCTCATAAGCCTGGCTTCAGAGTATGGTTTTGACCGCTTGGAAAAAGATCTTCAAAAATTTGTACCTTCTTTAAAAGTACCCTTGAAAGAGTACCCATCACAATTATTAGGTTCCGTTGAGCTGAACCTTTTCGAGGTGGATACACTTTTTCAAAAATACTTTAAAAGTGTGTGCACTAATGAAAGTTTCAAAATGGTGTATGAATCGTTACTTGATCCCACGGTTACTACGATTGCAAGAAGATCAAAAGAGTTGGCCGGACTTTCTTTTTTTGGGAAGACGGGCACTTCTAACGGGTCATTAGATAATTGGTTTATATTTCAAGGGGGAGAGGAGACAATTATTATTTGGTTTGGGTTTCTTGGGGTTAGAGACAGTCGAAACTTTAAGCTATCTGGGGCGTCAACTTCTTTTGAAATTTTGAAGGGTTACCTGCTCGCTAGGGGAAAAAGAGTTGGTCAATTTTCTTGTGATTGAGGGAATCTTTTGTTTAAATTTAATTGCAAAATAAGTTTGTATTTAGTATATCAACCAATGTTGTTGGGGTGTCGACAAGTGGTAAGTCAGCAGATTTTGATTCTGCCATGCGTAGGTTCGATCCCTACCACCCCAACCAACTTCAAATAGGATCTCTAAATGAAGAGAATCGTTCTTGTTTCAGGGTCTTCTAACCCCGATCTAACTAACAAAATATCAAAACTGTTAGAAATAAATCTCGTAAAAACAAATTTACAGCGGTTTGCTAATGGGGAAATCTATTGCGAAATAGACAGAAACGTAAGGGGAGCAGACGTTTTTGTTGTTCAATCCACAGGAACTCCTGTTAACGATAATATTATGGAGTTATTAATATTAATAGACTCCCTTAAAAGAGCTTCGGCGAACTCGATTAATGTAGTTATTCCTCATTATGGATATTCCAGGCAAGACAGGAAAGCTTCTCCCAGAAGTCCAATATCGGCTAAGCTCGTGGCTGATTTACTGACGGTTGCAGGAGCTTCACGTGTGACAACAATGGATATTCACGCTGGGCAGATTCAGGGATATTTTAATATTCCTTTTGACAATATTTACGCCTCTCCAATTCTCATAAGATATATTGAAGACAACATTTTTGATGTAAATACGGTTTTTGTATCTCCTGACGCTGGTGGAGTTGAGCGAGTAAGACACTTCGCCAAAAAATTAAAGGCAGACATTGCTATGATTGATAAGCGTCGTATTGCAAAAAATGAAGCTAGGGCGATGAATGTTATCGGAGAGATCGAGGGGAAAAGGTGCATCATAATCGACGATATGATTGATACTGCGGGAACCCTGATTGAGGCTGCAACGGCCCTGAAGGAAAAGGGCGCTCTCGAGGTTCATGCTTGCGCCACTCACCCTGTTTTTTCAGGGCCGGCACTAGATAGGATTGAAAACTCAGATGCACTAACAAGTGTTATCGTCACAGATACAATTCCGCTTACAGAAAAGGGGAAACAGATATTGAAAATCAAAGTGTTATCCACAGCAGAGATATTATCCAAGGCAATATATAGAACTTTTAACAATGACTCAGTGAGCTCCTTGTTCGAATAATAGGAGAAAGATATGCAGCATTACTTGGTAGTGGGTTTAGGCAACCCAGGAAGAGATTATGAGGGAACGAGACATAATATTGCATGGGACTGTATAGAGAACTCCATTTTTTCTTCAAAGCTTAATTGGAAGTCCAAGTTTAAGGGAGAGTTTTCATCTCTTGATATTGGTGGAAATAAAGTCACATTTTTAAAACCGATGACCTATATGAACTTAAGTGGTGAATCAGTGGGTGCTTGTTCGAAGTTTTTTAAAATCCATGTTGAAAATATAATTGTCCTTCATGATGAGATAGATCTAGATTTTGGACTATTGGTTTTTAAAGATGGAGGAGGCCTTGCAGGTCATAACGGCTTAAAATCAATAAACCAACATTTAGGCACAAATAAATTTAAAAGACTTAGAATTGGGGTCGGCAAACCAAAGCACGGAAATGTGTCTTCATGGGTTTTATCAAAGTTCGCTGGCGATGATGAGATTATGTTAAATGATTTTTACAAATTGGTGTCTGATGCATTAGAAGAATACGTGCAAGGCGGTTTTGAAAAGGCATCGCGGAAGTTTAGTAGAAAGCGTATCAATTAGGAGAAGGTTATGGGATTAAATTGCGGAATTGTTGGGCTACCAAATGTAGGGAAATCGACCATTTTTAAGGCTTTGACTTCGGCACCTGCAGAAGCGGAAAATTATCCTTTTTGTACGATTGAACCAAATGTAGGGATTGTTAACGTGAAAGATAAGAGAATGGAAGAAATTAGTTCTTTGATTGTCCCCCAAAAGAAAATACCTGCAGTTATGGAGTTTGTTGATATTGCTGGTTTAGTAAAGGGTGCGTCTAAGGGCGAAGGTCTAGGTAACCAATTCCTTGGGCACATTCGGCAGGTTGATGCGATTGCACATGTTGTTCGATGTTTTGAAGACAGTGATATTATTCACGTAAATGGAGTTGTAGATCCATTAGTTGATATTGAAACTATTGATGTAGAGCTAGCTCTTGCAGACCTGGAGGTTGTTGAAAAAAAATTTTCCAATCTTCCCAAGTTAATGAAGTCCCACGATAAGAAGGTCTCTGGTTTGGCCAAGGCATTGCTCCCTACACTTGAAAAACTAAAAGAGCATTTGGAGAATGGAAAACCAGCGAGAAGTTTGGATCTTGATTCACAAGAGAAAAAAGATATTAAAGATTTAAATCTTATTACCTTAAAGAAAATGATTTACGTTTGTAATGTCAAAGAAGAGGAACTCGGACAAAGTAATCCACATGTGGAAAGCATCAAAAAATATGTTGGTGATGACAATCGTGTTATAGAGATATGTGGAAAAATTGAGAGTGAAATATCCGTACTAGAATCAGATGAAGAGAAACAAGAATTTATGGAAGCAGTAGGAATCGAAGAGTCCGGCTTGGACGTGCTGATTCGAAAAGCCTATCACATGTTGGGGCTTAGAACTTATTTTACCGCAGGTGAAAAAGAGGTGAGGGCTTGGACTTTTAAAGACGGAATGACAGCACCAGAGGGTGCTGGGATCATACACACTGATTTTCAAAGAGGTTTTATCAAGGCTGAAGTGTATCATTGCGAGGACCTGTTTCAATTTAAAACAGAGCCGAAGCTGAAGGAGGCTGGGAAGCTAAGAATTGAAGGTAAAGAGTACCTCTTGAAGGATGGTGATGTTATTCACTTTAGGTTTAATGTTTAACTAGATTCGATCTGATATCGGTTGCTGATTTCTTCAATCTTCTTGTTTATTTCAGTAAGAACAATTTTTTTATCCTCTGGAACAATTAAGGCCAAGTTTTTTAGATAGAGTCTTATTTCTTCAAGCTGTTCAAAGTCTAACTTCCTTGAGTCTTGAATACTTTTGATTGCAGCATTGTAGCTTTCCTCAAGCTCCCTAAAGTAATCGCCATCCCTGAAATACATTGTTTGTAGAACACCTAGTTCAGGAATTTTTTTTAAAAAAGTATTTAGCTTATAGATAGGTCCAGCAATTTTGTGGCTAAAAAAGATACATGCGGAGAAAATAATTAGACTATAGCAGACTTGCCAAATTCCTAAAGTGAGAAAGATATCACTTTTTCTTTGAGAGAATTCCTTTGCCTTGTCCCCCAAAGCAGGAGCGACGCTTTCAATTATTTGGTATATCGTATATGGGTAAATCAGGGATACACCGATCAAAAAAGCTGTGACGAGAAGAGCAAATTTTATTTGGAATTTAGGATTTATGAGGTAGATTCTTCTTTTGTAACTCAAGGGTTTGATCCTGACTTTAGGTTATATTTTATTATCCGAATCATTTTTATAATGATCAAAGGGGAAAAATTATCTCATTTTTACTTAGGTTGTTAAATGAAGCTTGTTGAGACCATCTTAGAAAATATGACAATTTCTTTTTCAGGAAGGATAAATGTATTATCCGAACAATCGAAGCAATTTATTGGCTCAGTAGTTTTAAGTGAAGGCCAACTAGTAGATGCTCGGTTTGGTAAAATGAGCGGAAAAAAAGCATTAGCAACGCTTCTTATGAAGGAGAGGTCATCCATAAGTATGTCTTTAGTTTCTGAGCCAGAGCTTGTTTCGGAAGTTGAGTTTTCTTTTAATATGGACGAGCAAGGCTTTTTTAAATTTAAGAATGATTATTTCGAACAATATGAGTTATTAAGCAAACTTCGACCTTCAAAGAATTTGGTTTTAGGCTTAAACTCAAGAAAGCTGGATATCTACACTCCGTTAACAGACCTAGAGTTTGACGCGATGAAACTAGTTTTATCATGCAAAAACGTTGAAGAAATGTATGACAAAACTCAAATGCTTGAATTTGATGTGACAAAATCATTAATTTCTCTTAGAAAAAAGGGAATAATATTAGTTAAGGGAACTGCTTCATAAGGATAGGCAATTAAATGAAGACTCAAACACATAATCAAGGTGAACTTAAGGAATTACACGTAAATATAGAATCTCAAGTAGTCGAATCTTTGGAGACTATGGTTCGCCAGTCGAAAATGTCCATTGATGAAATAGTCGTAGTGGCCCTCAAAAGGTATATTGCTTCTCACGCAGAACTTCTTGGAAAAGCTCCAAAGTTCGACTAAATAATTTTTTATTAGTTGTAAAAAGTTTAGACGCTCACCAAATTTTAGAAAATTTCAAATAGCTAAAATTACATAACAAAAGTACCTTAGAGTGCCCACTATCGTTGGCATATGCCTTGCTACATTTGCAGTAGTTGTAAATGTAGAGGTTTGTTGTGCGGTTATTGTTGTTTGTTGTTGTAGGTGCAGTTTTCGTTAGTATTAATTATCTTGTTGATTTAAATCAAGAGTTATTAGTTCGCTCTAAAATCGAAAACTCAGTAGAGAGCTTAAGTTTCTCTGAGGAATTTATACGAGAGCTTGCGTCCTTAGAAAGCGCTAAGCCGGGGTATCCTGATACGGCAATTTCCTTGCCAGACTCTTTCATCGGAAGGCCATTAATAACCAAAAAGCTTATCCAGTCCAATGGAGAGGAGTTCAACTTTGAGTTAAAAGTTAAGCTTAAACGCAAGGATGATAAGCTTGTGCAGTTAGTTGGTGACAGAGATGGAACTCTTGTATTCTATACAGAGAAGCCCTTAAACCCACTTTTTCCTATAGAGCTAATCAATATAAAAACCAATGAAAAACTTCTGGTACAAGTTGATATTCCACAGAAAATAAGTCCTAAGTTGGTCGAGCAGAAGGTTTCTTTGAAATCATTTTCAAATTCAAAAAAGCAGGTAAAAAAAGGTCTACGATCATTTGAAGGCGAGCTAGATGTATATCAAGCAATCATACCAAAATTTTCGAAAGCACCACTTAGAGGAGCGATGGTATCAGGCGCAATTTCTGTTAATGCAGGAAGTTTAGAGAGTTTGGACCTAGAGGTTACTAACCAGCGTGGAGAAGTTAAGGAAATTAGTTTTAACTACTCTGAAATAAAAGATGGAGGAGTGTTCTCATTTGATGACAATGGTTCGGAGGCTTTTGGGATTTTAACGAATGATGGTGACCACGGTTTAAGGGTCAGATTTTCTACAGGAAGTTTTGCAGGAGCAGTAGTAAGCTTTGGTAATGGCGGGAACTCTAATAGTATTCGATTGCCTAAGGAAGAAATTATTAAATTAAATGAGCGAGCTCGAGCAGATTTTAAAAAAAGGGCTCTCTCAAACGAATTTGTTAAAGAGAGCCAAATTAGGTTCTGAATTTTCTACTATTTATTTAATACTTTTTTAAACTCATCAGTAAGTAACGGGACAACTTTAAATAGGTCACCAACAATACCATAGTCAGCCTTTGAAAAGATTGGGGCATCTTTGTCATTGTTGATTGCAACGATTACTTTAGAGGTTCTCATTCCCGCAAGGTGTTGAATAGCTCCTGATATTCCACATGCAATGTATAATGTCGGAGCAACAGTCTTACCTGTTTGGCCAACTTGCATGGAGTGTGGTGCATAACCTGAATCTACAGCTGCTCTACTTGCACCAACCGTCGCACCAAGAACATCAGCAAGCTCATCAAGAACTTTGAAGTTCTCAGCATTACCCATCGCCCTTCCACCACTAACAATGATGTTTGCTTCTGTTAGGTCTAGCTTCTCGGATGCGCCTTTTACGATTTCTGCAATCTTTGCCCTAACTTCAGCAGAAATTTCTGCGTTTTGCTCAGACTTTTCAACAGTGCCTGGACTTATTTCAGATACTCCGAGAGAGTTTGGTCTAAACGTTGCGAAGTGGGGCTTAGGCCCTTTAAGTTCAACATCAGCAAGACACTTACCTGCGAACATTGGTCTTGTTCCTACAAACTTGTCTCCGTCGAATTTAAAGTCAACTACGTCAGACGCGAGGCCTGCCTCAAATGTAGCAGCGAGTCTTGGAAAAAGGTCTTTTCCAAGAGAGGTTGCTCCTGAAAAAACGTAGTCAAAACTGTTACTATTAATAAAGTTGTGAATTGCAGAGGAGAAACCTTCAGGGGAGTACTCTGAAAGAGAATCATTTTTAAGAACAGTAATGTTTCCTCCACCGTGCTGCGCAAGGTCAGCAAGACACTCCTCAGACAAGTCATTGATCGCTAAAACCGACACTTGGTGGTTAGATATGTGGCTGAGTATTTCGTGAGTTACTGTTTTTACTTTTCCGTTAGATACTTCTGCTAATACAAGTATATTTGCCATTTTAATCTCCTCGAGCTTACAGAACTTTTGCTTCAGTTTTTAAAAGGTTAACGACATTCGTTACAACCTCTGGTTGTGCACCCTCGTCCATAGCATCAAACTTTTTTCCCTCAGGCTTTTCTGGGGGTAATCTAAAGTTTGAAAATTGAACTCTTTGCTCTTCTAGTGAAATGTTAAGTTCTTCAAGCGTTAGGGTCTCAAGAGGCTTTTTCTTCGCTTTCATTATGCCTGGAAGAGAAGCGTAACGGGGAGTATTGAGCCCCTTGTTGCAAGCAACCAAGCATGGTGTTTTAGTTTCATAAACCTCAAGACTTCCACCATCAATTTCTCTTTTTAATTTTACAGAATCTCCACTTTGTTCAAATCCAACAACAACGGAGACAGAAGGCATGTCGAGCATTTGAGCTAAAATTTGTGGTACTTGAAGAGCATCAGAGTCAATAGCTTGTTTACCACAAAATATCATATCAGGGCTTCTTCCGGTTTTTTCTATAGCTGCCTTTAGTGCTTTTGCCGTTGTGTACGGATCTAAAAGGTCTGGAGCTTGAACGAGGACGCCGTCATCGGCGCCCATTGCCATGGCAGTTCTAAGAGTTTCACTGCTTTGGGTGCTTCCAACTCTAAGTACTGTTACAGTGGAGCCTGCATTTGCTTGTTTTACTTGCAATGCTTGCTCAACAGCAAACTCGTCATATGGGTTCATAATCCACTTGATCGAACTTGTTTCGATGAAGCTTTTATCTGAATTAGGGGAGACTTTTGTCTCAGTGTCTGGAACTTGCTTTACACAAACAAAGATGTTCACAGTTAACTCCTGGAATAAGTGAAGGTAACACAATACTATTAATTCAACAGATAGTCTAAACTCTTGGGGTTGATTTAGCCTCGATTTTTAATTCAAGACTTGTAAGTCCAGCAGGAATTTGAAAATACTTTGGGAAATTTGTAAATGGAGCTTAAATCATCAAAAATATTGAGTTTCGAAAGAGGCTCTACAATAAAGCTGCGCTCGAAAAGGCGAGGATGGGGGAGCGTGAGGAAGTCTTTGTCTATATAAAAGTTTTCATAAAATAAGAGGTCGATATCTATAATTCGTGGCCCTTTATCTATTACTCTTTCTCGCCCCATAAGGCTTTCAGCTTCGAGGCAAAATGTTAAAATATCCTCAGGGGTATTTTTTGAAGTGTTTTTGAATACAAGGCACTGATTTAAAAATTTTGGCTGACTCAAGTAGTCAACCGCCTCGGACTCGACAATGGGGCTTGACTCAAGAAGCTTGAATTCTGAGCCTAAAAGACTCCTGGCTTTAGATATATTTGCCAGGCGATCTCCTAGGTTGGTCCCTAGAGATACTATAAATATATTAGTTAATTTGCTCATTTTGATTTAGGTATTGAAAATATGTAGGGGTTTTTTTTCCTTTTGGTTTTGGTGGTTTTTTTACGCCGCAACCAACGAGCGCAATTAAAACTAATAAAAAATGTAACTTAG
>CEWH01010116.1_pt1 | contig 11236 bp, 7 predicted proteins | sample 531231 | NCBI WGS metagenome assembly CEWH01 (sample SAMEA2622316, study PRJEB7988) | marine metagenome | biome: marine biome (ENVO:00000447); feature: surface water layer (ENVO:00002042); material: "saline water (ENVO:00002010), including plankton (ENVO:xxxxxxxx)" | depth 5 m | reverse complement strand
TGCTGAACAACCAACGATCATTCAAGCGATGGCTCCGCAAGCACCGTTAGCTATGACAGCAGCTCCTGCCCCAGCAGCTCCTGCCCCAGCAGCGGCAGCACCCGTAAATGAAGCTCCGGCAGATGATAACAGCAACTACATCACTGTAAAATCTCCGATGATTGGTACATTCTACCGCAGCGCAAACCCAGAAGCAGATGCTTTTGTGAAGGTAGGCGACGAGGTAAATCCAGGTGATGTCGTATGTATCATCGAAGCGATGAAGCTCTTCAATGAGATTGAAAGTGAGGTAAGCGGAAAGATCGTGAAGGTCTTGGTCGACGACCAAACGCCAGTAGAATACGATCAGCCATTGTTCTTGGTCGATCCGTCATAAGAACGAAACCTTTCAGGTATGTTTAAAAAAGTACTCATTGCCAACCGGGGTGAGATTGCCCTTCGCGTCATTCGTACATGCAAAGAAATGGGCATCAAAACGGTGGCTGTTTATTCAAAAGCGGATGCGGATTCACTGCACGTAAGATTCGCGGATGAGGCCGTATGTATTGGTCCTTCGGCTTCTTCGGAAAGCTATTTGAGCATCCCAAATATTATTTCTGCGGCAGAAATCACTAATGCCGACGCCATTCACCCGGGCTACGGCTTCTTAAGTGAAAATGCCAAGTTCTCTCGCATTTGTGCAGAGCACGGCATAAAATTCATCGGTGCTACGGCGGAGCAGATTGAGAAAATGGGGGACAAGGCTACGGCCAAGGAAACCATGAAAGAAGCTGGTGTTCCTTGTGTTCCTGGTTCTGAAGGCATCCTCGAAACCTATGAAGATGCAGTTACTACGGCCCGTGAAATAGGATACCCGGTTATGATGAAAGCAACTGCCGGTGGTGGCGGTAAGGGTATGCGTGCTATTCTAGAAGAGGGCCAACTAGAAGGTGCATGGAAAAGCGCACGTCGCGAGGCTGCAGCAGCCTTCGGAAATGACGGCATGTACATGGAGAAGCTTATTTTAGAGCCACGCCACATTGAAATTCAGGTGATCGGTGATACTTATGGTAAAGCATGTCACTTGAGCGAGCGTGATTGTTCGGTACAACGTCGCCATCAGAAATTAGTCGAAGAAACGCCATCTCCATTTATGACGGACAAACTCCGTAAGAAGATGGGTGATGCGGCGGTAAAAGCGGCTGAGTTCATCAAATACGAAGGTGCCGGTACGGTTGAGTTCTTGGTAGACAAGGACCGTAACTTCTACTTTATGGAAATGAACACGCGTATTCAAGTGGAGCACCCTATTACTGAACAGGTGGTTGGGTTCGATTTGATTCGCGAGCAAATTAAGGTCGCAGCTGGAGAGAAAATCTCAGGAAAGAACTACTTTCCAGAGATGCACAGTATTGAAGTGCGTATTAACGCAGAAGATGCTTTCAACGACTTCCGACCTTCACCAGGTGCCATCACCTCATTCCACGCCCCAGGAGGTCACGGAGTGCGCCTAGACACACACTGTTACAGCGGCTACGTCATTCCTCCGTTCTACGATTCTATGATCGCTAAGTTGATCGTAACGGCTCGTACACGTCCCGAAGCTATGGATAAACTAGAGCGTGCTCTAGACGAGTTTATCGTAGAAGGGATTAAAACAACCATTCCTTTCCACCAACAGTTGTTGGACAACGAAAACTTCCGTAAAGGGGTCTACACGACCAAATTTATGGAGGATTTCGAGTTGGTGGCTGAATAATAAATCCTCGACAAATAAAAACCCCCGCGGCGATGGCGCGGGGGTTTTTGTGTTCAAAATCTTTTCCTTAAAACAACTTCCTAGGGGCATGACAATAGGGTGTTCCCCCTTTGTTGTCATAATAATCCTGATGGTAGTTCTCCGCCGAGTAAAACTCCGCCGCCGGCAATATCTCTGTCGCGACATCATACCCTTTTTGAACCAGCAAGTCCTTCAACATCTGCGCAGTTTCAAGTTGGGCTTCGTTTTGGAAGAACACAGCACTGCGGTATTGCGGTCCTAAATCCGGACCTTGGCCGTTACGCTGCGTTGGGTCGTGCGTTTCAAAGAATACTCGGGCCAATTCCTCAAAGCTCACCTGAGCCGGGTCAAAGACCACGTGCACGGCTTCATAGTGACCAGTGCGTTTGGTGCACACCTCGCGGTACGATGGGTTCTTCACAAAGCCCCCGGTATATCCACACGTGGTGGCGATTACACCTGGTAATTTTTGTAAGTAGAATTCCGTCCCCCAAAAACAACCTGAGGCCAATACAGCCACTTCCTGGCCTGCTTCAGCCGAGGGAATGGTCGCCATAGCATATGGATCTGACATTTTCGATTTTGTTTGTGCATTACAGCTCGACAGTCCTACGACGACAAGCAATAAAAGTTTCCAATTCATAGTAGTATTAACGCAAAAATTGGACCTATTGTTTCTTAAAAACTGCTTACCCGATAAAGCCTTTTGCCATCAGAACTTCCGCAATTTGAACGGTGTTGGTCGCCGCGCCTTTACGAAGGTTATCGCTCACAACCCACATGTTGAGGGCGCGCTCTGTGGTGAAGTCGCGACGTAATCGGCCAACAAAAACATCGTCCTTGCCCTCCGCCATCAAAGGCATGGGGTAGGTGTTGAATTCCGGGCGGTCCTGCAGGGTCACTCCTGGCGTCTCGCTCAAAATCTTGCGTACTTCCTCCAAGGTAAAATCGCGCTCAAACTCCACATTCACACTCTCGCTGTGGCCGCCCTGAACGGGAATACGAACGGCAGTAGCCGCCAGCTTAATGCCCTCATCGCCAATGATTTTAACGGTTTCGTGGGTCATTTTCATCTCCTCCTTGGTGTAATCATTATCCAAGAACACATCGCAATGTGGGATACAATTGCGGTCGATCTTGTACGGGTAAACCATCTGAGAATCCTCGCCCTTGCGCTCGCACTCGAGCTGATCTACCGCTGCTTTCCCAGTCCCAGTAACGCTTTGGTAAGTACTCACAATCACACGTTTCGTACCAAAGGCTTGGTGAAGGGGGTTGAGGGCAATGACTAATTGAATCGTAGAACAGTTCGGATTTGCGATGATCATATCGCCCTCTTCAAGGACATCAGCATTGATTTCTGGTACGACCAATTTCTTGTCCGCATCCATACGCCAAGCACTAGAGTTGTCTACCACGCGTGTACCCGCAGCAGCAAATTTTGGGGCCCACTCCAACGAAGCAGCGCCACCCGCCGAAAACAGGGCCACGTCTGGGACGGCAGCCAAGGCATCGGCCAAGCTCACGACGGTCCAATTCTGTCCCCCAAAGGCAACTTTCTTACCTACGCTACGCTCCGAGGCTACGGGAATTAATTCCGTAATCGGGAAACTGCGTTCCGCCAATACTTTCAAAATGATCTGGCCCACCATTCCAGTAGCACCAACAACCGAGACTCTCATAAAATGTCTTAACTTAAATATAACCCTACAAAACTAATTCTAATCCGCCTTATGAACTGCAGCGGGACCTGAAGAAATCTTGAACACTTCGGCTCAGGTAGACCTCGTAAGATGCGAAATCCTCAAAAGGGTGGCAGCAAGGCGTGTTAATGATGAAGAAAGATGAGGGTTGGCACCTATATATTATATGCCTTACCTAACCACTAATCATAAGGTCTTATTCCAAAGAAAGGGCGTAACTTGGTACAAATTCTTAAGCGCAGATTTGCTATGAAATTCGGTGTCATCACCTTCCCAGGGTCAAATTGTGACCAAGACATGATTTACGTATTGGAAACCATCATGGGTTACGAAACTGTGAACCTATGGCACAAAGACACCGACCTGCAAGGTGTGGACTGTGTGGTTCTTCCTGGAGGGTTCTCTTATGGAGATTATTTACGGAGCGGTGCCATCGCGAAGATGAGCCCTATTATGAAGAGCGTCATCGAATTCGCCACTAATGGCGGTTACGTATTGGGCGTTTGTAACGGCTTCCAAATTCTAACGGAAAGTGGATTATTGCCAGGAGCTTTGCGCCACAATATCAGCCACAAATTCGTCTGTAAGAATGTATTCATTAAGCCTGTATCCAAGACTGCAGGGATAAGTGCAAATTTAGAACATAGCAAAGTATACAAAATTCCTATTGCACACGGTGAAGGAAACTACTATTGTTCAGCAGAGTCCCTAGCAGAGCTCAAAACGAACGATCAAATCATCTTCCAGTACTGTACGGAAAATGGTGAAGTCACCGATGCGGTGAATCCTAATGGTAGTTTGGAGAACATTGCCGGGGTATGTAACGCAGGTAAAAATGTCTTTGGAATGATGCCACACCCCGAACGTGCTGCTGATGAAGAACTCAATAATCAAGACGGTCTCGCTTTGTTTAAGAGCATGATCGCGCATATGGAATTGGTATAAATTCCAATACTCTGAAACTAAAAAACCCGAGCGCCTCGCGCCCGGGTTTTTTATGCCCTAAAATTTTTCCTATTACTGCAGGATTAACGGGACATGTGTGCTCGTGCCTTCCTGAATGGTTTGGACGATATACGCCCCGCGTGCCCACTGCTGGATATCGATGGCCGTGCGCTGTTCTACCCATTGGCTGTACACCTCGCGACCAGATGCGTCGAGGATGCGGATGTGGGCGCTTCCAGGAAGGGCAATATTTACCTGCGTTTGAGCGGGATTAGGATAGATTTCCAATCCGTTTAATAACTCTTCGTTCAGGCCGATGTTCACCACCGTGTAAGCATCCGATACATTTGAACAAAGGATATTCGAGAAGATGCGTACATAGTAGGTACCGTTGGCTGTCGGCAAGTATGTAGCGGAGGTGGCTCCGGAAATTGCATCCATGTTACCATCTAACCACTCATATGAGAAGGTACCTGCTGGAGTAGCGGCTTCAAGCTCACCCGTGGTTGGGTTCTGGCTCACCGTCGGTTGTGATGGTGCTGGCTGAACGCTAATGGCGCGCTTTTTCGTGTTCGTACATCCCGTAGTGGCATCCGTATAGGTGTAGTAAACCCAATGCGATCCTACTCCCGCAACGGATGGAAAAATGGAATCATTGGTGATACCGGTTCCTAAGTAGATTCCTCCTGCCGGTTGACCACCAGAAAGAGCTTGTGGACCATCGAGCTCACAAACATAACCTTGAGAGCTAAGGCTAACTTGAGGACGAGCATTGACCGTAAAGGTAGTAGAGTCCATAACCGTAGAATTGGCAACGCAGTTGTCTGAACTGATCATGCGTACGGTGAGGACGTCCCCATCGGCGAATTGGTTCACGTAAGTCGTAGTATTAGAAGCAACAACAGTGCCGTTGAGTAACCAATCAATGGATGGGCTCACACCACCGTTAGTAAAGGTAGCTGTGGCTATCGCGCTGTCCCCATTACACAAGGTAGAGGCCGATACTGCCATCGAAACGGCAGCCGAAGGTGCTGTCACGATGGTGATGTAATTCGTTAGTAGCACTGAATCAATGCCTGCAGCATTAGAAACCACCAGCTTGACATCATAGGTGCCTGCATTAGAATAGGTAACCGTTGGGTTTGCCGCCGTCGAAGTAGCCGGCGTACCGCCTTGGAAAGACCAAAGACGTGCCGTTGGAGCCGGCGCTGAGTAATCGTAGAAAGTTACGGATTTACCTGTACAAGCTGCGGTATCGCCACCGAAGGCGGCTACCGGGCCTAATTGGGCTTGCCCACTAATATTAATATTGTCAAGGAAGGTGTTATTACCATAACCATTTACGGAAACAAACTTCACTCGGATACCGCTAATGCCGCTGTAGGCATCAAGATCAATGGTCGGACATGTGACCGAGCTCGAAGCGTGACACCAATAAGTAGAATCAGACGGCGCGAAAGACGAGGTAATAGCACCTGCCGTAGTGAAAAAAGTATCTGTGGCAGAGTATGCAGCCACTTCGTTCCAAGTCGCTCCACAATCATCACTTACATAGACCAACAAGCTGTCCGAATACCCACTTGAATAGTACGCAGAAGCGTATTCAAAGCTCATGCTCACAAGCGTATCATTAGAGAAATCAAGCGCTGGTGAAATCAGTTCATCGCGCTGGCCCGAACCGCTGTAGGAATAATGATTCATGAATATTCCAACACTGCCTGGACTCGTCCCATTCACCGCAGTTGATGCCCAAGTAATACCGCCATCAGGGTTATCGATTTCCCAACCATTGAGACCGCTTTCGAAATCTTCTACAAACGGTAGGGTTGCGCCGCCTACAGAGATGGCTTGGAATACAGTAGTGTCGTCAGAGCCATAGGCGTTAGTTGCAGTGAGAGTAACCGTGTAGCCTCCTGTAGCAGAGAAAGTGACCTGTGGATTTTGAGATGAATCCGTCGTACCGTTTATGTAACTATAGGTAGATGGGCTGATTTGCCATTGCCAGCTTGTGGTCAAACCTTGGCTTTGGTCAATTAATGAAATAGTATCTGTCGTACCACAAGGTGCCGCTGGATCCACCATAAATAGTGCTACTGGTGGCGCTGCGCTTCCGGCCATCAATGGACTCTGCCACACACCACGGCCATAGGTTCCAATACGTAACAAATCCTCATTTTCATAGATCTCAAAATCTACTACGATCACATTCGGTAGGTTTTTGTTGTAGCTCACCCAGCCAGAAAATCCTGAACTGTGGTAGTAAACCCCAATATCCGTTCCTACGTAGATTCCGTCAGACGAACCACCCTCAAAGGTTACACAATTCGCGGGAATATTCGGCAATCCCGAACTCAGGTTTGACCAAGTCTGACCGCCATTGAAAGATTCCATCACCTTCTTATTGCTAGTATATCCACTTATAGAGATAACAATATGCTGTTCGTCATCTGGATCAATGGCGACTCCTGAAATATTATGTGGAGAAGGGCTCAAGCCACCGCTTGGAGTGATATTTGACCATGTACTTCCGCCATTGTTACTTCTAAAAATATTACTGTTGACCAAAACATAGATGTAGTTCGTATTCGACGGAGCGATTTCGAATTCATCAATATTCGTACCGCCACTCACATCCGAAGAAGATGTTGCTGTCCACGAAGCGCCCGCGTTAGTCGATTTCCAAATCTTGGTAAACCCTGCATAAATGGTATTTCCATTAACCGGATCTACATTGAAAGGTGTCACCCAGTTACCAGAACCAGACGCACTCAACGTATTGATGGACGAGAAAAAACTTCCACCGTTGGTACTCTTGTAGAAATCGCCATAATAAATGGAGGTATACATTATGTTATCATTGGTCACATCAACGCCGTTATCCATACCGTCTCCACCCGTCACGCGGCTCCACGAAGAAGAACTGCGAAGGTGTGAGCCATTATCCTGTGCACCCGCAAGAATTACAGTAGTATCAGAGCTGCTCTGAGAGATTTTATAGTACTGGGTGATGTTCATGCCATCGTTTAAATGACTCCATGAAGAGCCGCCGTTGGCCGTTTTGTATACCCCGCCATCAGTACCTACATACAACTGTGAAGTTCCAGGACGGAATATAGCGTGGTGATGATCCGCGTGTACAAAAGGTACAGATCCTGCGCCATACCAGTGTCCAACGATAGACCAATTGGCGCCACTATTGGTGCTCTTCCAAATATTTACCCCTCCAACATATACCGTATTCTCGTTGAGCGGATCACAAGCGATGCTCATGTCATACCAAGCCTGTCCCCCTGAACCACTGCCGGTAGAAGACCAGCCCATAATATTAGGTGTAGAACTCATCAATGACCAATTCGAACCGCCGTTTGTCGAACGATACAATCCACCAAAACCATTGTTACTGCTTCCAAAAACAACATATAATAAACCAGGTACAGTACTCACGGCAATCTCACATCGGCGAACTCCTGTAGCAGGCAATCCATTAGACATCTGTGTCCAAGTGTCTCCTGCATTAACCGAACGATAAACCCTGGGGCTTGATCCCGAAGTTGTAGCAAACAAAGTATCACCGTGGCCCATTTCTACGCCATAGAACAGCCCAGATTGCTCCAAGCTAAAGGTCTGGCCGTAATTAGTACTACGGTAAATCCCGCCGTTGGTTGCCGCTACGACAATATTTGTACTATCGGGGTGAATCACTACACGACCAATACGATAGTTGTTACTCACATTGAATGAAAGGCCTGTTGGAGACCAATTAAACCCACCGTCGGTTGATTTCATCAATCCGAAGCTATAAGTATCTGCACCATCCCGGTCCCCAGTGGCCAAATACATAGTATCCGGGTGTTGTGGGTCAATGGCCAAATCACTGACTCCAATATTGGTCAGCTCGTCTGTAAAGGTTTGCCAAGTTTGTCCATCATCGTAGCTCACCCACAAACCTCCAGCCGGCGCACCTGCATAGATGGTATCGTTGTGTTTAGGGTGAAAGGCAACGTTATTAATTCGGCCTATCCCATCTCCAGAAGGCGCATCAAAAGGACCGGCAGGACGCCAATCGCCATATTCATTAGAGCTTGATTGACTCTGAATAGCATTGTATAAAACACTTGGGTGTGGACGAACGCCGGTCTCGCCAACACGCTGGCCCATCATATATTGCCAACGCTTGAACTGCTTCCAGCCGTGTCCTTTTTCATAGGGTTTGCCGGCAAATTCCGTTTCAAATTTGTCCACGACGGTATGGAAATTCACGCGGTAATCCTGCATGGCTTCCACCCATGTCATATTATCAATCTTACTCTTAGTAAGCGCATTAGAAGCGCGATCTTGAGCAGTGGCGAAAAGGGCAAAGGCAGAAAAGGTAAACGATAGCAATAGTTTACGAAGCATATAAATATTTTAAGGACCTTAAAATTACAAAAACCGCGCCTTTCTATTCCTCCGTTTCCGCAGTAGTTACGAGCTTTAACTCATTCAACTGTGCTTCATCAATGGTAGCTGGAGCATCAATCATTACATCGCGACCCGCGTTATTTTTCGGGAAGGCAATGAAATCACGAATGACCTCAGCACCGCCTAGGATGGACACCAATCTGTCAAAACCAAAGGCTAAACCACCATGTGGAGGTGCACCGTATTCAAAAGCACTCATCAAGAAGCCGAACTGATTCTCTGCTTCTTCCTTTCTAAATCCGAGCAAATCAAACATGCGGCTCTGTATTGCTCTGTCGTGGATACGAATAGAACCACCACCGATTTCATTACCGTTCAAAACTAGGTCGTAAGCATTTGCACGAACCTTGCCTGGTTCAGTGTCAATCAAAGCAATGTCCTCGGGCTTTGGCGATGTAAACGGGTGGTGCATGGCGTGGTAACGCTCAGTTTCATCGTCCCATTCCAACAACGGGAAATCAACTACCCATAACGGTGCAAATACCTCAGGGTTCCTTAGGCCCATTTCCTGTGCAATGTGAAGGCGTAATTCAGAAGTTGCCTTGCGTGTCAAAAGCTCTTCACCAGCCAAAATCAAAATTAAGTCGCCTGGCTTTGCATCAGTAGCTTCTGCCCATTTAGCTTGTTGTTCTTGGGTATAAAATTTATCTACTGAGCTCTTAAAGGTACCGTCTTCATTCACCTTACAGTACACCATGCCCTTCATACCGATGTCTGGGCGCTTCACCCAATCGGTCAATTTATCAATACGCTTACGCGTCCAAGAAGCAGCTCCAGGAACGGCAATGCCCAACACAGTCTCGACTTGATCAAAGACCATAAAACCAAGGTTTTGAGTGAGTGAATTTAGGTTTGCCAATTCCATCCCGAAACGAATGTCCGGTTTGTCATTTCCATAGCGCTCCATCGCCTCTGAATAGGTCATGCGCGGCACGTTGTCAATTTCAACACCCTTTACATCCTTCAACAGGTGAAGTAACAATCCCTCGAAAGTATTCAAGATATCTTCTTGCTCTACGAAGGCCATCTCACAGTCAATCTGAGTAAACTCTGGCTGGCGGTCTGCACGTAAATCTTCGTCACGGAAACAACGCGTAATCTGGTAGTACTTGTCGTAACCACTGACCATCAACAACTGCTTGAAGGTCTGTGGGCTTTGAGGTAATGCGTAGAACTTTCCTTCTTGCATACGCGAAGGTACCACGAAATCACGCGCACCCTCTGGCGTAGATTTGATCAAGAACGGGGTCTCAATATCCATAAAGCCTTGCTCGTCCAAATACTTACGTACTTCGATATTCATACGGTTACGCAGTGCTAAATTGCGCTGTAACGGACCGCGACGCAAATCCAGGTATCGGTACTTCATGCGAAGCTCTTCCCCACCATCACTTTCATCTTCTATGGTAAACGGAGGTGTGTTTGATGCGTTCAATACAACAAGCATGGTACTCTTAATCTCCACATCACCGGTTGGCATACTGGAATTCTTGCTGTGACGCTCTATAACCTTACCTTCAATTTGTACCACCCACTCGCGGCCCAGTTTTCTAGCTTCCTTCAATAAATCGGCATCCCATTCCTCATTAAAAGCAACTTGAGTAATGCCGTAGCGGTCGCGTAAATCCAAAAAGGTCATACCGCCCAATTCTCTCGAGCGTTGTACCCAACCTGCTAATGTTACTGTTTGTCCGATATGAGATGCGCGCAATTCGCCACACGTGTGAGATCTGTACATGTCTTACTTCTTTGAACTGCAAAAATAGCCAAACTTGTGGGTCAAATCCCTATTTTGCACGGAAGATGCTATCAATGAAAGATCACGAGAGATTTATGCGTGCCGCCATTACGGAAGCCCATATTGCCGCTGAATTTGGAGAAGTTCCAGTAGGCGCCGTAATAGTGGCTGGAGGAAAAATCGTCGCTCGTACGCACAACCTCACCGAACGATTGGTCGATGTCACAGCCCATGCAGAAATCCAAGCAATCACAGCAGCAAGTAACTACTTGGCATCCAAATATCTCAACAAATGTACCTTGTATGTAACCCTTGAGCCTTGCCCCATGTGTGCTGGCGCTCTTTTCTGGTCACAAATTGGCACTGTCGTATACGGCGCTTCCGACGAAAAGCGTGGCTTTGACTTACACGGAGGCGCCCTGCATCCTAAAACCAAGATCATCACTGGCATTCTCGCAGAGGAATGCGGCCAAATCATGAGCGATTTCTTCGCCGCCAAACGCAAGTAACATGGTTCTAAGCACCTTCGACACAGTCGTCCTCATCGCTTTATTGGTTCTTACCATTTCAGTTGGCCTATACTTCGGTCGCAGTAAAAAGAAAAGCCTGAGCGAATACTTCCTCGGTGGA
>CEWH01013090.1_pt1 | contig 11288 bp, 7 predicted proteins | sample 531231 | NCBI WGS metagenome assembly CEWH01 (sample SAMEA2622316, study PRJEB7988) | marine metagenome | biome: marine biome (ENVO:00000447); feature: surface water layer (ENVO:00002042); material: "saline water (ENVO:00002010), including plankton (ENVO:xxxxxxxx)" | depth 5 m | reverse complement strand
TGCGGGCATCCTCGCGTTGACGTTTGTATTGGGAGCTTGGATGGGAAGTAAATGGGCCCTGCGCATCAATCCGTCCGTGGTTCGGTTGATCTTTGGGTTGTTTATGCTCTTCGCGGCAGGGCGGTTGATTCTTCGGTCTTGGAACGACCTGAATCCGTAGCACGGTCAGTTGGCGTACTCGCTCAGGAATTTGATGCGGGCCATCCGCAATTCCTCCTCGCTGTAGACGTCGTTCCACTCGGAAATTAACTCCTCGGATCCTTCGTCTTCGCTCTCCTTCAAGAAATCAAACAGCTCCTCCAAGCTCTCTTCGTCCAACGTCTTGTTGATGACGTAATCCAAATTGACCTTGGTGCCTGCCGAGACGATGTTTTCAATCTCATTGAGCACGTCTTCCAACTTCAAATTCAGGTCCCGGGCGATGTCAGCAAGATCAATCTGGCGGTCGATGCGTTGAATGATGTGGACTTTTGATGAAGACCGAGCACTGGTCGAACGGACCAAGAGGTCCTCTGCCCGTTCGATGCCCTCCTCCTTCACGTAATCGGCAATCAACTTCAGGAATGGTGTGCCGTATTTTTTGGCCTTTCCAGAACCCACCCCGGTAATGCGCAAAAGCTCATCTTCATTCAGCGGGTAGTGAATGGCCATCTCGTCCAGACTGACGTCTTGGAAAATCACGTACGGCGGGAGGGATTCATCATCGGCAACCTCCTTGCGCAACGCCTTGAGCATGTCGCGCAATTTCACGTCGGCGGCTCCGCCTTGGCTCGAACGCGTCTGGCTCATGCTGTCCATGGCGTCGACATCGGAGTAATCCCGCTCTTCAGCCACCATTACTGGGCGAGGCTGGGTCAAGAATTCCATGCCGTGGTCGGTGATCTTCAACACGCCGAACGTTTCCACCTCCTTGCGCAACAACCCGAGCACGAGCATTTGCCGGATGATGCCATTCCAATGCTTTTCGTCGTGCTCCTCGCCCCGTTTCCAGAACGGGCTCGTGGTGCCTTTGTAGTCTTGGATTTCGCGGTTTTCTTGGCCGCAGAGCATGCCCGTGTAGAACGGAGCTCGGAACGTCTGTTTGTGCTCCAGGATTGCACTCAAAATGAGGTGCACCTCCTCCTGGCCGTCCCGCAACTTGGGCGGATTGGCCATGTTGTCGCAGTTCTGTGCGCCTGGGCCATTGACCTCGTCGAAGGCCTCACCGAAGTAGTGCAAGAGGAACTTTCGACGGCTCATGGACGTCTCAGCATAGGCCATCACTTCCTGTAGGAGTTGGGCCCCAATCTCTTGTTCAGCCAGCGGCTTCCCCTGAAGGAATTTCTCCAGTTTCTCAATGTCGCGGTGGCTGTAGAACGCGATGCAATGGCCTTCGCCACCGTCCCGTCCGGCGCGACCCGTCTCTTGGTAATAGCTCTCCAAGGACTTCGGCATGTCGTAGTGAATGACATACCGAACGTCCGGCTTATCGATGCCCATGCCAAATGCGATGGTCGCCACGATGACGTCCACGTCTTGCATCAAGAATTGATCTTGGATGCGGCTTCGCTGGCTTGCGTCCATGCCCGCATGGTATCCCAAAGCCTTGATGCCGTTTACGCGCAAGACCTCCGCAATTTCTTCAACCTTTTTGCGGCTCAAGCAATAGACGATGCCGCTCTTGCCCACATGGGTCTTGGCGTGGCGCACAATTTGCTTCAGCGCGTCCTTTTTCGGGCGGACTTCGTAAAACAGGTTTTCACGGTTAAACGACGCCTTGAAGAGTCGGGCGTCCTTCATGCCGAGGTTCTTCTGGATGTCCGCTTGAACTTTCGGCGTCGCTGTCGCGGTAAGGGCGATGATGGGTACCTCGGCAATTTGATTGACGATGGTCCGGATGCGCCGGTATTCAGGGCGGAAGTCGTGCCCCCATTCGGAAATGCAGTGGGCTTCGTCCACCGCAACAAAGCTGATGCGCACGCTGCGCAGGAAATTGATGTTGTCCTCCTTGGTGAGGCTCTCCGGGGCGACGTACAGCAACTTGGTCAAACCAGTACTGACGTCCTCACGAACTTGAGCCGCTTCAGCTTTGGACAAACTCGAATTCAGGAAGTGCGCAATGGAGTCCCCCTCGTGGTGGCCGCGGATGGCGTCCACTTGGTTTTTCATGAGTGCAATAAGCGGAGAGACGACGATGGCCGTTCCTTCCATCATCAACGCCGGCAACTGATAGCACATGGACTTGCCGCCTCCTGTGGGCATGATGACAAAGGCATCATTTCCATCCAGGACGCTTTGCACCACTTGCTCCTGCTCTCCTTTGAATTCGTCGAATCCAAAAAAATGCTTGAGCGCCTTCGCGGGCGTCAGTTCTAGTGTACTCATCAATCAGACGTTTGGTTCCGACCTAAGCCGGGCGAAAAGCGTAGCTTTGCGCTAACTAAAGATACGGTGTTTTATCGCTCGCTCGACGTCGATTCCATGAACGAGGAGCGAAAATCCACGGTTTTATTTTGGCATGTTATGAATTGGATAGAACGGGCAACCCGAACCCTTGAACTCGAGAGCCAAGCCATCGCACAATTGGTGGGGCAACTCGATGGTGCCTTCGAGGCCGTTGGGCAGCTCATCTTGGACCGCCCCGGGCGGGTCATCATGACCGGGATTGGCAAAAGCGCCATCATCGCCCAGAAATTGGTGGCAACGTTCAATTCCACGGGAACTCCTGCCGTTTTCATGCACGCCGCTGACGCCATTCACGGGGACCTTGGTTTGGTCCAAAGCGATGATGTCGTACTGTGCATCTCCAAAAGTGGCAACTCGCCCGAAATAAAAGCCCTCACCCCCCTCATCAAGAGCCGCAGCATCCCATTGATTGGAATGGTCGGAAACCGATCGTCTCACCTCGCGCAGCAAGCGGATTACATCTTGGACACCACCGTATCCAAGGAGGCGTGCCCTTTGGACTTGGCCCCGACTTCCAGCACGGCGGCTCAGATGGCCATGGGTGACGCCCTCGCCACGTGCTTGATGGATGCGCGGGGATTCAAAGCGGAAGACTTTGCCGAGATGCACCCCGGCGGGGCGTTGGGCAAGCGCTTGTACACCCGCATTGGCGATGTGCTCGATCCGGCCCGCACGCCGCAGGTAAGTCCGGATTCGACGTTGGCCGAAGTGGTCCTTCAGATGAGCCAAGGACGGTGCGGCGCCACAGCCGTACTGGACTCCGATCGGATTGTCGGCATCATCACCGACGGCGATTTGCGGCGGCACCTCGAGGCTCCGCAACAGACCAACACCACAGCTTCGGCCCTCATGTCATCGGCGCCGAAAACGCTGGAATCGGAACACCTTGCTGTGCACGCATTGCACATCCTTGAGCAGCATGCGATTTCGCAGATCATCGTGACCAAAGACGGCGCGTATGCGGGGATGGTCCACCTGCACGACCTCATCAAAGAAGGCATCATTTAAGGCTAATTTTGCTCCATGCCTCTGGACCAACCGGACGACCAGCCCACCCAAGATGTCGAAATGGGTTTCTTGGACCACTTGGAAGAATTGCGCAAGCGGCTCTTCTACGCGGCGTTTTTTGTCGTCACTGGTGGCATTGGCCTGTTTTTGGCCAAAGACTGGTTGTTCGATGTGGTGCTCTTCGGGCCGCGTCACGTGGATTTCATCACCTTTCGTGCGTGGTGCCAACTCTCTGAATGGGTCGGAGCGGGTGAGGCGTTGTGCGTTGACAGCATCAACTACGAGCTGATCAACACCACCATGCTGGGCAACTTTACCACCCACATCTTGGTGTCGGCCATTGCTGGATTCATTGCGGCCTTCCCCTTGGTCTTTTGGCAAGGCTGGTTGTTTGTGCGTCCCGCGCTCAAGGAGAGCGAACGGCAATCGGCCCGCGGCATTGGCTTCAGTTCCTCCATCCTGTTCTTTCTGGGTGTGGGCTTCGGCTACTACGTCATCGCACCGCTTTCCCTGCAGTTCCTCGGGAACTACGAGCTGGGGGATGTCCAATCACGGATTTCGGTGATGTCGTACATGAAAACGGTCGCCTCCATCACGTTGGCCTCCGGACTGGTCTTTCAGCTGCCTGTGGTGGTGTACTTCCTCAGCCGGGCCGGGCTCCTTACACCGGACATCTTGAAAACATACCGTCGGCACGCACTCGTCGCCATCCTCGTTCTGAGTGCCCTCATCACGCCGCCGGACGTCACCAGCCAAGTACTGGTTTCGCTGCCTGTACTCGTACTGTACGAACTCAGCATTCTCATCGCCAAACGCGTCAACCGCAAGCGTGCAAATGCGTAACCCTGCCCTCCGCCTGGCGGCGGCTTTCGCAGCCCTCGTGCTCACCGCAACGGTGAGCTCTGCCCAAGTTACGGAGGTGCGTGGACGGGTGTTCGACGCCCTCACGGGCGAGGCCCTGCCGTATGTCAACGTTGTCCTTGGTTCGGGAGAAAACGGCACCATGACGGATGCGCAAGGCCAGTACATTCTCGCAACTGCTGACCGGCCAGGCCGCTTGTCGGTGACGTTTCTGGGGTATGCCTCGCAATCATTTGCCGTGGTCCGCGGCATTTCGCAACAGATCAACATCAGCCTCGAGCCGCGCGCCTTCGACCTTGGGGCAGCAGAAGTGCGGCCCAATCGAAAAGAAGAAAATCCGGCCAAACCGCTCATGCAGCGCATCATCGAAGCCAAGCCTTCGAATAACCCCGCCACGTTATCCGCTGGTTGGCAGCGCACCCACACCCGGATTGAAGTCGACTTCAATGACATTGAAGCGGACCAAGCCGACGCGTGGTATTGGGGACCGTTTGGGTTCGTGTTTGACTACATGCACCACAACGACAACCGGAGCGCTTTGCCTGTGGTGTTTGGAGAAATCATCGCGGATGAGGAATGGAAAACACAGCCCAAGCGAAAAACCACCCACGTACTGGCCTCCCAAGTCAGCGGGGATTTCGGTTCGGGCGGGGATCTGGCTGCAGCTTCCATGAACAGCCGTTTTCCGGAAATCAACCTCTACGAAAACCAGTTGCTGATGCTCGATCGGGTGTTCACTTCGCCACTGCACGACCGGGCCAATGCGCATTATCGATTCTACATCCTCGACACGCTCGACTACCACGGGCGCAGCACCTTTCACATGGCGTTTATGCCACGCCGAAAGGGCGAAATGACCTTTGAGGGGGAAATGTGGGTGGACACCTTGACCATGGGATTGGCGCGTGTGGAAGCCCAACTGAGCCCATCGGCGAACATCAATTTTGTTCGGGGCATGCAATGGGCCCAATCCTACCGAATGGTCCCTGGAGAGAATGGAAAAAGCCGATGGATGCTCGATGTGGACTCGGTGGTGTTCGACATGAGCATCGCCAAGCGATCGTTTGGGGCCTACCTCCGTCGCACCAGCTCCATTTCTGAGCAACGCTGGTCTGAGGCCGGCCAAGACTCCGCACTCGCCAAAGGGCGCAGCATGACCTTCGATTCGCTCGCCATCCTGCGAACCGATGCCCAGTGGAACCGCATGCGGACGGTGCCTTTGTTGGACACCGAAGCCGGTATTTTCGAAATGACCGACTCCGTCATGTCCCTCCCCCAGTGGCGGTTCGTCAAAAGCGCCGGGTACTTCCTCGGATCGGGCTTTGTGCTAGCGGGACCCCTTGAAGTGGGTGCGTGGTGGTCAGCCTATACCCGAAACCCCACCGAAGGCAACCGCTTCCGTTTGGACCTTCAAACCTCCAATGCCTTCAGCACCCGGTTCATGCCTTCGGTATTCGCCGCGTACGGCACCTACGACCAACGCTGGAAAGCTGGTGTCGCGGCCGACCTCATCTTCCGCAAGACGCCCCGCACAGAGGCGTTTTTCGAAATCAAACACGACATCGAGCAATTCGGCATGGTCGGCCTGTTGGAGCAGGGCGAGGTATTTACCTCGGCGCTGCGCACCGACACCATCAACCTGCTATCGGAAGTCTTCAGAAGCGAGGCGTCGATTACGCATGAATTCGGCACCGGGTTCACGGCGTTTTTCGAATGGCGGCACCGCCGGGTCGGAATGCGGGGCGAATGGAACTTTCTCAACCCCGAAACAGGGCTGCCCATTGAGCGCCTGATCACCACCGAGGCCACCGGCGCCCTGCGGTTTGCAAAAGGCGAACGGTTCGTCGGCGGGGAATTCGTTCGGCGCAGCTTGGGAACGGAATGGCCCGTGCTCGACGCAACCGTTACCTGGGCCATGCCCAACGTGCTCGGATCGCAATACAACTACACCCGGTGCACCTTGGAAGCCTTCGATGAAGTCCGCTTGGGGTGGTGGGGCCGAATGGAATGGCTCGCCACTGCAGGCAAGTATTTCGGAACGGCGCCTTTCCCGTTGATGGAAGTCGTACCGGCAAGCGGGACATTTTTCATGACGGAGGAGGCATTCAACATGCTGCGCCTGTTCGAGCGGGTAACCGACGAGTGGGTCAGCGCCAACGTCGAGTGGCACGGGGAGGGCATTCTTTTCAATCACCTGCCCTTGCTCCGGCGGCTTGAGCTGCGTGAAGTAATCGGGGTAAAAGGCATCGCCGGCAACTGGGACTCGCGCCACGAAGCATTGTTGGAACTGCCGGAAGAAACCACAGGACTCAACGGGGCCTACTCCGAATGCAGCGTCGGCTTGGAAAACATCTTTGGTGTTTTGCGCGTTGATGGGGTGTGGCGCACCGACCTGCCCTTGGCCGATCCGGCCAGCCGGGGAATTCGACTTGGCTTCTCGGTAGGCATTTGACACGGCAGCGTCCTTATTTTAGACCCATGAAAACAGCCGACACCCCAGCCACCCTGCGCGCAGAAGGATTGGTGAAGCAATACGGCAAACGCCGGGTGGTCGACGGGGTGTCCCTTGAGGTCAACCCCGGTGAAGTGGTGGGCCTGCTCGGACCAAACGGTGCGGGCAAGACAACCAGCTTTTACGCCGTCGTCGGCTTGGTGCAACCGGATGCGGGTCGGGTCTTCGTCAACGGCCAAGAAGTCACGGACCTGCCCATGTACAAGCGCGGGCGAATGGGAATCGGATACCTGCCGCAGGAGGCCTCGGTTTTTCGAAAGCTCACGGTGGAGGACAACATCATGGCCATCCTCGAATTGCAACCGCTGTCCAAATCCGAGCAAAAAGACCGGCTCGAGGAGTTGATCCGCGAATTCGGGCTGGAGAAAGTCCGCCAGTCCAACGGCGACGTGCTGAGTGGCGGCGAACGCCGGAGGACGGAAATTGCGCGGGCACTGGCAACGGACCCGCAATTCATCCTGCTCGACGAACCGTTTGCCGGGGTCGACCCCATCGCGGTGGAGGACATCCAGCGCATCGTCGAAAAGCTGCGCTTGCGCGGCATCGGCATCCTCATCACCGACCACAACGTGCAGGAGACCTTGCACATCACCGACCGGGCGTATTTGCTATTTGAAGGCCGCATCCTCAAGCACGGGACCGCCGAAGAGCTGGCCTCGGACGAACAAGTGCGTCGGGTGTACTTGGGGCAGAATTTTGTGCTGCGCCCTAAATCCGCCCTTGCTGACTGAGCATACGGGCCACGTACTTTCCGATCACATCGAATTCCAAGTTGACGCGGTCACCCGCCTGGAGCGTTTGGAGGTTGGTGTGTTCCCACGTGTAGGGAATGATGGCCACGCTAAAGCCATCGGGCTTGGAATCCACGACGGTCAAACTGATGCCGTTGACGGTGATGGAGCCTTTGGGCACTGTGACGAATTCGGGATGCACTTCGTGGGCAAACTCCAGCACCCAACTGCCGTCGGCATCACGGACCTGACTCAACGTCGCTGTGGTATCCACGTGCCCCTGAACGAGGTGACCGTCGAGGCGCCCACCGAGTTGCGTGCAGCGCTCCAAGTTGACCACATGGCCTTCCTTCCACTGGCCCAAACTCGTTCGGTCCAAGGTCTCTTGAATGGCCGTCACCACGTATGAACCAGGGGCCAATTTCACGACCGTCAAGCAGACGCCATCGTGCGCCACGCTTTGGTCGACCTGCAGCTCGCTTGCAAACGGGGCAGAAACGGTAAAATGGACATTGGTCCCTTCGTGCTCCACCTGTTCAATTCGGCCGTTTTGCTCTATGATTCCTGTAAACATGTTATTCGCTTAGGGGTGCAACACCTCCCATCAAGTGAAGTTCACCGCTGAACCGCTCTTCGACCAAGCCCACCAGCCGGATCGTCCACACCCGGGCGGTGCAGTAGTACACCCCGTCCGCGCACATCCGCCCATCCTTGTGCATGCCATTCCAGTTTATGTCGGGATCGTTTGTTTGGTACACCTCTTCCCCCAAGCGGTTGTAGATGCGCACGTCCACCGAGTCGATGAATTTCCATGGAAAGGCCCGGAACGTGTCGTTGAACTGATCGAGGTTGGGCGTGAACACATTGGGCAAAAAGTAAAACGGGCAGTTGTCCGCACACAGCGTGTCGCTCAGCGCGCTTTCGTTTCGACGCAGCATTCCATCCGGTCCAGGCTGCAAACTGTCCAACGCAGTGACGGCAAAACACCCTGCTATCGTTCCGCGCTCGCCCTGCTCATTCCAGGTATAGGTCAATTGTTCGGGGTCGCTGAAAATTTCGACCGGCCGCAAGGTGTCCCCGAGCGTCGGTGCCCAGTACAATTGGTACGCCATGACATCGTCAGCACAACCGGCGATGTTGCTCCACGCCAGCTCGTTTTGCTCCTCCACGCAATCCGATTCCATTGCAAAATCAGGCGGGCAGGGCGGTGTGTAATCAAACGGTTTGGCGCACGCGCGTTGGCTCCAATTCAACAGTGGTCCAGGAAGTTCATCCCCGTCGTAGTGCCCAACCGTCTCGACGCGGTAGCAGTAGGTGCGGTTGTTGACCAGCCCCGTATCAGTATAGGTCGGGGCGCTCGTGGTGGCGAGCCACTCGAATCCTGCATCGCCCTCTCGGTAGATGTCGTACGCGTCAACCCACCAGGGGAACGAACCCGAGATGGTAAGTGTCAAAGCATTGTCGTTGGGTTCCAGCGCCAACCAAGGGGTCTCAGCCGGAGCAGACATGCCCATTTCGCCCGTAGCGCTCACGCATTCCACCCGGTACACCCAACTGCGGGTCTGGGTATCGATGCCTTCGTGAACCCATGCCGTATCCGGTGCATTGAGGTAGGGGCCTGGTGCAGTCTCGTGCAACAGATCCAATTCCGAGCCTCCCGCAGCACCGCCCCACACCTGATACCGGTATGGCCCTGGGAAAACCACCGTATCGGCATCCGTGGGCGGCGACCAGCGCAGTTCCACGGATCCGTTCGACTCATCCGTTGCTTCAACGGACGCCCGGGTGATGACGGGCACGTCCTTCCGGATCGTCGCACAAACCTCGTTGCTTGCAATGGACTCCCCACTGCCCGGCCACGCGGTGACCACGCGGTAACAGTACGTTGCCCCAAACGAGAGCAAGTCTTCATCGATGTACGCGGTATTGTCCAACCCTTCAACCGTTCCGAGGAAGGTAAAGCCATAGGTGTCGGGGATGCCCGTCTCGCATGCATGAGGTGTCCAGTCGAGCGAATCCACCCTGCGGTAGATGTGGTAGCGGCCCGCGGAGGACTTCCAGCCGGGCAACTCCCCGGTGCATTCGTGTGCATTCCACTCCAAGAGAATGGCATTGCCGACCGGTTCCGCTGCGGTCATTTCAGCAGGTGGTGCGACCACCCGGATTTGAAAGGTCTCCAAATCCATCAATTGCACTTGTCCGCTGTTGTCTTCGGCGCGCACCACGACTTGGTAAGGCGCTTCCCGAACTTCTGTGCACTCTGGGGACCACACGAATTGACCGATTCCGGCACCGAGGTCCGAGAAATTGGCCGGATTTTCCACTTCGGAAATCGGGCCGCCGATGGCATCCAGGTCCAAGTTGTCTCCGTCGGGATCCGAAGCATTGACCAAAAACGACAGGAAACTGCCTGCCACCACACAGGTATCGGGGATATTGGCAATCTCCGGTGGCTGATTCGTGCAGGATTCGACGGTAATCTGCATGTCGCGTACCACTTCCCCCACCTTGATCAGCACTCCGTCTACGTCGCGCCATTCCTGGATGCGCAGGGCGACGTTGTAGATGCCCGCTATCTGCGGAACATCCCACACCACATCGCCATAATCGGCATCAATGGTGAAACTGTCATCGGCAGGACTCACTTCATCCGGTGGCACATAATCCGGAATGATGTCGGAGTCAAACCCCCGGCACGGGACGAGGTCATATGTCAGCAGGTCCCCGTCGGGATCGTGGGCGCCGGGGTTGTGAATCCACGGCTGGAACAAGCAGGCGTTTTGTTGCGCCGGGTTCAACAGCTGGACCGAATTGTTGTGCCCGGCCAACGGGTCAATGATCAACAACGTGCTGATGGAGAACGGAACATCGACAGAGCCCGGAATGTTGAGCACGCCCTGGTTGCGGTTGGGATCCTCCACCCTAATTTCAAAAATGCCCGGCCCACCATACGTATGATTGCCACGGTAGCGGTTGATCTGGATGTCGTCGGGCAGCAACTGGACGGTTTCCCGTTCGAGGCTGTCAATGGGTTCATCTACCTCGTCCCCCCAGTACAAATACAGCCAAGGCCGGTCGGCCGGAGCGCTGGTTTTGGTGTAGGTTGTGATGAGGATTTCATAGGTCAACCCCTCCACGTGCGTGTAGGTAATCTCACCGGCCCGGTTGTGCGTTGCATGCGCTGATGACGCCCCGAAAAAGAGGGGCAACAGCAGCAGAAATGTCCGCGCGAAAAACCGTTGAAAAACCATCTTGATGCAAGTTAGGACAAGGAAGCCAACCGTTAACTTTGCGCCCACGAATGGCTTCCAAAAAAAAACCAACAACCATCGGATTCAGTTGCGGCGACCCCAACGGGATTGGCGCTGAAATCCTCGTCAAGGTGTTCCAAGACAACCGCATGTTCCGGGAAGCAACGCCCGTATTCTACGGTACGCCCAATTTGATTGAAGCCGCCATTGAGAAGGCCGGCGAACCCGAGGTCAATTGGGCCGTTGTGGAAGGGGCCGACAAGGCGAAGGCAGACCAAGTCAATGTGGTGAATATCCAAGAGGAACCGTGGGACATCCAATGGGGTCAAGTCGACGGCGCTGCAGGCGACTTTGCGATGAGCGCATTGGAAACGGTTGTCAATGACCTGGCGAGCACGAAAGTCGACGTCTTGGTCACGTTGCCCATTCACAAGGAGGCCATGCGCCAAGGGGCGTTCAAACACCCCGGACACACCGAAT
>CEWH01141165.1_pt1 | contig 11296 bp, 6 predicted proteins | sample 531231 | NCBI WGS metagenome assembly CEWH01 (sample SAMEA2622316, study PRJEB7988) | marine metagenome | biome: marine biome (ENVO:00000447); feature: surface water layer (ENVO:00002042); material: "saline water (ENVO:00002010), including plankton (ENVO:xxxxxxxx)" | depth 5 m | reverse complement strand
CGGTCGCTTTCGACGTCCATCCGGGCGTAGTTGATGTCAAAGGCCGCGATCCACAAGGCCACGCCGAGGGAGATGGGCAGGACGGTGGGCACCCACAAGGCATCGGTGATGGCGGCCCAGCCGTGCACGTCAGCGGCCATGGCCACCCACGCGCCTGCTGGGGCCAACCCGAGGCAGAGTCCCAACCAGAAGTGGCACAACCAGGTGAAGCGCTTCATGTAGGGGTAGGCCACGAAGGCCAGGACAGGAAGCCAGGCCATCATGAGCGCCACTCGGTTCAGCAAACCGGCACTGAGTAGAAGCATGGCGAGAAAGGCGGCTGACAACATCCACGCTGTCTGCACGCTCATGCTGCCTGAGGCCAATTGACGCCCCTGCGTCCGAGGATTGGCGGCGTCAATGTCACGGTCAATGATGCGATTCAGGGCCATGGCTAGGCCACGCGCACCGATGGCCGCAAGGAGAATCCAGACGAGATCAACCCCGGGCTCAAGGTCGAATTGGTTGAGGGCGAGGATGTATCCCATCAAGACGAAAGGCAACGAAAAAAGCGTGTGCTCCACCTTCACAAACTCAAGCACGCTTCGGACGCCGATGTCAGGCCCCTCCATTCGGGAAACCGAGGTGAGGAGGCCATGAGTACTTCGCTAACTCTGGATGCGCTGCGACCTTTTCCAAGGTCTCGGGGCTGTGCAGCGTCACGGCTGGCCAGCGGCGCACGCCATGTGATTCAGAGGGGATGGGGGTTGTGGCGTCCCAACACAGGCGTCTTTTCCCTTCGTCAAAGGTCAGGCCACGTCCAACGTCAAAGCGGCTGAAGAGCTGCCAAAGCATGCGACGTCGAGCCTTTGGCCCGTGCAGATCCAGGTCATTATCGGTGATGATAAGCCAGCGCAAATTGTCGGCTTCTTCCAATTGCCAAATTTGATTTTTCAATTGATTAATTTTTTCTTGACGGGCCGTTTCAAGCGCATCGCCCTCTGGCGTCACTTCGGATCCCGTGCGGGGTGAAGGCCTGCCTTCGATGGCCACGCTGACCACCAGCATGCTGTTGCGGAGCAACCGCGCATCCTCAGCCGCATCAAGAGCGAGCACGGGCGAGAGGTCCTCACCGCTCCAACCTGGTGCCTTCGCATCCCCCCGGCGCCAGTCGGGCGTCTCTTGCTGGAATGAGCCCAGCAGTGGTGCTTCTCCAGAGCGCGGGTCGGTCGACGGAATGGAGGTCGCATCGATGATGACCTTGTCGTGGACGTTTTCGTACGGGCTCGCAGCCTCGAGCGCGTCGGCGACCATGCCTTCCAGGACAATGACGTCTTCAGCGGGGTCAACCTTGTTGTTGAGGTCGTCAAGGAATCCTTCGAGGTCCTTCGGGTCACGGTCTGGATCGACCACCACCATCGACTTCAGGAACATCATTTGGCCTGCTCCCATCAGGCCGATGGCCGTCTTGCGTCCCTGTCGAGGATAGCGCTGCTTGGAGGCGACGATGGCCAAGTTGTGGAAACCGGTCTCCAACGGAAGGTGCACGCTGACCACATCACGGTGCTGGAAGCGTAGGACAGGGCTGAATTGCCGTCCGATGGCCTCGCCCAGAAAACCGTCCTCCATGGGTGGGAGGCCCACGATGGTTGCTGGCAGCATCGCGTCGGCACGGCGGGTCACGGCGGTGACGTTCAGGACCGGGTAGTGGCCGGTCAGGGAGTAGAAGCCGTAGTGGTCACCAAAGGGCCCTTCGATGCGCAGATCGGTTGGGTCGGTCCATCCCTCGATGACGACGTCCGCTTCAGCAGGGATCCACAGATCCTGCGTTGCGGCTTTGGTCAGGGGGAGACGTCGGCGACCGAGGATGCCTGCGAATTGGTACTCAGACAAATTATCAGGCAACGGGGAGATGGCGGAGAAAATCAGCTCAGGCGGACCACCAAGGCAAATCGCTACGGGCATTTTCAGCCCGGCTGCAGCGTGGTCTGCCCCGTGCTTGTGGACCTGCCAATGCAGTCCAGCTTCCTTTGGTCCGAAGATTTGTGACCTGTACATGCCGAGGTTATGCTCACCTGAGGCAAGGTCACGGGTGACCACCAAGGGGAGCGTGATGTAGGGGCCTCCGTCCATTGGCCATGTGGTTGGGATCGGGAGGGTGGTCAAGTCAGGGTCCTTGTCGACGATGCGTTGGACGCGGCCGCGGCGCTTCCGTTTCGGGGCAAAAGCCAGCGCGTCCATGGCCAAGGGCAAGGCTTCCCAAGGGCGCTTGAGGTACCGGGGCACGTCCGGCTTCATCATGGCGACCATGCGGTCGCCGATGGCCGTCTCGGTCTCCACGCCCAGTGCGCGCAAGGTCCTGTCCTCGCTTCCAAAGAGGTTCATGACAAGCGGGATGTCGCTGATGTTGCCGTCGGCCAAGCGCGGCTGCTCAAAGATAACGGCTGGTCCGTCGTTCTTCACCAGCAGGTCTGCGATGGCGCCTGCTTCGTGGACGACGTCGACCGGACGAGGGATACGCAGCACCTCTCCGCGCTGCTCCAGGTGGTCCACCCACCGCTTGAGCGTCCTCCATGCCACAGGGTTCTGTCTGTGGTTTTGCCTTTGGACCTTCGCCGAAGCCCATGCCATGGTGCAGACGCACCATTGATGGACTTCATGGGCTCATTCGGGTGCATGGCGGATGAGCGAGAGGTTGACGTTGACCTGGTGGTCATCGGTGCCGGCCCAGGCGGTGGCTCTGCCGCGTTGCACGCCTCAAGGCTCGGGTTGTCCGTAATGGTCCTCGAAGCCGACGCCGAAATTGGGACCCCAGTGCACTGTGGTGAATGTCTGTCCCACCTCGCCACACAACAACTTGAACTCAACCTTCCCGAACACGTCATTGCGTTGGCGGTGGACGGCGTGCGCGTCATTTTCCCAGACGGGACTGCGAAACTCTTGACCGAACCCGGGTACGTGCTCGAAAAGCACCTGTTTGAGCGGTGGATCATGGAACAGGCCGAGGAGCGAGGAGCAAACATCCACCTGGGCCATCGCGTTCTCAAAATGGAGCGTGAATACAATAGCGAAAATCAATTTTCCAATTGGAATATCGATGGTCGTGGTGATGCCTTTCCCATCCGCTGCCGCGGCGTTATCGATGCGTCGGGCGTGTACGGAGCGGCATCGAAAATCCTCGGCATGCCCGGTGAGGTCGAGGTCATTGCGGGCTTCCAGTACGAGCTGAACGACGTACCCAACGACGGCTACTTGGACTTCTACATTCAGCCTGAATACGCCCCCCACGGCTATGTTTGGATGATCCCCAAAGCGGGTGACAGAGCCAACGTCGGTTTGGTCACCACCGAAAAAAGAGGGGCCATCAAGTACCTCGACCAATTCATTGATGACACCTACCTCAAAGGAAAACCCCACGTTAACCCACCTTGGCGAAGGGCGGGCATCAAGGTCCGGCCCTTCGGAGGGACCATCCCTATCTCAGGCCCAAGGCCGAGCACGGCCGAGGACGGATTGCTGCTCGTCGGGGATGCTGCAGGGTTCACTTCACCGCTCTTTGAGGGCGGCACACACCTCGCCTTGTGGTCAGGCCGCGCAGCAGCCGAAACCTTTGCAGAAGCCATCGCAGCAGGGCTGCCAACCAAGGACCGATTGGAGGCTTACCAGCGCCGTTGGAAGGAAGCGTTCCCTCCCTACCACAAGATTCTGCGGGGCAAGACTGCATTGTACGACTTGAGCGACGAGGAGATGTCGGTGATGGCCCGGTGCTTGCCTGAGGAGCTTGGGGCGATGTCGCCGCTGCAGAAGATTGGCATCGGCCTGAAAATCCTCGTGCGCCGTCCCGCTTTGTTGACGAAGCGCGTCATTTCTGTGCTCCTTTCCTTTGGCTATTCGCGCGCCAAGCACTTCGGTTGGTGAGCGATGCGAGGGAGGCAAGGTTCACGTCGTGAGCCTCATCCATCCAATGCATGGGGTGGTTTGCGCTCGGGCTCGGCCTGACGGGTTGCCTCATGGTGCTCCTGCCGTGGGGGCGATGGCAGAAAACCGCAGCACTGCCCTCTCTTCCAACGGTCGGTGTTGTCCTTGCTTGGGCGCCGTTTTTGCTGCTGGTTCAACGCTTCGTGACCAATGACCTCAGCGTGGCTGTGGTCAACGCTTCGGGAGGTGGCGACATGCCCTTGCTGTACCGCGTGGCCGCCACGTGGTCCGCACGAACAGGGCCACTGTTGCTTTGGGCTGGGTTCACTGCGACCTTGGCTTGGTGGTGGCGACGGCCCATGGAACGTGAGAGCGTGGCCATGGCCGAGCGCCGCGTGGGGTTGTTGGGTGGTTTTGCAGCCCTTCTGATGCTGCTCGCGACGCACCTCAAGCCCTTCACAGCCACCCTTCCGGGCTCTCTGCCCGGTGAACTGAGCCCGTTGCTCCAGACCGACCTCATGGTGGTCCACCCTCCCCTCGTGTTCCTGGCCTATGCGTATTGCTTGTCCATTGCAGCGACCGCAATCGCTTCGGTCGGGCATGAAGATCCCGGTTTGCTTGAACGTCTGATTCGGCAAGCTCGACCCGGCTTTTTTGTCACGACGTTGGCCATCGGACTGGGTGGCCTTTGGGCGTACCTTATCCTCGATTGGGGCGGCTACTGGGCATGGGATCCTGTTGAAACGGCCTCCTTCCTGCCCTGGCTGGCTTTGGCCTCGCTGTCGCATTTGCGAACGGTACCGCGGAAGGTGCCAGCCGTGGTTCTTCGTGGCGTTGGGCTGATGACCGGGGCGCTTGCGTTGTTTGCCACCTTGGTCACCCGTGCCGGTGGCGCGTGGGCGTCGTCGGTGCACACCTTCGTGGTGGGGGACGTTGAGGGCAGCACCCCCCCCGATGCCTTTGGTCGCATCGTGGCCTTGGCGGTTGATTCAGGGCCCGGCATTGAGGTGATGGCCTACCTCTTGGTCCTGCTGACCCTTGTTGGTTGGTGGTTGGTGGATGTGGCGCACGAAGCAGGCCTTCGCCAAAGGGCGCGGACGTTGGTCGCAGATCTTGCCGTACCGTCTCTGGTGCTCGTCGCGGTCCTTGTTGAAGCCATCAGCGATGCTCCAGTGGCCTTGTTGGGTTTGCAGGGCTTGTCGTGGCTGTGGGTTACGGCTGTGATGTTTCCCGTTGCGGTTGCAAGTCGACGCGTGGCGGTGTACGAACGCGACGAAGGCCGCCCCTTCGGCCGCCCCTATGGTCTTCCACTCGACGTGCTTCTTGCAGTTCTCATTGGCGTCATTGGAGGCGACGTATTCCTCGCGGTGCTTTGGCTTGCCCTAATCACGCCGATTTCCCTCTCCACCACTCCGACGGAGGCTTGGCCGGCTGCAGTGTTGGGCGTTGGTCTTGCCTTGGCGGCAGCGTGGACGGATTTGGCCGATGTCGGGGTGGCCATCGTGATGCTGCTTCCGTTCCTCTTGCCTTGGCTCTTGCAGAGCGAGGGCGATGAAGACGCGTCCAAACCGCCAAAGCTTGCACGCTCCATGCTGCGGGCGTCGATGTGGGCCGGTGCAGGCCTTTCGGGCTTGGTGCTGGTGCTTACCTTGGTCATCCTTCTCGGCTCGATTGACCAGATTCACTTTGCGGCCCACGAGGTCTACACCTCGGTGCTGATCGCGGCGGCCGGCGGTGCCTTCGTGGTGTACGGGACGCGAGATGAAGATGCGAAGCGTCGTGTGGCCCTGCTTGCTGGCGTCTCGTTGGTCAGTGCAATCGGGCTTTGGCTCGCTCCTGGGTGGTGGGGTGGTGATGCGCTGGAACCTCTGAGCAGCCTTGTGCTTCGAGGGCACGTGGCGTGGATCGTACTTCCCATCGTGCTCATGGCGGTGCCCATCATCGCAAGGGAACTTGGTCGCAAGGCCAAGGCCTCCTCGTCCACACCTCTTTGGCGACGCATTCCTGTGCAAGCCCACCTGATTCACTTCGGTCTTCTTCTGCTCTTGGTGGGTCACGTGTTCACGACCACCCTAGTGGATCGTGGAGACCCCATCCATCGCATCACCATGCTGCAGGATGAGGCCGTGGTGGTGGATGGCCTCAGTTACACCTTCACGGACCTGGAATTGGTGCCAGAGGAAGACCTCAAGGTGGGTGACGGTGGTATTTTTGCGACCATCGAGATCCACGATGGTGACCGAAACATCGGGACGGTCGAGCCAGGCATGGTTCGGTTTGATGCCACGGGTTTCCCGCGCTCGGAAGTTGACGTGCTTCGTCGTTGGTCAGGGGACATTGTGTTCATCTTCGATTACTCACAAGCGGACACCCTGATGCCACAAACCCTTGAAGGCGGCACCGACGGTGTCGATGCGGTTCGAATCACCGTCTATCGCCTGCCACAGAGCCATCTGGTCTGGCTTGGCTGGGGCATGATGCTGCTTGGCATGGCCGCCTTGGGGCTGCGAAACGTGGGGCGAACTTCCTCGCCTTCTGCGGCCGTTTGACTTATGAGGAGGGCTCCGGTGGCTCGGCGCACCGTAAGGTGGCGACATCATGGAAGAAGGTACCATTGTCCACGTTGACTACGAACTCTACGACGGCGTCACAGGCGATCTGATCGAGACGACCCGCGAGTCGGTCGCACAGGAGCATGAAACCCACCAGGAAGGCCGCGACTACACCCCCTTGGTGTGCGTCGTTGGCTCAGGCAACCTCATCCCCGGTTTCGAAGCCGCCCTTTTGGAGGCTGATGCAGACGTCGAAATCGACGTCACCATTCCAGCCGTGGACGCCTACGGCGAGAAAGACCCAACCCTGGTCGAGACCATCAGCATCGACAAGCTCCTGCGCTCCGTCCGTGACCGCAATCAACTCTACCTTGGCGCACCCGTGAACGTCGGAGGCCGTCAAGGCTACCTGTCGTACCTTGCGGCCGGTCGTGCCCGCATCGACTACAATCCGCCCATGGCGGGCAAGGACCTGCGCTACAGCTTCAAGATCGTCAAGGTGGTTGAAGGGCGCGAAGCAACGGTCGAGGCCCTCCTGCAATCCAACACCGGTCACAGCGACTTCGGCGTAACCTTTGACGGCGACGACGTCAGCATCGTGCTCCCACAGACGATGCTCTTCGATACCAACGCGGCGATGATGAAGTTCCGTTTGGTGACCGCCATCCGTGACGCCATGAGCGATGTGGCCAAGGTCACTTTCCTCGAGGTTCACGAACCCCGTGGCTTCGGCGCTGAGGCCGATGCGGACGAGGACGCAGACGAGGCCGAGGACCTCTCCGGCCTGTCTGTTGCCCAACTCAAGGAACGCTGCAAGGCGGCTGGCCTGAAGGTCGGGGGCACAAAGGCGGACCTCATCTCTCGTCTGCAAGAGGCGGCTGGCGAGGAAGAGTGAAGCCCTCGGGCCAAGCCTCTTGAGGCGACCGGTGAAGCGGGATTCGAGGCCCATGGACGCGTCAAGTGAAACCGAGTCCTCCACGGAGGGCGGGGCCCTTCCGGACGAGACCTACTCGTTGCTTGAGTCAGCGGTGCTTTGGGCGCTGCTTCTTATCGGCCTTGGCACGGCGATTGGACTGGTCGTCTCACCTGAGGCTGTGTGGGACGAGGGCCTTGCACCCGTGGTATGGGACCCGATCGTCGAGGACGCCAGCGAAACGGGAGACGCAGGATACAACCCATGGAATACGACCCTCTACACCGTTGGGTTGTTCGCAGCGGTGCTGGCCCTCCAAGCGGTGTTCCGACGCTGGCGCCTTCCAAGCGACGACCTCATGGTGTTCGCGTTGACCTCGTGGGTGATTCTTGCGCCGGTGCTCAGGGTGTTGGAAGACGCGCATCTCTTCCCCGAAGGCAAGGATCTGTTGTACATCTCTCCGCTCATCCATCTTCATCTCGCTGCATGGCTTGTCGGGGTCGGATTGATCGCGCACCGTCTCGACGTTGCCGTGGCGCGCTCCGAGCGACCAAGCGTCGTCGAACGGCGCGTTCATCACGTTCTTCTGTTCGCTCTACCGCTCGGCCTCTTTGGCTTTTGGGCGTGGGTGCTGCAGCCCATCCACGAGACCGACATGGCCTTGGATACCCTCCCATTGGTGGTCGGAGCGTTCGTGGCGCTGGGAGGGGTTGTGCTCATTTTGATGCGCACCACCCACGCAGAGGCGCTCACGCGAGCACTTCTGGCCTTTGGCTCAGGTGCAGTCATCCTTTCTCTGGGGTACTACGTTGCCTTGGCCATGCACTTGTCGGAGGCCTACGTTGACGACCCGTACAACACGATCGTGCTGTGGCCCATTTTGGTCGGTGTTGTCTTGCCCTGTCTGGTTGGGGTCGCCCTCCACCGTTTGGGTGCCTCAGACCTGCGACACCTGCGGGCCAGCGGGCATGAACCGGGCGTGCTGCCGGTCGGGGTCAGCCTCGACCAGTGGGAATCCGATCCCGAAGCGGTTGCCAATCACCCGATTGAACGGCTTTCCAACCGCGCCATGCTGGCATCCCCGCTGGTCATTTTGATGGTCGTTGGGCAACTTTCCGACGGCCTGGCCACCTTCCTCGGGCTGGACGTTTTCGGATACGGAGAAAAGCACGTGGCCAGCCAAGGCGTCATCGACATCGGCGCCCGAATCAACGACCGTCTCGGGATCGAATTTGGCGTTGGAGCATGGTTTTTCGCGGTCATCAAAATCGCATTGGTCAGCGCCATTGTTGTGCTGTTTAGCCGCATGAGGGTCGAACAGCGCCAGCAGCATCTTCGCGTCTTGGTTGTGCTGGCGGTAATGGTCGTCGGGCTCGCTCCGGGGCTTCGCGATATTGGCCGGCTCATTCTCGACGTGTGAGCCGATGACGTCGGATGCTTGAAGCGCACTTCTGTGCTCCCCGTGAATGAGGCAGCGACATGGACCGTCTTCCAAGCCGATTTTCGCCCAACACGGAGGAGGCCACCGCACGACGTACCGCCAACCTCGCCTTGGTGGACGACCTCCAAGAGCGACTGGCTCAAGCACGAGCGGGAGGTAGCCCGCGAGCCGTTGAACGGCATCGGGCCCGCGACAAGATGCTCCCTCGTGAGCGGATTGAAGCCATCATCGATCCTGGCACCGCCTTCTTGGAGACTTCGCCGCTGGCCGCCAACGGGCTGTATGATGACGGTGCACCAAGCGCAGGAATCGTGACGGGGATTGGTGTTGTGCACGGCCGCGAATGCCTTTTCGTGGCCAACGATGCTACGGTGAAGGGCGGCTCATATTTTCCCATGACCGTGAAGAAGCACATACGCGCTCAGGTCATCGCGCACGAGAACCATCTGCCTTGCGTGTATCTGGTTGACTCCGGTGGGGCCTTCTTGCCGATGCAGGACGAGGTGTTCCCAGACATCGATCACTTCGGGCGTATCTTCAGGAATCAAGCGAAAATGTCCGCGGACGGTATTCCGCAGGTTGCGGCCGTCCTCGGTTCCTGCACCGCCGGCGGTGCCTACGTGCCGGCCATGTCCGATGAGTCGATCATCGTCAAGGGCAACGGCACGATTTTCTTGGCCGGTCCCCCCTTGGTCAAGGCCGCGACCGGCGAAGAAGTGAGCGCAGAGGACCTCGGTGGAGCCGACGTGCACACGGCAACCTCTGGCGTGGCGGACCATTTCGCCGAAAACGAGCAGGAAGCACTGCGAAAGGTGCGGAACGTCATCGAGAACTTGGGCCCACGCGCCCTTTCTCCCGCGGCCGGAGCTGAGCCCGAGGACCCCCACTATGACCCCGAAGAGTTGTTGTCCATCGTACCCGAAGACAACCGCACGCCAATCGACGTGCGCGAAATCATTGCTCGGGTTGTGGATGGGTCGCGCTTCCACGAATTCAAGCCAAGGTACGGGACCACGTTGGTGTGTGGCTTTGCGCGCATTCATGGCCATCTGGTGGGCATCGTCGCAAACAACGGGATTCTCTTCTCAGAATCCAGCCTGAAAGGCGCGCATTTTGTGCAGCTCTGCGGTCAGCGTCAAGTTCCACTCGTGTTCCTCCAAAACATCACCGGCTTCATGGTCGGGCGAGAGTACGAAGCCGGTGGCATTGCGAAAGACGGCGCCAAGTTGGTGACGGCCGTATCCTGCGTGGACGTGCCGAAATTCACCGTGATCGTCGGTGGCAGCCATGGTGCTGGGAACTACGGCATGTGCGGGCGCGCTTACGACCCGCGTTTCCTGTTCATGTGGCCTAATGCACGAATCTCCGTGATGGGTGGTCCCCAGGCGGCGGACGTCTTGACCACGATCAAACAGGATCAGCGCGCCCGCGAGGGTGGAGCGCCGATGAGTGATGCCGAAGTGGAGGCTTACCGCGCGCCCATCCTTGCAAAGTACGAGGAAGAAGGCTCCCCGTACTACTCCACGGCTCGGTTGTGGGACGACGGCGTCATCGATCCCCGCGACACGCGCGACGTGCTCGGCCTTTGTCTGGCCGCGGCCAGGAATGCCCCCGCTCCCAAGAAGGGATACGGCATTTTTCGGATGTGAATTCCAATTGAAGATTCAATTTTCCAATTGAGGTTTTTCTATGTCACAACCCGTTTGCCAGCATCTTCATCTTGAAGTCGAAGACGCCGTGCTCAAAGTTGGGCTGTCCCGGGAATCGGTGTACAATGCCCTCAACACCGAGATGATCACCGAATTGTGCGAGGTGCTCGAATGGAGTGCCTCACGCAGCGCAGGCCCCGCAGGCACGCTCGTGGATGCGGACGGACCGCTGTTTCGACTCCTCGTGCTGCACGGCATGGGCAAGCACTTCTGCGCGGGTGCTGACATCAACATGATGCGGGATGCTGGAGCGAAAACGCCGGAAGAAAACCGTGAGGACAGCGCTCGGCTGGACCGCTTGTTCAACGGCCTTTGGTCCCACCCTTGCTACACCATTGCCGTGTTGCATGGCGTTGCCCTTGGTGGTGGGGCTGGACTCATATCGGCGTGTGATCACATCGTGGCCGTGGAAGGCGCCCGCGTCGCCCTTTCCGAAGGAAAACTCGGGATTTTGCCGGCTGTCATCGGTCCGTACGTGTACCGTCGCGTGGGCAGCGCAGCCTTCCGCCGGTTGGCGATGCATGCTGGGCGCATTGGCACGGAAGAAGCCCAACGCATTGGCCTGATTGAGGAGGTCTGCAAGGATGCAGACGAAGCATGGGCCACCGTGAACGGCCTGGTCGCTGAAGTCCTGACCACCGGTCCTTCCGCGGTCAGTTCAGCCAAGGAACTCACGCTCGGCTTTGACCGCTGGACAGGTGACGATCTTGCATTGCGCACGTGGACGTTGGACTTCACCAGCCGCATGCGCGGCTCAAGCGAGGGACAGGAAGGGCTCTCAGCC
>CEWH01010953.1_pt1 | contig 11320 bp, 6 predicted proteins | sample 531231 | NCBI WGS metagenome assembly CEWH01 (sample SAMEA2622316, study PRJEB7988) | marine metagenome | biome: marine biome (ENVO:00000447); feature: surface water layer (ENVO:00002042); material: "saline water (ENVO:00002010), including plankton (ENVO:xxxxxxxx)" | depth 5 m | reverse complement strand
TACTTCAGAAAGGCATCAAACTTCCGCTTGGTGCGGTTGGAGACGAATCCTTTGAGGAGCTCGCTCTTCTCCCCGTTGAGCATTCGGATCGCTGCATCGCGGGGAATTTCGGCGGAAAGGATGGTGCGTGAAAACTTGACGCCGTCGGGTTCCTTTTTGGTTTTCAGAGAAGGAACGAGGTAACTTTTCTCGGTTTCGTAGAGGTCGTGAGACGTCTCTTCGTGGGTGACTCTAGCCACGATCTGGTCCTCAGACAGTTCCTCCGGTTCGTCCTGCTCGAAGACAAAATTGGTTTTAAAGCGACCCTTCTTTCCAGTCTTGCTGACAGACTGAACCAATTCGATGGCAGCTTCGAACGGTTTATTAAAGCGAGAAATAAATCCTTCCCTAGGCCCAAGAAACTTTGTGGTGAACAGTTCCTTGGCTTCATCCTCGCTGAGTTGACGGCCGGCAATATATTTGGAGATCCGAAACTTGCACTCCAGTTCCTCGCATTCGTAGGTTGCGTCCGTCTGTTTCAACTCAGTCACCCCGCATTCCGGGCAGGTGCATTTTAGAGGAGGGAACGAGCGAGAGACGGCTTCGTCGTAGTGGGCCCGGGCCTTCTTCACGACCTCCTCGGTAAAGGTCTTGATCTCCTGCATGAATGTCTGACGGTCGAGCTTCCCATCTTCCATCTGGTGAAGTTTGGCCTCCCAGTCTCCCGTCATGGAGGGGGAGGTCAGGGGCTTGATATCCATTTCGTCCAGGAGTCCGATCAGTCGCTGTCCCTTTCCAGTGACATTGAGATCCCGTCCATCGCGAGCGAGGTATTTCTGTCTGAGCAGACCCTCGATGATATTGGCTCTGGTTGCCGGGGTGCCGAGACCTCGCTCGGACATGGCCTCACGGAGTTCTTCATCATCGACTAGTTTCCCGGCGCCTTCCATCGCGGAGAGGAGAGTAGACTCCGTGTAGCGTGCAGGAGGATTGGTTTCCTTTTCCTCCAGTTCGATTTCCCGGGTAAGAGCAGGCTCACCCTCGGCGACAGGTACTAGCTCATCCTTTCCGCTGGCTACTCCAACGGCACGGCCGTAGACACCCAGCCATCCAGGGGTCACAAGAATTTTTCCATCTGTTCGGAAGGTATCCTCAGCCTCACCATGGTTGATGGTGGTGAGTCGCTTGGTTACCTCAAACTCTGCATGGGGGAAGAACACGGCGACGAAGCGCTTCACGATCATGTCGTAGATGTGCTGTTCCTGTTCCTTGGCGAGGCTGACTACCCGTCCCGTCGGAATGATGGCGAAGTGATCTGAGACCTTGGCGTTGTTGAAGACCCGTTTTTGCAGGGAGATCCGGTTGTTCTCGAGGGAGTCGGCTGCCCATTTCGCCACGGGTAGATTGGACTTTGCCAGTTCCTCGGTGGTTCGAATGACGTCCTGCAGGTAATCCTCCGGAAGATATCGGGAGTCGGTCCGCGGATAAGTCACCATTTTATGCCGCTCGTAGAGGGCTTGAGTAAAGGATAAGGTGTTTCTGGCCGTGAACGGGGCCTCTCTCTGGAGGGTAGTGAGATCGTAGAGCTGTGGTGAGATTTGCTTGGTCGGTTTTTTTTCCTCGGTAACAGCACCCGTCTTTCCCTCGCAGCGAGCACGAATTCTCTCCGCCTCTTCCTTGTCCCAGATGCGCTCCGCTCTTGAGAGCGGGTTGGCGGGATCCTTCTTCCATGCGGGATCAATCCAGCGCCCGCTGTAGTCGCCTGCATTCACTCCGAACTCGGCATGAATTTCCGCGTAGGGAGTCGGGCTGAAGGCTTGGATCTCGGCTTCGCGTTTTGCGAGGATTGCGAGGGTCGGGGTCTGAACCCGTCCGGCGGCAGTGATATTAAACCCACCATGACGCGAGCGGAAGCAGGTCAAAGCACGAGTTGAATTCAGACCAACCAGCCAGTCTGACTCTGAGCGGCACTTGGCTGCATCCGCCAGGTCGCCCATGTCCTCACCATTCCGGAGGCTATCCCAGGCCTGCTGAATAGCCCCGGTGGTCATCGATTGCATCCAAAGGCGTTTTACGGGTTTGTCGATATCTCCAATGTCGAGGATGTATTGGAAGATGAGCTCCCCCTCCCGTCCGGCGTCACAGGCATTGACAATGAGCTCAACATCCTTGCGACGGGCCTGCTTCAGGACATGGCGGAGTCTGCCCTCGGTTTTTTCAATCGGTTGAAGCTCGAATGAGCCCGGGATGGCGGGAAGAACGTCAAATTTCCAGGGAAGATTTTTTCCGTTAGGACCGGTTGGCATCTTGAGTTCGACAAGATGCCCGACTGCCGAGGTGATGATGGCTTCGTCGTTTTCGAAGTATCTAGCATCGAGCGATTTCCCCTTTTTCTCGAACTTTCCGAGGTGTTTGGCGAGGGAGCGGGAGAGGTCAGTCATGACTGAAGGCTTCTCCGCAATGATGAGGGTTTTGGGCATTCGGTGAGGGCACATACGCGCCGGAAGGCGGGTTTGAAAAGAGGATTTTTTTCAGAAGATCTCTTTGTTGGGCTCTCAGGGCCTCGAACAAAGTCGTTCTGGGGAGACCTCTCGGTCGTTGAATCTCTGGGATTGTGAGTGAGTTGCTGCAGGGCGTATCCATTGCAGGAACTTCCTGAAAAAGGATGGTCTGGCGAGTCCGAGCTGGGGGGATGAGCCCATAAAACAGGCTCGAGAGGCTTGGCTAATCGCTTGTAAATCAAGAGGATTGTACAAAATGAGAACCAGGGAGCTGAACAGCAAGCCCTCTCATCTCAAGGCGGAGGAGGGTTGCGGCGACCACGGAGGCTTCGAGCTCTGCGTCCTCGATAATTTGGTCCATGGTGCGCTCTTCTTTGCTCAGGGTGGCGAGAACAAGGCTTTCATTCTCGCTCAGGCGCAAATTTCCCGAGGCAGAGTCAGGGTCGTGTAGAGGAGCTCTGGTTCTGCTTTCCGGCGGCAGGGGCGGAAGTTCGTCAATGATCTGAGAGCCCTCAGTGACCAAAATCGCTCCTGTCCTGATCAGTGCGTTACAACCCTCTGAGCTGGGGCGGTCGATTCCGCCCGGAACAGCAAAGATATGCTTGCCGTATTCTGCGGCGAGATTGGCAGTGATCAGGGCACCAGACCGTTTGGCGCACTCCACGACCAGAATGCCCTCGCACCAACCTGCAACGATGCGATTGCGCTGGGGAAAGGTATAGCGGGTGGGACTGGCGTTGATTGGGAATTCGGATACTACCGCGCCGTTTCCATCAGCAATCCGCTCCGCAAGGGCCATGTTCTCGGGAGGGTAGAGCTGGCCCAGTCCGGAGCCCAAGACCGCAATAGTCCGGCCTTCTGCGGCCAGTGCTCCCTCATGGGCAGCGGTATCGATTCCGCGTGCGAGCCCCGAGATGACGGTCAATCCCATATGGGCAAGCTGGAACGATAGTTTGTGGGTGCAGTCTCGTCCATAGTGAGTTGTCTTTCTGGATCCCACCACGGCAAGGGATCGAGAATCGCTCTCGAGGACGTTTCCCCAGACGTAAAGAAGAAGAGGTGCATCTGGAAGGTGATGAAAAGGACGGGGCCATGCTGAGTCCTCCGGAGTCAAAAGAGTGAGACCCCTTGACTTAATAGAAGCAAGCTCTCCCTGAAGGTCGACGTGGTCCTCCCAGGAAGCGATCATGCTTGCGATGTCAGATCCGATTCCAGAAACAGCAGTAAGCTTGTCTCGATGGGCGCGTAATACTCCCTCTGCCCCGCCGAAGTGTTGGATGAGCCGGCGAACTCTGATGGGCCCGATACCAGGAAGGAGGTTGAGAGCCAGAATGCTTTCGAGGAATGTCATAATCACGGACCCCGCTTCGTGATAGCGGTCAGCAGATAGTGTGGTCTATCAGTCCGGTCTTTCCGAGATCGTAATAGAGAACGATAGGGTTATGGGTGCTTGGGGAATTTCTGTTTTGGCAGTCTTTTTTCAGGCTTAGTCGGGTAAACCGAGGCTCAAAGCCTCTGGATGATTGACATCCGTTCTCTCGATTGAGAGCAGACGGTAATGAAACAGGTGGTGATTATCGCGGGGGCTCTTTTTATGGGATCCCTCATTGGAGTTTCTTCGGGAAGGGAGCCGCTCAGGAAAATTCCGGATGGTCTGGTGGTGCTGACCTTTGACGATTGTAACAAGTCTGACCGGTCCTTTGTGGCCAAGGTATTAAAGGAGAAGAAGTTTGGCGCTACTTTTTATGTGACCGAAGGGCTCGGATTTCTCCGGAACAAGGACAACTATGTTACTTGGGAAGAAATCGTCGAGCTGGACAGGATGGGTTTCGAGATTGGAAACCACACAAAGACCCATCCGCATATGCCGAGGCTTTCTCCCGAGCAGATGAGAAACGAGCTCCTCCATATCGAGAAGCGGTGCAAGGAATACGGAATCCGCAAACCGGTGACCTTCTGTTATCCCGGATTCGGACATAGTCCCCCCTGCGTTAGGGAGTTACAGCGCTTGAATTATCTTTTTGCACGGCGGGGAGTAGGACCGGAATTCAAGGACGGCGGCCGGGGTGGACGAGGGCCAGCTTATGATCCCGGGGTTGATCATCCTCTACTGGTTCCTACTACTGGATACGCTGGTCCAGACTGGAAGATGGAGGATTTCGTATGGGCCGTCAGCCAGGCACGGGAGGGGCGCATTGCCGTATTGTGCTATCACGGTGTGCCAGCTCGAGAGCACCCCTGGGTCAATTGTGATCCAGAGGAATTCCGCAAGCAAATGGCCTACCTGAAGAAGAAGGGATGTACGGTTATTTCGATGCGTGATCTTGCGCTCTTTGTCGACCCTCGCAAGGGGCCCACCGACCCCTATGCGCCGATCAGAGCTCGTCAGCAAAGGGATAGATAGACCCTTTATCTGTGCTTGTTATCGCTCCGTGGTGCACTCGGGTTCTGTCAGCGTTTCTGCCGAAGCTTAACCGGGGGAGGAGAGGGAGGGTCAAGAATGTTGAGGAGCGCGTTGACCGCCTTTTCCTCGGGGATCTGTGAATTGTTTTTCCGGATTTTCTGCAGGAGAAGAATGGCTGTTTCTTTGTTTCCGGCCCCCCGGTAGACGTCGACAATGTGGAGATCCTGACGAAGCTGATCTGCTTTGCCGGAATATTTATCCCGGGCCGCAGTGAAAAAGGCATTGGCCTCTTCCTCTTTCCCGTTAGCTCTTGCAAGCAGGCCAAGAGACTCAAATACAATGCCGCTATTGGCTTTGTTCGCGTAAGTTCGAAGCTTTGGAATCAATGCTTCCTCGTCGGATCCCCACCGGAACTGAGCATGCCGGAGGGCCTTGTAATCGCGGTCTTCCTGGTCGCTCAGTTTGATTTCCAGATCAGCCCGAAATGGCCGATAGAGGGGGTCGCCAAGAAGAACGGCCTGCCAGGAGAGGGCGGGTAGAGCCATGTAGGCGGCTTCGCCGATGGAATATCCTCTGAGGAGCCTGTGGTAGAGGATGTTGAAATGATGAGTCAGGGAGAGAAAGGGCTCGTAAACATTTCCTACCGTAGCAGTGGCGCCCTTGGCAAGAATGGGGCCACACCAGCGGCGATCTGGATTCTGCAGTTCAAAAGCGCTGTAGGAATGGAGGTGGACTGCTACCGCGCCGCGCTTAAACTGGAACGATTCATTGAGGAGCGGTCCGTTACGGTGGTGAGAATACCATCCGAAATAGAGCGCTGCATCGTTCATGGGATAATTGGTGACGTAGGTATCAATGTTTCGATCAACGACACATGGAATGCCAGCGGTCTTATTCATGAGCGCGATTTCCTCAAGCCATTGATCTCCTTGTTCGTAGCCCTTTCCCTTCTGTGAGAGGTCAAGATAGGCTTTGCCCCAGAGGCCCGATTTCTCGACGGCAATTGCGTCGTCAACCATACGCATACAGGTTTTGAGTGAGGGCCCATCTATTCGTGAGACCAGAAGAATTCCGGGGTTGGCCAGGTCCAGAAGAGACTGGTCCTTCCTGAAGTAGGGATTGGGGATCTGGCCCGCGATTTCATAGCCCTCGATTCCCATAAGGCTCAGTTCCGAATCTACTGAGGCCTCGTTACCCTTTGGGTTTGGTGTGAATGGGCGTTTGTTAGCCTGACCCTCGGGAATTGTGTCCAAAGTGCGGGCGATTTTAAAAGGAACCCCGCGCATGGTGACAAGGACTCTGCGCTTCAGGGTTATCGGTTGTTTTTGGCCGTTGGATCCTACCTTGCGGACCCACCAGCTACGATCGTCAAAGATTCTGCAAAGTGGAGTCCGGATTTTCTGGTTGAACTGCTCGCGTGAGATTTCATCGCCGGCCGGAATCGGAAGGCCCACAAGATTATCTTCGGGGATGCTACGTGCTTTCGCGTAGTGCAGGGCGAGGCGCTTCGAGTTCTCATCCTCGGTATTATACAGAACGACGACTACCTCTGGAGGTAATGTGGAGGGCTTGGATAGAAGCTGCCCCGGAATAAGCAGGGAAAGACAAGGGAGGAGGACTCTCCGGAGGGTGAACAGGTTCATGATGGCGCGGGATACAGGATAGAGCAGGGCTGTTGTCTCTCAAAGGTTAACTTGAGTCCATCGCATGCCAAAGTAACAGCCTCGGGAAGACTCAGCTGAACTGCAGCTTCGCGGGCGTCGATCTCGTGGGCAAGATGAGTAAGAAAGGATTGCTTGGGATTCAGCTGTGTGATGACGGCAAGGGATTCCTCAACATTCATGTGAGTTGGATGGGGCTGAGGTCGAAGAGCATCTACAACGAAAACATCAAGGTTTTGTAGCAGTGCGATACTAGGCCGGGGAATCTCTTTCACGTCGCTGATATATGCCAGTGAATGGCCAGTGGGAAAATCGAAGCGGAACCCAAAGGTCTCCACAGAGGAGTGTATTACGGGGATAGGCGTGACCAGCAGATCCTTGATCGTAAAGGGGCCATCGATGAGGTGAGGGTCGGGGCGAACATAATTTCGTGAAGTGTTGGCCATGGCCCATGGAAACATGCGTTCGAGATCTGCCATTGTTTGGGGCCCTGCGTAAAGTGGTAGCGGCTCTTCCCGGTGCCAACAGAAGGCTCTCAGTTCATCGAAGCCTGCGATGTGATCGAGGTGGCAGTGAGTGTAGAGAATGGCATCAATTTCGAACAGGCCTTCGCGAAGTGCCTGTTGGCGGAGGTCAGGACCACTGTCTATCAGGACGGAACCTTCGGGGGTGTGCAGGTGGAGAGAGGATCGGGTTCTCTGGTTTCCGGGGTGGTTGGAGGTGCAAACCGGGCACGAGCATCCAATGACCGGGACCCCCACTGATGTCCCGGTGCCCAAAAAGGTCGCTGTGATTGGGCCCTCCTCCACGGGTCAAAAATGCAGTTCCCCAAATGTTTCGCAACGAAAGACCGGGGTCAGGTCGAAACGAGGAAGCAAGGGAAGGCCCGGCAGAATGAAGATTTCCCGAGTGGCTGGAGAAGAGTCTTGGTATGGCTAATTCGGGTGTTGAAGCCTCAAGGGTAAGGTTTTTCGGTATTTCCGGCCTCTGGGAGGTGGATTGCCTTCCTCAATCCGATGAGAGGGGAGACTTGCAGTGGTCATGGGCGCTAATTCTTTGAGTAATACCTGCTTGCAGCCGATTTCTGGTAAAATTGCGCTGAACGGAGCGTGGCGATTGTCACGAGGTGAGTTGGTTGCATAATTGGGGTGCTGCAGGACACGATCAGATGCTGAGTCTCTTAAAAATCCGGAACCTTGCCCTCGTGGAGCGGCTCGATTGGGAGATTGGTGCCGGGCTGGTCGGAGTCACCGGCGAAACAGGCGCGGGTAAGTCTGTGATAGTCGGTGCGCTCAAGCTGATTCTTGGAGAAAGAGCGGACAAGGGCTTAATCCGAACGGGAGAAGACACCTGTCACGTGGAGGCAATCTTTGACCTGCAAGACCCTTCGGGGGTCAACTGTCTGCTTGAGGAGATGGGGCTGGAGGCATGTGAGGAGGGGCAGCTCCTTATCAAGAGGGTTGTAGGATCCACATCGAACCGGCAGTTCGTTAATAATTCACCTGCAACGCTTGGCGTCCTGAAGGCGATTGGAAGAAATCTCGTGGATCTGCATGGGCCGCATGATCATCAATCACTTCTATCTCAGGATCGTCAGCTCGTCATGCTTGACGCGTATGCGGGAGTCGAGAGCGAAGTGGAAGAATACCGGACGTGCTGGGCCTCCTGGAGAGAAGTAGAAACACGCCGGCGTGAGATACGGGATGCGGAGGAAGCGGGTGAACAGGAGATTGAGCTCCTGAAGCATCAGGTCGCGGAGATCGAAGCAGCAGAAATTGACCCTGAAGGAGAGAACGAGTTACAGGAGCGTTATCAACGAGCTGCCAACAGCGCAAAGCTTGTGGGAGTTGCGGCAGAGGCTCTAAATCTTGTTAATGGAGATGGCACAGGAGTGCTGGACAGGATGCAGGAGATGCAACGGCTGGTGGGAGAAATTGAAAAGAATGACCCGGCGGCACGGCATTGGACTGCCGGGGTGACAACGGCAGTGGTTGAAATGGAAGACTTCTCCAGGGAATTAGAGCGCTATCTGGGCGAGATTGATCTCGACCCTGTGCAGACCTCAGCTTTGGAAGCGCGGGTGGACCTGCTCGAAAGCCTCAAAAGGAAATACGGGCCCTCGTTGGATGAAGTGGTGGAAAGCGGTGTGAAGGCGGCAGAGCGACTCGGGGCAGTGGAAAACCGGGGAGAGCTGTTGGAAACGCTGGAGAGAGAGGCGGAGGTAGCTCGCGGTGCGATGATGAAGGCGGGAATGGATCTAACCGAAAAACGACGAAAGGCCGGCCCGAAGTTGGCTCGTGACATCCGGCAACATCTTGCGGAACTCGGTTTTCGGCAGGCGGCGTTTGAGGTGAATCAGCAACAGCACGCGGAGCCTTCTGCAAACGGCTTGGACGAAATTGAGTTTTCGTTCGGGCCCAATCCCGGAGAGCCTCTTAAGCCGTTAAGGCAGATTGCTTCTAGTGGCGAAATTTCAAGGGTGATGCTTTCCATCAAGAGTGCTCTTGCCCAGCAGGATCGAACTCCACTGATGGTATTTGATGAGATCGACGCTAACGTTGGTGGAGAGGTCGCCCGAGCGGTAGGAGAGAAGATGGCTATCCTTGGTGGTGTGCATCAAGTCGTGGCGATTACCCACTTCCCACAGGTTGCGGCTCTTGCTTCCCAGCATTTCCTCGTTGAAAAAAGGGTAGAGGGTGGAAGGACTATTTCCTCGCTTAAGGAGGTGAGGGGTGAGGAGCGTGTTGCCGAGTTAACCCGTATGCTGGGAGGGCAGAGCGAGGAGGCTCGGTCGATGGCGAAGAGTCTGCTCACTTTGCCTAAGGGTAGTGCCTAAAAACATTACGACCCTTTCAACCGATTTTCAGCAGTGTTGAAGTAATACCTCAACAGGCGGCAGACCTCAGGATTCACCAACAAACACTGGATTGACTCTTGAGGCTATAGCCTTTCGGACATGACGTGCCCCTCCTTGATTGATTTCCAGTTAGTGCTACCCGTCACTCTCTCCTCCGATCCTGAGAACAGGATTTGAGGAGGATTATGGCTCAATTTTTTTCCTGCTTCGTACGTTCTGAATGAAAAATACGAGGGGCAGGATGGCCAGAAGGAACAGCCAGGGAGGCTTGGATGCTGGAAGAGCTGCTCTGGCAGTCATAGACATAGGGCCAGTGGTGTTTTCCCTGAGCAGGAAGTTCCATTCATGGCGGAGTTTGTCCTCGGACTGGGAAGAGGCATTCGATTCCTGAGCTTCTCCGGGGAGATTCAGGATAAATGTCAGACTGGATTTTCCGAACAGAGCGGGCATTTTCGCAATCGATTTTGTCGCCGGGTTCGATTGAAGAAGCCAACTTATATCCACTTCTCTGTCATAGATAATGTTCTCATCGGAGATGACCATGGCTGATTCCCCAAAGAGGACCTCGGCTTGAACCCGCTTATCGGGTTTCGACGCATCCCGCAGTTGTCGTTGAGGGAAAGAGGCAAGCTTGTTCAGGTTATCGAAAGTCCCGGCAAAGGTAAGGGTGATTCCGCCGCCCTCGGTAGTGTGGGTCAGGTCCGTGATTTCGACATGAGAATCTCGCTCTGCCGCTTCCTTCAGGACTCGGACCAGCTCGTCTGGCTCCCCGATCCTTTTTGCTACGGCGGAGGGCATCTTGTAGCGAGCCTCAATGTAGCCCGAACCATCCGAATTCAGCCAGATTTGCTCCTCACCCTCGATGCAGCTGGCGAGCGCAAGACAGAGCGCTCCAGAAATGAGGAGTAAAATACGTGAGAACACCAGGAAACTGTAGTCGGCGATCCTTAATTGTCAGCCTTGGTCTTTCGAGGATTCGATCCCAGGTCCCGAGAGATCGCAGTGTCTCTTTCAATTACAGGCGAAGGCCTTTTCGGCGCTGCATTCTCTCCCGCCTTCGGCGTTCTTTACGGCCCATCACCCAGTTCAGGAGGGCTGGCAGGAAGACCAGGTCGCCAATCAGCGCCGCGACCATGGCTGAACAGGCAAGCCCTCCAAAGAAAGAGATCCCGGGCATCGAACTGAAGGTTGCTGCCAGAAAGGCGCTTGAGATCACAGCGGTGGTAATCAGGAGAGCTACTCCCACGGTCCGGAAGGATCGATCGATAGCAAGGCGAACATCGGCCCCTTCCCGGCGCTCCCGGATAAATCGGATCAGAAAATGGATGGTATCATCTACGGCAATTCCGAGGCAGATGCTGAAGGTGAGAACGCTGCTGATCTGGAGGGGCTTGTCTAGGTAGTAGAGAAGACCCGTGTTGAAGAGCAGAGGAAAAGCATTAGGGATGACACTGAGAAGTCCCAGAGTGAGGGAGCGCAGGGCTACGGTAAGAACAAGAAAAACGGTGATCGAGGCAAAGGAGAGGCTCCGCACGAGATCTCTAATCACGTTGGACATGTTTTCTGCGGCAATCACGGCGGAGCCGGTGACATGCAGGGAGAAGCCTGGATGCAGCTGCTCGAGACTCCGGAGGTCCTTTTGGAGAGCCTTTACCGCAGGGCGAGTTGCGGCTGCTCCGGTGTTTGGCAGCCGGACGTTGATGACGGTTCGTCTGAGATCAGGCTTCAGCATCCGGGCAGATAGTGCGGCTGGCATTGCCTGCATGAAAATCTGTTCGCGGGCGCCTGCCGGTAGAGCACGCAGGGACTCAGGCATGAAATTTAGGATGGAGAGCGAAGGTCCAAAGGTAGGATCCGCCTTGAGGAGGGTCTGAATCTTGGCAATGAGTTCAAGCGTCCGGGGGTGACTGAAGGAAAG
>CEWH01148295.1_pt1 | contig 11335 bp, 8 predicted proteins | sample 531231 | NCBI WGS metagenome assembly CEWH01 (sample SAMEA2622316, study PRJEB7988) | marine metagenome | biome: marine biome (ENVO:00000447); feature: surface water layer (ENVO:00002042); material: "saline water (ENVO:00002010), including plankton (ENVO:xxxxxxxx)" | depth 5 m | reverse complement strand
ATACTTGAAGTTTTGAGGGGTATGAAAACCATAGGGCGGGAAATAATCCATGGCCAATTGTATTGCTGTCTCCAATGCAGGCTATGTGGGTTGCTTCGTCACTGCTAAGAGTAAAGACAGAATAAAGACCGATGGAAACGATCAGGGAAAGGAGGAGTGCTTTCTTCATTCGGAAACTAACTGATAAATCTCGCCTTAGTGAATTTAAGCAATGGATTCTCAACGTATTTCCATGATAAAAGTCCAGCCCCTAAGGCTGCAAATAGAGCAACGAATCCAAGTGCGTTGACTTCTACGAATGGAATGAGCGCTTTGTACGTCATGGTAATGATTATCGTGTGCACGAGATAAATCGAATACGAAGCATCTCCCAACAAACGAAGTATTCTATCAATGAAAGTAAAATTAGACCGCTCAATTGTCCTGAAAATACTGTCGCAGGTGAGAATTATGGTTCCGAAAAAACAGGCGAGCAATCCTTTTTCATACAATGGATTTTCTACCCATTTGAAGACTGCGAAAAATCCAAGGAGTAGCATTGAGGATTTGATTCCAATCTCAAACGTCTTTTTCCTACGATATAAAATGGAAATTAAAATTCCGATTATGAATTGAATGTTATAGGCGTTTAACAAATGGTCGATGAATGGATTTTGTTCTGCCAAAAACAAATTGTAGCCTACGATACCGGATGCCCATATTGCCAGCAGGGCATAAAAGAGGTTTCTTTGCATCAGCATTGCCCCAAGAAAATAAAGATAAAAGGTCAATTCATAGGACAAAGTCCACGCTACGCTGAGGAAGGGGTACTGGTCCTGCATGGGTATGAGCAGATAAGAATTCAGAAAATAATCCAGTGATTTTTGATGTTCGGGGATCGGAATGCCCAAGCCTAGGAAAATCAAAACTTTCGTGGTAAGAACAATCAAATATAAGGGGTATATTCGAAAGAATCGCTTCTTGGCATACGTGAGGCATTTTCCTCTGGCGCCAATATCTTCATAATGGGCGTTGAAAATTATAAAACCACTGATAACGAAAAAGAAATCTACGCCATATTTTCCGTAATCAAACAGTAAGGTGAATATGGAGTTGAGGTTGTAGGCTTCGGCAGTTGTTCCAATATGGTAAAGTAAGACAAAGGTAGCCGCTAGAGCTCTGCAGTACTGAATTCCTAAAATCTTTTGCCTTATTGCCACAGGATTATTCATTATAGGTATTTTAATCGTTATATGAACCAAAAAGGATTTGAAGAATTTCTGTTGTCCGAAACTCATGCGGACTGCTTGGAACGCGTGGAGCTGGTTCAAAGCCTTTGGAGTGGATACGGGAGTCTTGTCCGCGCAAAACTAACCGGATCCGAGTTCGAAAGCGTAATCGTCAAATACGTTAATCCGGAAAACCGATCACATCCACGGGGCTGGAATACGGTTCGTTCTCACCGGAGAAAGCTTAAATCCTATCAGGTGGAAAGCCATTGGTACTCCTCCCAAAGTTCGACCACCGCTTCCCTGCAAGCCCGCATTGCCAAGTGCTATGGAGCGAAGACGGATGGGCCGGAAGTGATTCTGTTGCTGGAGGATCTGGATGCGGCCGGCTTTGCCGGGCGGCGAAGTTCCGTCAATGAAACCGAATGGAAAGCCTGTGTGCGCTGGTTGGCGTCCTTTCACGCTCAGAATCTTAATCTGAAGCCAGAGGGTTTGTGGGCGAGTGGAACCTATTGGCACTTGGAGACCCGACCCGATGAATTGGAATGCCTTGAGGATCAGGCTCTGAAGGATTCTGCGGTCTCCATCGACCGCGCGCTGAAGGATTGTCTCTTTCAAACCTTGGTGCACGGAGACGCCAAGTTGGCCAACTTTTGCTTCACTCCCGACGGCGCCGAGGTTGCGGCGGTGGACTTTCAGTACGTCGGAGGCGGTTGTGGCATGAAGGATTTGGCTTACTTCGTTGGGAGTTGCTTCCGCGACCATGAATCCGAGAAGATGGAGAATACGGTTCTCGAGCATTATTTCGAACAACTTGGAATCTTTCTCAATCTAGGAGGGAGTGGTCTGGGAAGGGATGAACTGGAAGAGGATTGGCGCCCTTTGTACCGCGTGGCCTGGGCGGATTTTCACCGCTTCATGAAGGGTTGGAGTCCAGGTCACTGGAAACTCAGCGATTACAGTGAGCGGGTGACCCGTGAAATCATGGATGCATTGAGGGAGAAATGAGCGACCCGGATTTAGAGGAATTGACCGCAACGGCGGTGAAGGCGGCTCTTGACGCCGGCTCTCTCATCCGCTCCCATCAAGGCGGAAAAATTGAAGTGCAGCATAAGAGTGGCGGTCATACCTATGCCTCTCAAGTGGTCACGGAGGTGGATCGCAAGGCTCAGGAAATGATCCTGAATCATTTGCACTGCTCGTGCGATCAGTATGACCTGGCCCTCCTTACGGAAGAGAGCGAAGACGATCGGTCCCGCTTTGAAAAGGAGTTTTTCTGGTGCATCGACCCTTTGGACGGTACGCTCCCCTTCACCCGTGGCGAACCCGGTTATTCGGTATCGATCGCTTTGGTTGCCCGAGGAGGAGCCCCTCAAATCGGAGTGGTTTATGATCCTGTCCGAGAGGTTCTTTGGCAGGCAACACGGGGGAAGGGAGTTCTCAGAAATGGCCAGTCCTGGGACTTGGCGGCCGGAGGAAGAGAGTTGACTTTCACCTACGATCGCAGCTTTGAGAGTCACCCACAGCGTGAAAGAGTGTTCAAGGCTCTGGAAAGCTATGCATTATCCATTGGGTTAAGCGGTTTGTCTGCGATTCACTATGGCGGGGCTGTAATCAACGCCTGCCATGCTCTGGAACAGGCTCCGGGATGCCATTTCAAGTTCGCCAAACCGCAGGAGGGTGGGGGAAGCATCTGGGACTATGCCGCCACCGCTTGTCTTTTCCAGGAAGCGGGAGCGGTGGTCAGTGACGTTCATGGGTCGGCCCTTGATCTTAACCGTAAGGACTCGACTTTCATGAACCATCGGGGTGCCTTGTATGCCACCGACTCAGCCTTGGCCGAACGGATCCGGGAGATCCTGGGACAGAATTGAAAGATTGGCCGGAGAATTGTTCCTTACACTCCCCTTGGGAAAAAAAGGCTGATCGCTGTTCTTCCTTGCAAGGTAAGTGTCAAAGAAGAAGGATACTTTCTTTCCTACCATGAATGCCTCTCTCTTGCCTTATCTTTTCCTTCCTTTCGCATGGGCCGTATGCGCGGCGCCCAAGCCTAACATCCTCTACTTTTACGTCGATGACTTGGGTTGGGGGTCGATCGGCCCCAACGGACAATCCGACCGCAAGGCAAACGGACAGCCCTACGTTCTCACTCCCAATCTCGATCGTTTGGCCAAGGATGGCGTCAATTTCAGGAGAGGATACGGATGCACCGTTTGTTCCCCCGCCCGATCCTCTCAGCAGACCGGTTTTCATCAGGGCTATACCTTCGCCGACCGCAATGATCCGGACAATGCCAAGAAGGCGATACGGGCAGATGACGTAACCATGGGCGATGCTCTTTCCGGGGCCGGGTATACCACCGGATACTGGGGTAAGTGGGGGTACGGTGGTTCCAAGGATATGCAGAATCCAACCATCGATAACCTGCAGACCTTACCCACGTCCCACGGATATAAGTTCGTCGTCGCGGAACTTCACCACGTGCGCGCCCACACCTTTTTTCAGCCGACCTTATGGAATGCGCCTTCGAAGGGATGGGCAGTCGGATTTATGGAACTCAAGCCCAACAGCATGGCAAAGTACGTCAATCATGAGGCGTACCCCAATTATCCTGCCTTTCAGGATCACCAGAAATATCCCAATCCCGCCTATTGCGATGACGTTTACGCATTTGCCTGCCTGGATTTTGTAAGAAATCAGGCAATGGAGTACAACCGGTCGGGGAAACCTTTCTTTGGGCTCTTCGCCGCCCAGATTCCTCACGCTCCCTTTGCGGAGGTTCAGAAACTGCCTAACTGGGATCATGATTACAAAGACAAACCCTACTTTGCCAAGCTATCCCCCCAGTCCCAACAATGGTGCGCGATGGTCACCCGGATCGATGCTCACTTTGGGAACGTTCTGCAAGCCTTGGAGGATCCGAACGGAGATGGAGACAAGTCGGATTCGGTTGCGAAGAATACGCTGGTGGTTTTTCAGTCCGACAACGGAGGGCCGGGTGGCAGCAACCGAGAGCAACTCGATGCGAACGGAGGTCTCCTTGGCTCCAAAGGGAGCATTTACGAGGGAGGGATACGGGTGCCCACGATCATGCGTTGGCCGGATATGATCAACGCGGACTCGAAATTGGCAGCCGGTTCGAACACGGATTTGGTTTTGGATTGCTCGGATCTTCTGCCTACTTTCTGCGAATTGGCGGGAGCTTCCGTCCCTCTCGGAATAAGTGGAGTTTCCTTGGCTCCCACGCTGACCGGCAAAGGCAGGCAAAGGATTCGGGGTTTTCTGATTCATGAAACCAATGGCCACGCTTCGATCATACGAGACCGATACAAACTCATACGTCCGAAACAAGGACTGAAAGGATCGGGGAAGAAAAAGTCTTACCGGAAAAAGGATGGAAAAGACCCCGCCAAATGGCAGCTTTACGATCTGCAAACCGATCCTGCGGAGGCAAACGATTTGGCTGAAATTCGTCAGGATTTGGTTCGAGAGCTGAACCAGTTACTCACCGCGGAACGGGTGGACGAAGCCGCTGGTTTTGCCAACACCTATCATGATTGGAACGCGAAGACTGCGAACGGTTTCCTTCATGAAGCTTCGAATTGGACGGATTACCTTTATGAGAATGGGGACGTCACCTACATGGTGGAAAAGGGGAACCCTCAATCCCATTGGTGCGCCGAAATCAGGAGGGGGGCGGCCATCGCCTCCAAGGATACCGAATTTTTGGCTCTCAGGGTCGCAGGCGAGCTCACCGTCAAGGATGGCGCCGGGGTGCTTGCCCGTAACGAGCTCAGGATTGCGGAAAAGGGAGGAGTGCTTCTCGAGGGCGGTTCCCTGAGCTCCGAAAGGTGGGTCGAGGTTTGCCCTGGAGGAACTCTAAGCGGACATGGAGAAGTCCGCGCAACCTTGCATACCTCGGGTACCCTCGTTCTTCACCCGGGCAATCCACTGGTTGTGCGGGGTTCCGTTCATCTGTCGGGAAACCTAAGGGTGGAAGGAATCGGGAATCCGAAGAATCTTGATGAAATTACCGTTCTAAAGGCCGATTCCATTGATGGAAGGTTCGCCAATTCTCAAGTGTCCTTTTCCGGCAAATCCTACGTCATCCGATATTCCAGTGACTCCATCGCCTTGCGCCCTCAATGAGATTTACAGTCCCTAATCCCGAAAGCCACTCCTTCAAGCTTTCGTATCATCAACCTGCAAACCCAACGTCACCACTCCTATGAAACTTCAAGCCAAACCCAATCCTCTTTCCCGCCGAAGCTTTATTCGAGGAACCGCATTATCCTCCGCCGTCTTTGGCTTCCCGGCCATCACTCAATCCAAGTCACCCAACGGTAAGTTGGCGGTCGGTCTGATCGGAGTCGGGGGCAGGGGGCGCAGTCATGTCGCGGCCTGCCGCAACGAACAAGTGGTTTCCCTATGCGACGTAAACCAAAAGGCACTGGATGGAGCGATTCGCTTTCCTTGGTGCAAGGATGCGAGGACCTATGCGGATTTCCGTGACTTTTACGAGAAGATCGACGATATCGATGCGGTGGTGGTGTCCACCACCGAGCATACCCACGCCTTTGCCACCTTGCCCGCCTTGCTGGCGAAAAAGCACGTCTATTGCGAAAAGCCCCTCACCCGTGACGTTCACGAGTGCCGGATCATCACGGAGGCCGCGGCCAAGGCCGGAGTGCAAACGCAGATGGGCACTCAAATTCATGCCGGGGCAAATTTCCGCCGGGTGGTCGAACTGATTCAGTCCGGTGCCATTGGTGAAGTGCGTGAGGCCCATACTTGGGTCAGCCGGGCGTGGGGCTGGAAAACTCCAGCTGACGATACGCCCAAGGAGGTTCATCCGGTCCCCGAGTTCTTGGATTGGGACCTTTGGATTGGCCCCGCTCCTTTCCGTCCTTTCAACGACGTCTATTTCCCGGGTCCCAAATGGTATCGCTGGTGGGATTTCGGAAACGGCACCATGTCTGATTTGGGCAGTCACCGCAATGACCTTCCCTGGTGGGCCCTTAAATTGGATGCGCCATTGACGATTGAGCCCTTGACCGGACCCAAACCTCATCATGACATTGCCCCAGCCTCGATGAGCGTAAAGTACAGTTTCGGACCCCGCGGAGACGGATATCCTGCGGTTGAACACACTTGGTACCAAGGAACCGAAAAACCGAAGATTTGGCATGACAAGAAGATTCCCCAGTGGGGCAACGGTACCCTTTTCATCGGGGACAGGGGCATGATTCTTTCCGAATACAGCAAGCACGTTCTTCTTCCGGAGGACAAGTTCAAGGATTTCGAGCGACCCGAGCCATGGATCGAGCCTTCTCCGGGTCAGCAGGCCGAGTGGATCCGGGCCTGTAAGGGGGAGGGTCCCGAGGCCTTGTGCAATTTTGCCTATGCAGGTCCGTTGACGGAGGCCAATCATTTGGGTAACGTCGCCTACCGGGCTCAAACCAAACTGGAATGGGATGCTGAGAACATGAAGATACCGAATGCTCCCGATGCGGAGAAGTATCTTGGACGAACTTACCGTAAGGGGTGGAAACTGGCCTGACCATGAATCCCATGAAAATGCCTTCCAAGGTTGCATGCTGTCTGCTTGCGGTTGCCGGAGCGCTTCCTTTTTCAAGTTGCTGCACGCAAGCGCCTCTTCCCATCGAAGAAGAACCGAGCGATCAAGTTCAAATCATCGATACGCACATTCACCTCTATGATACCAATCGATCCGAGGGAGTGGATTGGCCGCCGGCAACGGATAAAGTCCTCTATCGTCCGGTTCTAACCGAACACTTCGACGAAGTGGCGGACCGTGAAGGTATTGCTTCGACCGTGATCGTGGAAGCGAGCAGTCGGGCGGAAGATAATCAGTGGATGTTGGATTTGGTCAAGGACAACCCGGACCGCTATTTGGCTTTGGTGGGCAACTTGCCCATCGGGACCGATGAGTTTGCCGCTTTGCTCGACCGGTTTTCCAAGGATTCCCGATTTGTCGGTCTACGGATGAGGAGTCGCCCGGGCGGGGACGCTTTCTTCAGCGATGCGGTCTGGCGGGACTTGGGTTTGCTTGCTGAAAAAGGACTGACTCTTGATGTCCTCATCCACAATTTTACCATTGATGAAGTAACCGAAGTCGCCGAGCGCTTGCCTGATTTGAAGATTATGATTAATCATCTGGGAGGCTTGTCCATCACCGAGGATCCTCTCGACCCCGAGTGGAAGGAATCAATTCAGAAAGCGGCTCAATGCGAAAACGTGTACTGTAAGGTAAGCGGTATTTTCCAGCGAGCAGGGGTGAAACCGGTACCCAAGGAAAGATCTTTTTACTCTCCTGTTTTTAAGATTGTTTTTGATGCGTTTGGAGAGGATCGCATTGTATATGGGAGCAACTGGCCGGTTACTGACAGGGGAGGAAGTTATTCCGAGCAACTGGGTATTATTCGAGGATACTTTAATCCGCCAGTCATGAGGCTTGATGATAGCGAGAGAGGGGAGCGTATCGCAAAAAAACTCTTCCGGGAGAACGCTCTTCGATTCTATGGCCTTGAATGAATGCGTTTCTGCGAAACTACATGGGTGCGATTCGCTTGGAACCGACGTCGGTGGTAAGGAGAACGTGGGCATCAAAACTTTCGGCAATCAATTGATTTTTGATTTTGGAGTGTATCGGGTCATCCCATAAATTCCGGTGTTCCCACGGGTCGTTTGCGAGATCGAACAACTCTCCGACCCCCTTGCCGTGATAGACGCAGAGTTTATGAGTCTGCGTACGGTGCATGGTGGCATAGGTTCCGCTCCCTCCGGTAAAGTGCGGATCAAGGGCGTCAAAGTATTCGGAGCGAACGAAGTTACGGTGCTCGCTTGCGTCCGATTGGCCTGTGAGGATTGGAAGAAGACTCTTACCCTGAAAATAATCAGGTAGGGGAACTCCGGATAATTCGAGCAGAGTCGCGGACAAGTCCATCATTTCAACGAGGGCATCGGACTGCTGGTTTTTCAAAAAACGCCGGGGCCAGGAAAAAATCAGGGGAACGCGCACCAGGCCCTCGTAAAACCGGCATCCCTTGTACATGAGACCGTGGTCCCCGAGGGATTCGCCGTGATCGCTGGTGAAGACGATGACGGTGTTGTCTCTTTGCCCGGTTTCGTCCAGAGTCTGGAGAATCCTTCCGAATTGATCGTCAATTTGAGCGATCATTGCATAATAGCGGGCCTGAGCCCCTTTGGCATCGTGTTCCTCGGGAGACCGGACTTCGTCCTGAAAATCGCAATCCGCTAATTTGGCCTGAGCTTCCAGGTCGCTTTTCTCAAAGTGAGGCCCGGGCATCTCACTCGGGTCGAATTGATCGGCATAGGATTTGGGCGGGATAAAAGGCGGATGGGGGTCGTAGACGTTGAGGTTCAGCAACCAGGGTTTCTTGCCCTTTTGCCGGATGAATTCGATTGCCCGTTCGGATGCCCAAGTCGTTTGGTGGAGTTCGGTGGGAACGCGGTCCTCGCTTTCGCGAAGCCGGTTGAGGTCTCCGCCCCGCTCCCTCACCCAGTCGGCGTAGTCGTGCCCTTCCTTCCAGTCGTCCCGGGGAGCATGACTGAACTTCCAATAGCGAAACCCGTCTTCGATTCTCGGTTCGGTCCGCTTCCCCGCGCTTTGCAAATGAAACTTTCCGATCATTCCGCAATCATAGCCGGCATCGGCGATCAGTTTGGTGATCACGGGTGGCCATTCCGGAAAACTTTCGTTCCCATTCCGGGTGTTGTGAACGCGGCTGGGATAAAGGCCGCTCATGAAGCTTGCCCGGCTGGGCGTGCAGATGGGACTTTGGCAATAGGTATGGGTAAAGGCCGTGCCGGAGCGGACGAGATCGTCCAATCCGGGCGTTCGCGCATGCGGGTTCCCCAAAGCTCCGATGGTGTCAAAGCGTTGTTGGTCGGTGCAGTACCAAAGAATATTCGGTCGATCGGTCATCTCCATCAAGGTGTATTCTTTCGAGGCGATTTTGCCGATCCTTTCTTTTTCCAAACCAGTAGGCTGACTGCCGTGATCAACAAAGCGAGGGAAATGGGCCGGGTCACCAAAGGAAAGTAACTGCCTCCGCTTGCCATCAAGCCGGCGCAAAGATTTTCCTCGGCTACCGGCGCAAGGACGAAACCGATCACAAAAGCGGCCAAGGGCAATTGAGCCTTTTCCATACGCCAACCCACTACGCCAAAGACCAGCATCACCCCGACGTCGAACCACAAACCGTTCAAGGCATAAGCTCCCCAGATGCAGCAGGCAGTTACCAGGGGAAAGAGAATTTTTTTGGAAACCGATGAGAGTCTGGCGATCCAACGGGCGCAAACGAGCATCACCAGATACATCATCAGGTTGGCTACGAGAACGGTTCCGATGATGGCGTGCACCGCATCGGGGTTTTGCCTGAAAAGCAAAGGTCCGGGTTGTAGGCCGTGAACGATGAGGGCTCCAAGCAGGACAGCTCCGATTACGCTTCCGGGAACGCCCAGGGCGATGAGCGGGATCAAGGCTCCCCCCACGGTGGCATTGTTGGCTGACTCCGAGGCGATGATGCCTTCTTCACTTCCTTTCCCGAAATCCTCAGGCTTGTCCGAAGTCCGCTTTGCGGCCATATAGGCAGCCAGTGATCCGATGTTGGCGCCTACGCCGGGCAAGACGCCAATCAAGGTTCCTATGCCAGACGAACGAAAGAGATTGAGAAGCTGGCTTTTCCATAACCCCGGTTCGATCCATGCGGAATCGTTCCCCGAAACCTTTTCCACCGGACCGTCCTTACCGGTGAGATCCTCGAGAATCTTACCGATGGCGAACATTCCGATGAGCACGGGGATGAGACGGAAACCTTCGTTCAGCGAGGTGAAGCCAAAAGTCCAGCGAAGCTCGCCGGTGGCGGGGTGCATTCCGGGCATCGCAACCAGCACCCCCAAACTACCCGCGAGCAGGCCACGGGCCCTGCTGGCATCGCCCACGCCCGCAAGTAATGCAAGGGCCAGAATTACCAGGGAGAACAGTTCGAAGGGACCGAGTTTGGTCGACCAATCAGCCATCGGTTCGGACAATTGCCAAAGCGCGACCCATGAGACCAAACCCCCGAAGAGCGAGGCGCCGACTCCCAGACCCAGGGCTCGTCCCGGACGTCCTGAGATGGCCATGGGGTAACCGTCCAAGGTGGTCATGACCGCGGCCGGAGTCCCTGGCATTCTTAGGAGAGTGGCGCTGATCAATCCCCCGCTTACCGCTCCCACGTACATGCCCACCAAAAGGACAAGTCCCGAAACCGGTTCCATGGAAAAGGTCAGAGGGAGGGACAGGGCAATCAACATCGTGCCAGTCAACCCGGGCACGGCGCCAACGGTTATGCCAAGGACGGTTCCAAGAAGGGCAAGTCCGAGAATCAGGGGATTTGCAAAGAGATCGATCATTGCATTTTTCCTTCTCTCCAAACAAAAAAGAAACAAGCGACGACCACGCCCAGGACCAACTCGGGCAGGGGTGGTAGGGGAGTCGGTTTTTCAAGGGTTATCCCACGGAGGTTGGCGCTCCTCGAACGCACGGTCTCGAGGAGTGGCTCTCCGACTTGAAAGAAGGGTTCCATGTGAAGATTACCGAGACGAGTGCGAACGAAATCGGTCTCCATGGTTTGTCGCAGAAGATTTTGCAGGTAAGAGAGGCGAGGTTCGGGCGTCCCCTTGGGCGCCCACCAGAATTGCATCAGGCCGTGCACCGCATTCACCCCTTGTTCCTTGGCCGTGGGGAGATTGGGAAAAGAGGGCTCGCGCTCTTCGCTCATGGTGGCGAGAGCCCGGATTCCCGCCGCCTTGAACTGTTCGTATTCCGCAACCGAAAAGCCTGTTAGGTCTACGTGCCCTCCCTTGAGTTGGGCCAAACGTTTGGCTCCCCCACCGGTTTGAGTGAAACGGAATTTGGCGCCTGGCATCCCCTCTTGCAGAAAAAGGGCCGAGTAATGATTGGGGGCTCCCAGGTTGGTTCCGAATACGTATTGATAGGGTCTTCGAATGGCTTCTTTCATAAGGTCATGCAAGGATTCGAAGGGAGAGCTTTCGCTGACCGCAACCACCACGCCACTCCTCCCCGTGGCGGCGAGGGG
>CEWH01005265.1_pt1 | contig 11368 bp, 10 predicted proteins | sample 531231 | NCBI WGS metagenome assembly CEWH01 (sample SAMEA2622316, study PRJEB7988) | marine metagenome | biome: marine biome (ENVO:00000447); feature: surface water layer (ENVO:00002042); material: "saline water (ENVO:00002010), including plankton (ENVO:xxxxxxxx)" | depth 5 m | reverse complement strand
GGCGTGAATAATGCCATCATCAATAAGCGAAATTATATTTTCATAGCTCTCATCAACAAATACACCAATTCTTTCGACTTTTGGATCTAATTTATCAACCCATGTTTCGACAATATCTCTTGTTACATACCTTTTTGATTTATTCCAAAAATTTATACCTAGGGCATCGGCGCCAAGATTAATGCATTGGACAGCGTCATCAAGTGATCGTATTCCACAAATTTTCACACCTACCTTATTGGTTTTTACTAAGTCTGGGATCATTGAATTAATCTCTAGGAGTTAATGCCTGTTCGGCAGTGGTGATTATTCGATCAATTGATAAAGGTCTATATATTAAAGCCTTAACTCGAGCATCCTTTCTCAGTTCATCGTTTTTTCCGCTATCGGTTTCATCACCTATAAAGATTACCGGCGGATATTGGGGCTCCTCTTCATGAACTTTAGAGTGTATCATGCAGAGCAGATCATAAAGCAAGGAGCCGTTCAAATTTGGCATATTTATACCAAACATAAAAAGTGAATAAGGACGTTTTATTGCTAATTCATATGCATACTCAGATGAAGGAGAAGTGTCGATATCAACATGTAGCAAGTTATTAATAGAATCCCTTATCAAACGGAGTGTTCCAGTATCTGGATGGCAGGCAAGTATACGTGGAGAACTCTTTGTTTGATTTGTTTGATTAGAATTCATAGATAGCTAATATGTTAATATAAGCTGATTTACTGATAAAATTCAAATTTCTACTAGAGTTGAGCCTTAAGAAAAATACAAATATCATTAAAATTCGTGGAGCGCGTCAGCACAATCTAAAGGATATAGATGTTGAAATTCCACGTTATAAATTTGTTGTTATAACAGGTACAAGTGGTTCAGGCAAATCGTCTTTAGCTTTTAATACAATATACGCAGAAGGCCAAAGAAAATATGTTGAAAGCCTTTCTTCTTATGCGAGGCAATTTTTAGATCAACTCGAAAAGCCAGATGTCGACTCAATAGAGGGACTATCACCAGCGCTTGCAATCGAACAAAGAAGATCTTCGCTTAATCCAAGATCAACAGTTGCAACATCTACAGAGATTTATGATTATCTTAGAGTATTATATTCTTCAGTGGGAATCCCTCATGACCCTGATACTGGTGTAGTGATTAAAAAGATGTCAATTGGTGACATTGTTGATAAGTTATTACTGCTGGATGATAAAACTAAAATAATTATCCTTAGTCCATACCAAACGAATAATGAAACTAATCTTCGAGCGGTTGTAGATAGGCTTAAAAGAAACGGATTTATAAGAGCAAGGGTTAATAATAAAATCATTCAAATCGATAATGAAAACACTGAATATCCAAAGACAAAACTTACAAAAGTTCAGGCTGTTGTAGACAGGATTGTAATTAAGGAAGGAATTAGATCTCGCTTATATAACTCAATCGAAACTGCGCTTAAATGGGGAGGGCAAAATGTCGATGTTTTAATCGAAAGAAATGCTGAAGATTGGGATGAAAAAACATTAACAACTACATACAGCAATCCTGAAACTGGGTTTACCCTTCCTGAATTAACACCAAAACATTTCTCTTTTAACAGTCATTTAGGGGCATGTAAAAAATGTCAAGGTATAGGAACCGTTTTACAGGCTGAAAAAAAACTTTTCATAAAAGATGAAAATCTAAGCTTATCAGAAGGAGCAATAAAGTCATGGTGGAATCGTAATAAAAAGTTAATGGCGATACACGACCGCCAAATTAAAGCCTTGACCAAATTATTTGATGTATCCCTTGAGACGAAATTTTCGAAATTAAGTGAAGAATTTATTAAATGTCTATTCTACGGGACATCAAACGACTCCTCTTTGAAAGAAACCTTCAATTATGAGGGGCTGTGTGTTCAAGCAGAGAGACTGTACAAAACAAGCAAAAGTGAGAGTACTAAGAGAAATGTAAGGCGATTCATGTTACCTAAAGTGTGCCTTGCCTGTAATGGTAATAGACTAAAAAAAGAGATTTCTTACGTCACTATAAATCATCAACAATTTGGAAGCTTGTCTATTGATAAACTGACGAATCTTAACATTAAAGATGCTTTGAAATTTATTGAAGGCATAGATTTGTCAGATTCAGATCATGAAATTATAAGAGATGTTAAAAATGAATTGTTAAAAAGATTACAGTTTTTGTTCGATGTAGGATTATCATATTTAAATTTAAATCGTGAAAGCGGAACACTCTCTGGTGGTGAATCTCAAAGAATTCGTCTTGCAACTCAAATTGGTTCAGGATTGTCTGGAGTCTTATATGTACTTGATGAACCGAGTGTAGGATTGCATCAATCTGACAATGCTCTTCTTATAAGAGCATTTAAAAACTTAAGAGACATTGGAAATTCAGTTTTAGTGGTTGAACATGATGCGGAAACAATACTTGCGGCTGATCACGTTTTAGACCTAGGTCCCGGAGCGGGCCCTAGAGGTGGTAATTTGATAGCTCAAGGCACTCCTAAGGATATTATTAATTCAGATGCTTCCATTACTGGAAAATATTTATCACAAGAACTTCAAATAAATGTCCCGACGAATAGAATAACTCCTCCCAAAAGGGTTAACATGTCAGATTCATTTGATTCAGGATGGATCACTATTGAAAATGCTAGTGAAAACAATCTGAAGAATATAGATGCCTCCTTCCCATTAGGTTGCTTAACTTGTGTTACAGGAATATCGGGCAGTGGGAAGTCAACATTAGTAAATAATATTCTAAAAAGATCAATATTTAACAAATTTTATAATGCCAAGGATCAGCCTGGATTACATGAAAAGATCGTTGGCTTAAATCAAATTGATAAGGCAATTGTCATAGACCAATCCCCTATTGGTAAAAGTCCTAGGTCTAACCCGGTTACTTACAGTGGTGCATTTAGTGAAATCCGAAAACTATATGCTCAGGTACAAACCTCAAAAATTAGAGGCTATGATATGGGCAGATTTAGTTTTAATGTAAAGGGAGGTCGTTGTGAGCAATGTAAGGGGGATGGTTTTATAAAGATAGATATGCACTTTCTGAACGATGTTTATGTTAAATGTGAAAGTTGTAATGGTACCAGGTATAATAGTGAAACTTTAGACGTAACTTACAAAGGAAAGAATATAGCGGAGGTTTTATCTATGACCGTAGATGAAGCGACTCAATTTTTTTCAAAGATTCCCAAAATATATTCAAATCTCAGAGCTATGGGAGAAGTTGGTTTGGGTTATATCAAACTCGGACAAGCTGCTAATACTTTATCAGGAGGTGAAGCGCAGAGGCTTAAACTAGCATCAGAATTATCAAAAAACTCCACTGGGGATACTTTGTATCTACTTGATGAACCCACAACGGGTTTACATTTTTCTGACATCAATAATTTGCTGTCAGTATTATTTAAACTGCGAGATAGCGGAAATACATTAATTGTAATTGAACACAACCTTGATGTTATTAAATGTGCAGATTGGATAGTCGATATGGGGCCAAAAGGAGGGCCCGATGGAGGTTATATCGTTGCAGAGGGATCACCAGATGTAGTGTCTAATCACAAATCAAGCATCACAGGTAAATTTCTCAAAGACCTATTAAAATAACGTTCTATATAACTCTATCATTTCCACCATCCAATGAGATTTGTGATCCCGTTGTCTTTGAGAAAGTATCACTATTCATAAGGGAAACCATTTTTCCAACGTCTGCTGATTTAATCTCAGTTTTCATTAAATTTCTGGTCTTATATTCATCTATTGTTAGACCATAACGTTCTGCGGAACGAGCTAACGCTTCAGGTGTCCAAAGCTTTGTATCAAAAACTGCGTCGGGGTGTATGATGTTACACCTTACCCCATGCGGAGCTAACTCTAAAGCTGCAACGCGGCAAAGTTGGGTAAGGCCAGCCTTTGCACAAGAATAACTGGCAGCACCTGCACCTGGTGCCATGACATTGCGAGAACCAACTAGGACAATGGAACCTGATATTCCATTTTTTAAAAATGGAATGGAATGCTTTAGAAAAAGTTGATGACTTGTAAGGTTGACCGCCATTGATTTCTGCCAATTGCTTTGATTCATTTCATCTAAGTATGCTCCAGCAGTAAATATGCCTGCATTACTGACCACGATATCTATACCGCCATATGAATTTATAATATGCTCAATTGTTGATTTAACTTTACCCTCATCAGTTAAATTAATAACAATCCCCTCTCCATTAATTTTTTCCATTTGAGAGGTAATCTCTGGACTTAAATCAAGGCCAATTACTGTTGCTCCATCGAGTGCTAATGCTTCAGCACAAGCAAAGCCAATTCCAGCAGCGGAACCTGTTACTATAGCAACCTTACCTTTGTGAGGTAGTGAATTGGATTTTGGTTTTTTTAACTTAGCTTGTTCTAATTCCCAGTACTCAATCTCAAATAGCTTGCTTGCATTAATAGCTTTCCAGCCACCAAATGCTAACTCAGTTTTTAAGATCGTTTTGATCGTGTGTTTGACAATGTCTTTTACAATAGTTAACTCTTTTTTATTACAACCAAAAGTTAAAATGCCTTTTCTGGGTAATACTGCCCATCTCGGTGCAGGATCAAGCATTGTCATTTCATTGGAGGAATATTTGTTAAAATATTTAATATAGTCTGCTGCATATTTATCGATGGATTTCTTAATATCCGAGGCTACCACTAGAGGTATTCTTTTAGTTCTTATAACATGATCTGGTGTTAGAGGACCTCTAGATGCCACGGATGAAACATTTTTAAGATTGGCAAATTCACAGGCTAACTCGGAATTATCAAAGTGAGAATTAACTGGGCAACCTCTCCATTCTGAGACAATTTTTCGAATTAAAGAAAGGTCCGAGGCTTTAGGAGGAGATGATTTTGATTTAGATGATTTCTTTGAACCAATAGATTTTTTGATAAATCTTTCAGCTTTAGTAACCAACTTTATCATTAACTGATAAGACTTTTTTGCATCATCATGAAATGTGAAGATTCCATGATTCATTAAAATCATCCCTTCAACCTTTTTCATATCAGCCTTCATGAGTTGTTTCTTTACTTCTTTAGCTAAATCAAAGCCGGGCATTACATAGGGAACGATAATTACTTTATCACCAAAGACCTCAATAATGTTTTGTTTTCCATTTGGAGAATTCGTTAATGATAGTATTGCATCGGCATGAGTGTGATCAACAAACCTATATGGTATTACTGCATGAACTATTGCCTCAATTGAGGGATTTGACGAATTTGGATCAATCATTGATGATCGACACTGATTGACCATTTCTGTGTCGCTTAATAAATCAAGGTCGGACAATTTGAGAAGTGTACTCATCTTACAACCGGAAAAGTCCTTTTCTTCAATAGTCTCTAAATCACATCCGCTCCCTTTAACATAAAGATAGTCAGCGTAATTACCGAAAAAATCTTTTTTCCTTATCTTAACAGAGGTGTTACCACCACCATGTAACACAAGATCTGAATTTTGGCCTAGTAACCTAGAGGTATAAACACGTTTTGATAAAAGTGACTTATAAAATTTCTTAGCATCATTATCATTCCATAGTGATTTCATGATTTATTTATCTTTGCCCAAGTGTCTCTTAAAGCAATCGTTCGGTTAAATATTAGTTTGTCTTTTGTTGAATCTTTTGAATCCAAACAAAAATAGCCTTTTCTTTCAAATTGGAAGTTTTGACTTTGATCTGATTCTTTTAGAGAAGGTTCCAATTTACAATTTTCTAATACCTTAAGGGCGTTATCATTAAAGCATTTTCTCCAATCATCCTCTGTTGATGGATCTTCAGAGGTAAATGTTCTATCATATAGTCTTACCTCAGCATCAATTGACTCGTAAAAAGGAACCCAATGTATAGCAGCTCTAACTTTTCTGCCTTCTGGGTTTTTGCCTAAAGTATCGGGATCATAGGTGCACAATAATTCAATGACGTTGCCTTCATTGTCCTTTATGACTTTTTCACAACGAATGCAGTATGAATATCTGAGTCTAACCTCAGAACCGGGGCTCAATCGAAAATATTTTTTTGGTGGGTTTTCCATGAAATCATCAGCCTCAATAAAAACACTGCCATTAAAAGGAATTGACCTTTTTCCAGAATCTGGATCTTCAGGGTTATTAACTGCGTTCATTGATTCGTATTTATCTTTATCGGGCCAATTTGTAATCGTCAGTTTAATTGGATTTAGCACAACCATTTTGCGTTCAGCAATCTTATTTAAATATTCTCTAACAGTGTGTTCTAATAATGCTACATCAGTAACTCCTGAAAACTTGGTTACTCCAATTGACTTACAAAATATTTTTAATGCTTCAGGAGGATAGCCACGGCGTCTAAGTCCAGATATGGTTGACATTCTTGGGTCGTCCCAGCCGTCAACATAATTTTCATTAACCATCTCAATCAACTTTCTCTTACTTAAAAGTGTATAACTGGGTTGTAATTTGCTGAATTCAATCTGTCGTGGTTTGTGTGGGACAGGAAGGTTATCTATGAACCAATCATACAAAGGTCTGTGTTGTTCAAATTCAAGAGTACAAATTGAATGTGTTATGCCCTCAATAGAATCACATTGTCCATGTGCAAAATCGTAACTTGGATATATACACCACTTGTTTTCTGTTCGGTGATGATTTGTTTTCATTATCCTGTAAATGACAGGATCGCGAAGGTTCATGTTCGGATCAGACATATTTATCTTAGCCCTAAGAACTTTTTCCCCTTCTGAGTAATTTCCGGCACGCATCTTTTCGAATAGTTCCATATTTTCCTCAATCGTTCTTGATCGGTATGGGCTTTGTTTACCTGGAGTGGTTAGAGTTCCCCTGTATTCGCGAATTTCTTCAGCATTAAGATCATCTACATAAGCTTTGTTTTCTTTTATTAAATGACAGGCCCAATCGAATAATTGAGAGAAATTGTCAGATGCAAAATAAAGATGCTCACCCCAATCAAATCCCAACCATTTAACGTCTTCTTTTATAGCTTCAACATACTCATTCTCCTCTTTCGAAGGATTTGTATCATCAAAACGAAGATGACACCTGGAACCAGAATCCAAATTTTCATTAGCAATTCCAAAATTGAGGCAAATAGACTTAACGTGTCCTAGGTGAAGATATCCGTTTGGTTCTGGAGGAAATCTTGTAATTGGTGCATTATGTTTACCTGACGATAAATCATTTTTTACGATCTCCCTTATGAAATCTTCACGATGCAAATTGTTATTATTGTCAGACATAGCGATAAAGAATTCATTATTGCACAGAGCAACACTTAATCCAGATAGATTTCACATCTTAATTGCTTCATCTTTTGACCGTACTAGATTTATTTTGTGAAAAACATTACAATAAGAAATGCAATAGAATCTGATTCTCATTCAATACACGAATTGTTAATAGAGTTAGCTAAGTTTGAAAAAATATTAGATTCCGTTGATTCTTCAATAGAATCCACGCATGATGCATTATTTGGAAACAAACCATCAGCAAATGCTATAGTTGCAATTGTTGAGGAGAAAATTATTGGTGCAGCAATTTATTTTTTTAATTATTCAACGTTTGTTGGTAAAAGAGGTTTATATCTAGAGGATATTTATATCACGCCAGAATATAGAGGAAATGGAATAGGTACTATGATGATGATTGAGTTGGCAAAAGTGGCATCAAAAAATAATTGCGGGAGAATGGAATGGTCGGTACTTGATTGGAATACTAAAGCAATCGAATTTTATAATAGCTTAGGTGCTAATGTTCTAATGGATTGGAAATTGGTAAGAATGAATGAGAATTCTATTGAAAAATTAATTCAAAACTGAGATTGCCCCATTATTGAGTTTTAAAATTAATTCACCCATTAACTCAGCTTCATTAACTGAGTGAGTTACGTGAAGTATTGTTATTTTTTGTTTGGCATGAATCTTTTTCAATAATTTACATATCTCATCTTTACTCTCCTGATCAAGAGAGCTTATAGGTTCATCCATACACAAAAAATCAGGTTTCGCAGCCAACGATCTTGCTAAAGCTACTCTTTGAATTTCCCCTCCACTAAGTCCTTTTGGTTTTCTTTTCAAAAGATGGTTGATGTTAAAATCTTGGGAAATTTCAATCGCTCTATCAGTTGCGTCATTCTTCTTATAACCTCTAAGAGAGCATCCAAACTTAATTTGATTTAATACTGTCATCGAAGAAAATAAAGCACCGTCCTGAGGGACATAACCTATAAATCGGTCAGCGGGCTTTTCTTTTGTGACATCATTGTCATTTATGATTATTGATCCGGAATTAATCTTCTTTAGCCCACATATTGTTTCTATTAATGTAGTTTTGCCTGAACCTGATTTTCCCATAAGCACTGCATATTTACCTTTAGGTATTTCAAAGGAGATATTTTCAAGATGAAAATTACCAATATTAGCACTTAAATTTTCAATCTTGAGCATAATATTACCATTGAGATTTGCGAGTCCCCAATATCCTTACAATAACTAAAACAACTAGTGCAGCAGTGATCATAAGAAATGATATAGCTACTGCACCTTCCAAATTACCAATAGATATTTCGAGAAAAACGCTAGTTGATAAAACCTCTGTTTTGCCACGTGTTGCTCCTGCAAATACCAAGATTGGACCGAATTCACCCAAGGATCTTGCCCATGCAAGAATTCCAGAAGTAATTATTCCAAACTTGGCTTGTGGTATAATTACCGTCCAGAATGCCTTGCCTCGGTTGCACCCTAATGTTAAGGCAACTTCTTCTTGTCTTCGATCAATATTTTCAAATGTGTTTCTCATTGTCCTTACAGCAAAAGCGCATGAGACTGTGAATTGAGCTAAGATAATTGCAGGAACTTCATATGTGATGCCTTTTGGAAAATTAATAAATGAATCAAGTTTAAACCATTTATTTAATTGATTGAAGATATTGATAAACCAGTGTTCTAAGGATTGACCGAAAACAATGACTTGGTTAAATAAAATTAACAAACTCAAACCAACAACTAACGGTGGCAGAACAATTGGTATATCAAAAATCGAATCGATAAAACGTTTAAAAGGAAAGTTGAAACGAGTAAGGATATAAGCAGTGGGAACAGCAAAAATGACCGATAAAATTGCCGAAATCCAACAGGTCTGAAATGTTAAAAATACGGATGCCCGAATCGAATCATCTTTAAATGCTCTTTTGATTTCATCAATTGAGGTATAACTCGCATCAGCATACAAAAGGGCAATAATGAGAATAAAATACATCAGGCCAAAACACCAAATGAATGAGTAAAATAAATAATCTGAGGATGTTTTTTTCTTCCTCATGAAATTACTATAAATAAATTCTCCATTAAAACGAACAGTAAAGGGTAGAGTTCATACTCCTATCCATTTTTATCAATTAGTTTATATCCGAACTCTTTTAAAATCTTCTGACCTTTATCAATTGAACTCATATAGTCCGCAAAATCCTTAGAAGTTTTCTTATTCGATGAGGAAACAAGCAATCCCAAAGTCACTGTTTTGCTTTTATCATTAAATTCTTCGAGTTCAACAAAATCTAAATCCTCATATTGATTGGATATCACATCCCAGGCAATACCTGCATCAGCTGCATCAATTTTTATGGTATTTGCAACGTCATTAACTGTTGGCTTCGTCACAGTTACTATTCTGGCAACCTTATCCCAAAGTTGATTTTTTAATAAAACATCCTTGGTGAATTTACCTATGGACGCCGCTTCAGGATTGGCAAGAACCAACCTAACTGAATCATTATTAATACAATCTTCTATGGTCATTATATTTAGAGGATTTCCTTTTTTTACGATTAAACCAGCGTTCAATTCACAAATTGGGATTGATTTATATATGAGTCCTTTATTATCTGCAATTTCTGTATAGCTAGAGTCCGCAGCAAGGTATAAATCACCACGATTCACCGCTTCAATGTTAGCGAGCAAACTGCCTGAGCCTCCAAATTGGATTTTGATACGGACACCATAATCATCTTGAAACTCGCTGACAATTTTCTGTATTGGCAATCTTAACCCTGCTGCACAATATAAAATTAGCTCGCTTCGGCTTGATTTGTTTTCAGTTTTTTTGGGCACCAAAGTAACTAATGGCAATGAGAGAACCATTGATATAAATATTAACTTAGCTCGCATAAATAATATTAATTATTAGTGGAGCATTCACTACAAACAGCATGCAGATTAATCTTTTCGATTTTATATTGTGCTGCATCAATATAAAGCATGCTCCCGTATGAAGGTTTACTGAAATTTGTTAGCGCTTTGAGTCCCTCAATAGTCCCAATTTGAGCAACTAGAGATGATACAGCAGCCAATACTGGAAATTTTCTTTTCCAATGGGTTGGAGGATCATTATAAATGCATTTAAGGCAAGGTGATTGATTAATTAAGATAGGTATCACTCGTCCCTCCATGGCATACATTGAGCAATCAATTAATGGAATACCTTTTTTGAGACAACCATCATTAAGAGCAAACCTCTCATTAAAAAGAGGGGCGCATCCAAATGCAATATCCACATCGGATAATAATCTGGCAACATTATCTTCATTAATATTTTCATTATGCGTTACTACATCAATGTCATGATTGAAATTCTTAAGTGTTTTATAAGCCGAATCTACTCTTGGTTTATTCACCGAATGACCTGACATTAATATTTGTCTGTTAAGATCATCCTGACGTAAATTCCCTTGATGGACTAATATAAGTTTACCTATACCTGCAGCAGCAAGACTTAAAGCAACAGCTCCACCCATTCCACCTACGCGACTAACAAGAGCTGTTGATTTACGAAGAATGGTTTGTTCATTTATACCGAAACCAGGTAGGTCTAGTTGCCAAGAATAAGTTTCTTTATCTTTATTGCTTAACATGGAATTATCCACCAGCGATGGGTGGAAATAGTGTGATTTCGCAGTCTCTGTCAATCGTCATAGCTGACAAATCAATAACTTGATTATTGTCAACGGCTATCAATAATGACTTTCTAAGATTATTATTTTCATCAAAAATAAAATCATTAACAGTGGCATCTTTCTTTTTAGCCAAATTATTTAGTAAATCGATAAGTGAAATGGGTGAATCAATTGTTATTTCTTCTGTTGTCGAATTAATAAGATCAGCTAACTGACCTCTATAATAAATTTTAATATTCACTGATGGGAATTTTCTTTTTCGCTGTTTTATAATGTTATTCAAGTGCTAATTTATAAATTTGATGCCAAATTATAAATTTTTATAAAAGAAAATATTAGTACGAGATTCACTTGCAACTAGTATC
>CEWH01054597.1_pt1 | contig 11448 bp, 7 predicted proteins | sample 531231 | NCBI WGS metagenome assembly CEWH01 (sample SAMEA2622316, study PRJEB7988) | marine metagenome | biome: marine biome (ENVO:00000447); feature: surface water layer (ENVO:00002042); material: "saline water (ENVO:00002010), including plankton (ENVO:xxxxxxxx)" | depth 5 m | reverse complement strand
TCCGATGGCTATGGAACAGGGTGAAATTGGATGGTTTAGTCCTGATCCGAGAGGTGTCATACCTCTGGAATCATTTCACCAGACCAAAAGTTTAAAAAGGGTAGTGGCTTCTGGAAAATTTGAGATAAGAATTAATTCATCTTTCAGTGAAGTTATTGATGGTTGTGCCGAGAGAGATGAAACCTGGATAGATGAGACAGTCAGGGAAAGTTATATGACTTTGAGTGCTGGTGGTTATGCACATTCGGTGGAGAGCTGGATCAAAGGGGAATTAGTTGGAGGTCTTTACGGAGTCTCTATTGGAGGGGCCTTTTTTGGTGAGTCTATGTTTTCTAGAGAAGCTAACGCTTCAAAGGTTGCCTTGGTCGCTTTAGTTGAGCATCTCAGGAAAAGAAATTTCATTTTACTTGATACGCAGTGGACGACACCTCATTTGAGGCAGTTTGGGGCAGTGGATATCCCAAAGAATGATTACATCAAGCAACTTAATGAAGCCATCAGGCTTGATGTGAGTTTCGTTTAATGTCTTAGGTTTAAAACTGAGAGAAATTACTTACTAACAATTTTAAAGTTCTCTCCTCTTCCTCGTTCCCAAGCTCGAGCTACACTTGAATATATTAAATCAATATTTGATTTAATGGTGAGTCTATACTCCATCGTTTTGGCGTGCGTAGAGTTAGGGTAATTTTTGATGACCTGATCCCATACATCTCCAGCTCCAACCCTTTGAGTTGCCTCTTTTGATACATTTTTGAGTCTATCGAGAACAACCTGACCAGCATTGATTGGGGAGCTTTCTGTTACGGGTTCTATGAAATAAAAACGTGCAATTGCTGAACTTTTATCGGCCACTGTAACTTCATATACTCTTGCGGCTCCATCAACAATATACGTGTGCTTGGCAATCGAGGAAATACTATTAAGGGCAACCATATATTCTCCACCCGGTAAACTAGCCTTCCAAAACCTTGAAGGAATTTGTTCTGAAGAAGAATTATTTTGAGTGTTATTATCCTGCGATAAGACGCTGGAGCATAGCATGAGGAACGTTAATAACTGAAGAAATAGTTTACTCATAATCTTAATTATTGATAGATGTTCATTATGACCTTAGCCAACTGAGTTGTCAAAGCTACCATCTCAATGAATTAAAGCTTTTTCCTGGCACGTATCCACTAGGTACTTCCAATTTAGAGTGTTCTATTCGTATTAATTTCCATGACCAAGGCAGAAAGCCTGATTTTTTCCAATGAAAAGTAAATGGATCTAAAAGGTGTGTTCTTGTCTCCTTTATTATCATTTCAGTGATTTGATTTCCCGTGCCATCGATTTTCAAGTTTCCTGTGATTTGATAAGTCTCTGAGATTTTTCTAATTGAATTATTTTGCCAATTCGCCTGAAAAGATAAAAAGAAATGCTTGGCGTAATCTCTTAATGCTAAAGCGATTTCATCATTATTAAAATCCCATTGATCAGAATAATCATCAGATATTGAGTTGCTGCATTTGGCGAAACGTTTTTCTGAGAAGTAACTTATAAAATTTTCATGAGCTTTCTGTGCTCCTTTTTCTCCGCTCCATCTAAAACTTTGTACAATGAAGATAAAAAGAATAAAAAATATTAGACCAGAAATTTTCAATAGTGAGTATCTGTGCACTTGATTTATTATTTGTTTTTTATCATTCTCAGTGACTTTATCAGTGTCAAATTCATCCAAACCAAATCAAAATCAAGGACCCAAAAGAGAATTTAGGAAAAATGCTGCTCTTATATTGGAGAGAAAAGATAACAAGATCCTAATATGTGAGAGGGCTGATTGTGAGGAGGCATGGCAGTTCCCTCAAGGAGGCGTTGACAAGGGAGAAGAATCTATTGATGCCTTGTATAGGGAAGTTGAGGAAGAAATAGGGCTCAGTCCCAAATACTACAAGGTTATCGAATATAGAGAAGGTTACCGTTATCGATTTGATAGGAGGCATCCAAAGATGAAGCACTTTTTAGGGCAGGAACAAACCTATTTCAGGTGCCGCTTTACAGGAAAAAATAAGGATATTGATCTTAATGTAACGAAACCAGAATTCGTGAGTTTTTGTTGGATAAAGCCCGAAAAATTTAATCTAGAGTGGGTTCCTGACTTTAAACGAAAAGTTTACGTCAAGGTGTTTAGGGATTTCTTTGATCTGGATATCAGTTAGTTATAAAATTGCCTTGCGGTATTGGAAAGCGAAAAGATATTAACGGTGCGCCCTTTCATATATGCGCTTGAACAAAAGCCCAAGAAACCCATTGTTTAGCAGGACTGGTAAAGCCCTTCGCAGGATAGTTTATTGGTTAAGCCAAATTTCATCGAGTAATGAACTAGGGAATCCAAGTTTGAACATTCAGAAGAATGGTCATTCTAACCTTCTCAGAGATGCTCGCTCAGGTTTAAATGTAGCACTCTTGGCTTTTCCTCAAGGAATGGCTTATGCGTTAGTCGCAGGATTACCAATTCATTATGGTATTACTTGTTCAATTGTAGCGGCAATAGTCGCGCCTATTTTTTCTTATTCGCGTTATCCAATATTGGGGCCGACAAATGCAACGGCCTTCATGATATTTAGTTATTTTTTGATTTATTCTGATTCTTCCCAGGTCGTTTCCCTAATGCCTCTTCTCGTATTAATGGTGGCGTTGATTCTTCTCACGGGCGCATTTTTTAAAGTCGCTGACCTAGTTCAATATGTTAGCCGTGCTGTTATAATAGGGTATATCGCTGGAGCTGCCCTATTGATTATCGCGAATCAATTAAATCATGTTTTTGGAATAGATACTGAGAAAGAAGCGAGGTCCTTTTTTACCATATTGTTCGGATTGTTTGATAGATTGGATGAATCTAATAATGCCTCAATACTGTTGGGTTTAGGAACCATGATTAGTTATTTTGTTCTAAGGAGAACAATGAAGGCCTTACCGACATTTGCGATAACTCTTCTTTTGGCGACGATAGTTAATTATTTTCTAGGTGAAAATTTATCAATTGAAACTTTTAAAGGGAAACAGGAAGGGGGGACATTTTTGCCAGACTGGAGTGTTTTTCATAGTCCGTCTGATCTTATTGATAAGGTTTGGGAATTATCAGGAATTGCAATGGGGTTGGCGTTTTTAATTACACTCGAAATTTCAGTCGTTACCAAATCAATTGCCTCCAGGACAGGGGATTCGCCAAAATTAAACAAAGATATTTTTGGTTCAGGTATTGCTAATATCGGCTGTGCTTTGTTAAGTGGAATGCCTGCGTCTGGTTCGCTTACTCGGTCAGCGCTAAACTTATCTAGTGGTGCATCTGGAAAACTTTCCAGTGTTTTTTCCGGATTGATATGTGGAATAGGCATTTGGATATTATCCATGAGCTACTTTATTGGGTATATCCCTAAATGTGCACTTTCTGCTCTCGTCATTGCTGTGGCATTAAGTTTATTCGACTGGAAACAAATCATTGTATGTTTATGGGCGACTCGTTCTGATGCCTTTACATTTCTAGTGACCTTTGGTTCTGCTTTGATAATGCCTCTTCATGTTGCCATTTTTATTGGTGCTGCCACGGCGGTCGCTCTTTTTCTGAGAAAAGCGGCACGTCCAGAATTGGTCGAATATGACATGGGATCTTCTGGACAATTAAATGAGCTCAAGTCTGGAGAGGCTAGAACATCTCCTGCCATTTCTATCGTTCATGTTGAAGGGGAACTTTTCTTTGGTGCCGCAGAGCTCTTCCGTAATCAAATACAATCCACGGCGAGTGATCCGAATTTGAAAGTTATCATACTTCGAATGAAAAATGCTCGGCATCTAGATGCGACCAGCGTGATTGCTCTTGAAGAGTTAGTTGCCTTCCTTCGCGGGGAGGGTAGGGAACTTTTAATAAGTGGTGTCATGAAAGAAGTTTATAAAGTTCTTAAAAGCTCTGGAGCTGTACAATTTATTGGAAGAGAAAATATATTCCCCGGTTCAATCAGTAATCCTAATCTAGCTACCAAAAATGCTTTAAAGAGAGCACAAGAAATAATAGGTTCTTCCGATATTGACGTTAGAATATATCATGACCCGTCTCGCCCCACAGAGTGAATAAATTTTAGTTGGTCGAGTAGGCGCTTATGCCAATATTACTTCTCAAAAGTAGAATTTTTTCAAATTTTGGGCTTGGGTCAATATGATGTGGAGAAAGTGCGCTGATTGCATCGGTTTGATCCTCAAGAATGGATTGATTAATGTTTCCGTTTTTCAAATCAACGAAATACATTGTAGCGCCTTTATCACCGCCATTAAAAAACTTCATTAGTTTATCGTTGTTTATCCGAACGCTGTAACCATGTTGATCGATTTGGGATTTATTAGCCGTTGGGCTAATGATGAATTTTTTTTCCGCAAGGTTTGCAATAATAAATTTGTGACTGGGAAAGCAAAGAATATCATTTTCTATAATTACTTGATTTCTATCAACCGGAATACCTGTTCCAATTTCGAATCGATAGTTTTTATCCTCTGGTTTGAGGACCACATAGACTTCCTGATTGTTTTTATTTCTAGTTAACGCCAGTAAATATTTTCCATGGCAACTAATCATTTCATGATTGTCTGCTAGCCTTATGGCTTTTTTACCATTTAAAAAATAACTGTATAAGTTTCGCTGTCCTCCTTTACGGTCCCTTGTCTCTAAAACAACTCCTTCATCAAAGAATTGAGCTTTATCTATAAATAATCTTCTGACCATTATCCCTTTGGCTATAGGCTGTCCCCATTGCCCTGGGTTATTGCTGGCATATAACTCATATTCGCTAATCATTCCATTGTTGTTGATGATTACGGCTGGCAAGTATCGCATTGTGCTGAATGATGATTTGTTGCCTAAGTCCAACTGAATTTCATGAGGGTGTGGAGGAATTTTTCCTATCCATTGTGTGTGCCACCATGTACTTGGATTGCCATCAAAAACATTTTTAAGTTCTGTATTCATTCGAGACTTCGGTTCATAGCTGTTAGTGTAATGGGCTCTCCATTTTGAACGGTCGATATTCTCGCCATTTTCATCACCAAGGTTGATTTCCGCGGCTGAGGACCAACCCATTCCATTGACTTCAGATTTCATAATTAGTCTTATGTACCTTGCTTCGACTTTATTAAATTTGATTTCGTAGAACCCTTTACCAACTAATTTTCCGTCCGAATAGTTTTGACCATCATTGGTGATATTTACATCGTAATCCTCGATGAGTTGACCAGTTCTTGGTTCGATTTTCAAGTGCCATGGGGCACGGCCCATTGAAGTTTGGAAAACATTAATTTTTTTTCCATCCCATTGAGGTATTGTGTGGTTTCCATAAGCTACCCTGCGCTGCCATAATCTTTTTCCGTTAGCAGGATCAAATGCAAAAAGCACTGTTCTTTTATCATGCAATAGACCAATACTGCCACACTTTAACAATAAGTTGGCTTCTGGAGGCACTTTTGTTTGCCATAACATTTTCCCATTCTTGCCATCGAAAGCTACTGCTTGCCTTTTTTGACCACTTCCAGTTAAGAGTAGCAACTTATTGTCAATGATTTGAAAGGCAGGTTGTATTGCATTGATGAATCTTCTCCACTTTACTTGCCCCTTAGGTGAAATTTCAATGCATTCCAAAAGTCCATCACTAAGAATAAATGCATGATCGCTTAGCAAAGACTGGTGAGGAGCTCGAATGATGGTTGCATTGCTTCTCATTAAAGACCATTGTCGTTTAAGATTGTGGGATAAATTTTGTGTTTCTGTAGAAGCGTCAGGATTAATGGGTTCTGAAACAGCGATGTCTCCTCCACTAGGATTGTCACTAATTATGTAGATGGATCCTTTATCGATTCGAAATGAAAGGGGTTGGCCGACATCTGAGTTCCATTTAATTCTGTTTACTATGGCCCCATTTGAAGCATTAAATTCGGTTAGCCCATGAATATCCGCTAAATAGATTAAGGAACCAATCATCTGAGAGCGACCGATTACATTGTCTGGAACTTTTGTATGCCAAGCCGTTTGACCTGTTTTTAAATTGATCGCAGCTATTGAAAATTGCCCCCTTATAATAAGATTATCTTGGTCTCTTCCTAGATATTCAATTCCCAGTGTTAAAGTATTTTCCCATACTAGCTTTCCAGTTTTTGCCTGCAGTGCAAAAGTTTTTCCGGAGTCCTTAGTTATACAAATAACAAGATCATCAAAAAGTATAGGATGACTGCCAAGTGCTCCTGAACCTGGACCGGGACTTGTGCTGTAGTAATGGATCCAGTCAGGTTTTCCATCCCGAGGGTCACATTTTGCAATGAGGCCCGCATTACTATTAACATATATTGAGCCACCGTGTAGACTGACTCGATTACCGAAATTTCTAACTTCCTGACGTGATTTTTCGAGGTTGGCAACAATATCACTTGATTTTCCGGCTTCTGCAATCGTGCTTGTCCACAGTGAGGACTGAGTTGTTTCCTCAATGCACGCTAACTGTAACCTCTGACCTCCATTGGAATTCCAGATAAGTTCGTAGATGAGACCGTCAGAAATCACAGGGTCGCTGATTGGAATAATGTTTTGGTTTTTATTAGAACCGAATCCAAAATCATCATGAAGCCATTTACTTTTTCCTGATGATAAATCAAAAGCGGCTATTCCTTGAGGCATTGCCATGAAGCCCCAGCGAGAGTAAATCGTTTGATCTTTTATTTTTGGTGTGAAGTAGCCAGGCAGAATATTTCGTTTTGATTGATCGCCGTTCATTGGTAGGCGTGGTTGAGACCATAGTGCATTACCTAGATTATTGGTGTCATAAAGGGCCAGATGGTTACGGCTAGAGACCAAAATTTGATTGTTAATTATTTGTGTATCAAGAACCATGCCCCCAGGATGGCCTCCTCCAAACCAAGGTGAGACTGCGGGAATTTGGATTTTCTTTTGAACTAATGCACTCAATGGCTCAGCTTTTGATGGATCTTTTTTGTCAGGGATTGATGATAATAATTTCATTCCAAGTTCGCTGGCTTTGAGTTTTTCACTCATCCATATCATCTCAAAATCAGGATCTGTATTATCGATTTCTTCACTTAAAGCGATTTTATCGCCCATCATCGAAAGAGCAGCCCACTTACCAGTTTTAGAATACTGAATAATTTTTGGGTCATTAGCATGATTTAGAAGATCTTCAAAACTTCTCAATGCTGCAAGGGCATGACCAGCAATTAGATCGCGGTTTGCTGCTCTTAAAAGAGTTTTATGGCTACTATTTGACCATGGATATCTTCTGAACAATTCTAGAGCCCTTTGATTCGTAAAGTCAGGTTCTAAGTTTTCGCGTTTGAATGACCTTTCTTGTACTTTTCTCAGTTCTTCGAGCTCCGTATCAGGAAAGCTTTGTAGGTGTAAATCTAATGCCAAGGATGCATCTACAATTCCCGTCATATCTCGCCAAGGAACAATTGATTCGGGTAATAATGTTACACCTATCAATCTGTCTATCTGTCTGGCACCTCTTGAAATTGGCTGTTCGATTACTTGTTGCCAGCGACCGTCTGGATCGTCAGGCGACAGGTCTGGCATCGGACTACCCTCAAGTGGCTTAAGAAGAGGTTGAGGAAGCTTTCTGAAGTCACTTTCCAGTATTTCTTTGAGCCGGGCCCATCGCTCTCTGGTCCATGGGTCAGGATGGTTCATGTCTTTGCTTTTCTTAAGATCTTCAAAAAGGTCTCGAGTCGTTGCTAGTCCTAGCGTTTTGTGTGCTCTGGCTCTAGTCGATTTCCAGTACAAGTCGTAGGGGTTTCGATTTGCTATATCGTCATGATTTTCTGCGGCCACAAATAGATTTCTATCTGAGATTTGTTGAGTAAGTCCCTTGGAAATAATTTCTCTGTACAAAGGAGCGTTCGCAGATATCTGACCAAGTTTTTCGAGGCTCGCTATTCTAGATGTTACATATCTCATCCATCTAGAATTGGTATTGTTTCTGTCACCTCTTTCGTAAATTTTCTCGAGGCATTCGATTGTTTGAGAAATGTTTCCTGGATCTGATTCAATAAGATCTTTTAAATATCTGTTACCGGTTTCACTGTCGTTGTTATTATATGCTTGGTCTGCTAATTCCCAGAGCCGGTCATTGGCTTGTGATTCAAGGCTTAAGCCAATCCAAGTAATGAATATTGAAAGATAGAATAACATTCTCATATTAGAATAATTCTACGGGCCTGTTGTTAGCATCAGTGATGCGGGCCCTTACCCACCACTCGTTCTCAATATTTGCGCTTTTAACTAAAATTCTGTTTTTCCCTTTTTTTAATTTTATTTTGATATTTTCTAGAGTTGCAACGCAGCTTTGTCTGTGAAGGTATGGGGCTATCGCTTCGGCAATCTTTTCACCATTAAGCCAAACTTTAAATGCATCGTCTCCGTCTAAGCTTAAAAATAAATCCTGATCCTTAGAGCATGTGAAATCCGACACTGCATATGCAATGGAAAATGTTCCAGGTGGAGGAAGAAGCGGTCCCATTAATAACATTCCATTTGTTTTATTAACACTGGCCTCGGACCATCCTATTTCTCGTTCTATTGCTTTTTCTCCATCCCTTCTCTGATTGCCCTGTAGTGCCCACACATATTTCGAAGGGTATGTTTTTTCAAAATCAATGCTCTTCTCGGGTTCCAATTCTTCTGCAAAAGCTTTGTGCTCTTTGTCATTAAGGAAAGTGCCTAAGACCATCCATTTGGAAACGTAACCTTGTCGACTTGCAACGTTGGCGACTCCATTATCAGGAGCTATGCTACCTAGTGCCTCAGCAACGGCCTCTCTACGAATGGTATCCGACCCACTCAGGGCTTCTCCTAGCATTGCTAAGGCAGGTTCAAAATCATCAGCATTTCCCGCGTGACCCAATAAATCAAATGCAGTTTTTCTAACCACAGTATCAGTATTTACGAGAGCATCCTCCAGGTATGATACTAATTCACCAGTAGGAGCATCCTCAAGAGGAGCATCCATGAGAGCATTCATTGCAGCTAATGAAACTCTATTTTCTTTATCTTTAATTGTCTCTTCAAGAAGGTCATAGAGGTTGGTTTCTTGGCAGTGACTTAGACAGCGTATAGATAGCTCTCTTATTTCTGGATCATCATCCTTAAGGTAATTAACAAAAAAATCTAAATTTGAATCTGGATTCATTTCCTTGGCTCCAAGAGCAATCATGACGGCTTCTAGAGTTTCTGGGGTTGTTGAATCTTTTATTGAAAGACGTAACTTTTTACCTAGTTGAGGATCTTGTAAAAGATGGGTAATGATACGAGCAGCTACAAAAATTGCAGGATCCCTGCCTGTCATTATTAAATCACTAAGTGAGTTAGTGAGGTCTTCTTTTTTATTTTTGGAAAGAGCAGAAATAATGAATGAATAATTAGGTTCATCCATATCTGTTTGCTCCAATAGACCTAACAAAACTTTAATAGTTCTAATGGTTTTTATTTTACTAAGAGACTCAATGAAGGCTCTTTTATCTATAATATTTTTCGAATTATCGTTTAGTCGTTTTATGGATTCTTCGCTGTCAACGTTAAGAAGCGCTTGAGAGGCTAATGGTATAAATTTTTGTGATAGATTAATGGTCATTTTATCTACTAATGGCCATGCCTCTTGTTTTTTCATATTTGAGTAAGTAGCTAGCGCCTGATACCGAACTGAATCAGATTCATCCTTTGTTAACTCGAGTGCCAATGCTTCAGCCTCATTGCTTTCAATATAATTTAGCGATTCTGCTGCACCTTTCCTGAGCTTCATATCCTTAGAGGAAGAAAACGATAAAACTACTTCGGGCACTGAAGAGCTTTTTTGAATCTTGCAGTAAGCGATTAGGGCCTGTGATCTAATCCAAGAATTTTCATTATTGTCTGATGCGATTTTTAGGATTTGATCAACGCTCTCTTTGACGTTGTTTTCACAAAGATAGTGGAGTGCTTCTGTTCTAAGTATCCAATCTTCTTCTTTTAATTGCTGAAGATAACCTATGGTGCCTGATGGTCTGGCAGATGAATTTTCATTGAAGCATTGCAACAAAATTGTTGAAATGATCAGAATCACCCAATTGGATGTCCTTAAAATTCTGCAATTAAAATTGGATGTAGCAGATTGATTCACATTGAAATTTAGCGCTGATAAATCGGTAGATATCTGTATGGAACTCCGAGTATCAGAATTGACAATGAGGTTCCATAGGCTTGGCCATAAGAACCGCTCCAACTGCCATCGTTTTTATTTTGTTTTGCAACGATCTCTGCTGATATTTTTGGATACCAAGCTCTAAAATCTGCGTCTCCAGACTGATACATTGATTGCACAGCATAGTAATGTGCGTAGTGGAAGTGATTTGTACTTTTGAATTTTGATTCAGGGAAAGCTTTCAGAAATGCTATTCCCCTTTGAGTAGGTTTTTGATCACGCTGTCCACACATAATGAGTGACATTACTCCAGCGGCAGTTCTTGCGAAATTCGGTTCGCCGCCACCAGGAGTATATTTAAATCCGCCACTACTAAGGTCTTGGCAGGAAATAACATACTCTGCTGCCTTGTCTATTGTTGCCTGAGGTACGGCGATTCCAGCCTCACTGGCTGAATTAAGGGCTACGAGTTGCATCACAGTCATTGAAAGGTCTGCGTCTCTTGGCTCCGGACTATAACGCCATCCGCCTTCTCTGTTTTGCGCTCTCAGTGTGATGTCAACAGCACGAGTCAAGGCTGATTTAATTCTTGGGTTTTTGCTTTGTCCCCAAGCCTCTGAAAGGGCAAGAACGGCTAAACCGTGTTCGTACATTCCTGCATGATTTCTGGGTGTTCCTAAATAACCTCTTTGGTTTTGTCCTACGTTCAAAAGGAAGGAAATTGCATTCTCCATGGCTCTTCCGTACTGACCTCTTCCTGGAACATGGCCTTGTAACATAAATGCCATTAGAGTTAGTGAAGTTTCAGCTACTCTGTTTTGATCTCCTCCCCAGCTTCCATCGGCTCTCTGAAGATCATCCTTGGCGAGGTATTCCAAACCTTTGCTTATTGCGGATCTGACTTCTGGCGTCAGTCTAGCAACTCCCACACTTTGAGAGGGCGCTTCTTGAGTGAATGCATTACCCAAAGACCAAAAACTTAATGTCGTAAATAGTATTGTAAACTTTCTCATTATTTTTGTGTGGCTATTGCTTCGAGGTAAGCTTTGACTTGTTTGCGAAATTCTGGTGGTAAATTCTTTTCATAGTTCTGATTTACAGCGCCTCTTCCTCTACGTGATCGTGTTGGATTAGCTTGCCTGCTACGAGCCACTTTGTCCCCTTTTGCAACTGTTGAGGATGTGCCCTCAGCAGAAACTTCCTCACTTGGACCCTCGGTCGCAAAAGGTGAAGGTTGACCTTGCCCTTT
>CEWH01012046.1_pt1 | contig 11448 bp, 5 predicted proteins | sample 531231 | NCBI WGS metagenome assembly CEWH01 (sample SAMEA2622316, study PRJEB7988) | marine metagenome | biome: marine biome (ENVO:00000447); feature: surface water layer (ENVO:00002042); material: "saline water (ENVO:00002010), including plankton (ENVO:xxxxxxxx)" | depth 5 m | reverse complement strand
AAAATAGAAAAGACTATTGATGTATGGTATGATGGTGTAATGGTTATGGGTACTAATATTATTCTCAAGTGGGAGCTTGCTAAGAATATGGTTAGGCCTAAATCATCATCACAACACGCTTTACCAAATTATGTTGCCGTAGCGCCAAGAATGTACAAAGGAGTTATTGAGTCTTTAGTAAGACGAATGATTCCTTTTGCTGATTTAATACAGATAACACATTTAAAACTTCAGCAAGTAATTGCTAGAACAGTACCAGATGGAGTATATATAGATGCAGATGGATTGAATGAAGTAGACTTAGGTACAGGAGCGGCATACGACCCTTCTGATGCATTGAGGTTATATTTTCAAACTGGTAGTGTGGTAGGTAGAAGTTATACACAAGATGGCGATTACAATCAAGGCAAAGTGCCAATACAACAACTTACCAGTAGTTCAGGAGCTTCAAAAACACAAATGCTTATAGCAAACTATAATCATTACTTAGATATGATAAGGTCAGTAACTGGTCTTAATGAAGCTAGAGATGGAACTACTCCTGACCCAGACTCTTTGGTTGGCGTACAAAAGCTAGCAGCGCTAAATTCAAATACTGCAACTAGACATATATTAGATGGAAGTTTATATATATACAGAAGTTTAGCAGAAGCTTTAACTTATAGAGTAGCCGACATATTAGAGTATGCTGATTTTAAAGATGACTTTATAAATAAGATTGGTAAATACAATGTAAGTATATTGGGTGAAATATCTGATTTATATATTTACGACTTTGGTGTATTTATAGAACTCTCTCCAGACGAAGAGCAAAAAGCTATGCTAGAACAAAACATACAGATGGCTTTATCTAAACAAGATATTAATCTTGAAGATGCTATTGATATAAGAGAGATTAAGAACTTAAAACTAGCTAACCAATTACTAAAAGTTAAAAGGTTGGCTAAACAAGAAAGAGATGAAAAGATGGCTATGCAGAAACAAGCTATAACTGCACAGCAGCAGCTTAAATCTCAAGAAATGGCTGCACAAGTAGCGCTTCAAAAGATAGAGTTAGAAACTCAATCTAAAATGAAAATCAAACAAGCTGAAATAGCTTTTGAGATTGAAAAGAATAAAAATGAAGCCGCTCTTAAATCACAGCTAATGCAACAAGAGTTTAATTATAATCTGCAACTTCGTGATGTAAGCGAACAAGCGTTAGCATTCAGAGAAGGAGCAAGAGAGCAAGCTAAGAGCGATAGAATTAGTCAACAAAATAGTGAGCAAAGTAAATTAATAGCACAACGTAAAAATAATTTACCACCTCAAAATTTTGAATCTAATGAAGATAGCTTAGATGGTTTTGATTTATCAGAATTTGAGCCAAGATAATGTCACAAAAGTGCATTAATATTTTAAGTAAATTTGTAACGAAAATTAAATCTAATGGAATTAAAAGTAAGAGCAGTTGAATCTGTTGAAGAAAAATCAGTGCAAGAAGTTGAAAAAGAGCTTCTGGAAAAGCACGAAGAAAAAATAAATGAAACTTCTAATGAAGAAACTCCACAAGTAAAGATGGATTTTGGAGAAGAAGCTAAGGTTAAAGAAACTGAGGTTCAAGCAGAAGAAGTTACAAAAGAAGAAAGTGTCGTAGAAGACACTTCTGAAAAGACAGAAGAGGTGGCTCAAGAGCCAGCTGAACTGTCAGAACAAGAAGTTCTTTCATATATTGGAAAAAGATACGGTAGGGAAATTAATTCATTAGACGAATTAAATGCAGCTAGAGAAGAAGCTGAAAAGCTTCCAGAAGATGTTGCAGCCTACTTTAAGTATAAAAAAGAAACAGGAAGAGGTATTGAAGACTATGTTAAATTACAAAGAGACTTTAGTGCTATGCATCCTGATTCTTTGCTGCGTGAATATTTAACAATAACAGAAGGAGAGGGATTAGACCCTGAAGATATAGACTCGTTAATGGAAGATTATTCTTTTGATGAGGAAGTAGATGATGAAGCTGCTATTAAAAAAATCAAGTTAGCAAAGAAAAGAACTATTGCCAAAGCAAAAAAATTCTTTAACGAACAGAAAGAATTATATAAGCAGCCCCTTGAGTCGAGTTCGGCTGCCAATCCTCAAGCTCAAGAAGAAGTACAAGCTTATAGGCAATACTTAGAATCTGTTAAAACTCAACAACAAGAGGCAGAGGTTAAGCGTGATTGGTTTGTAAAAGAAACCAATAAAGTATTTACAGACAACTTCAAAGGTTTTGATTTTGTTATTGACGACAATACGTTAACTTTTTCTCCTGGTGAAACAGCTACAATAAGAAAAAACCAAGAAAACGTCATGAATTTTGTAAATAAATTTCTTGACGATAAAGGTTTAATTAAAGATGCAGCTGGATACCATAGAGCTTTAGCAATTGCGATGAATCCTGATAAGTTTGCCAGGTTCTTTTATGAACAAGGCAAATCAAATGCTACGGAAGATGTTATGCGTAAGACAAAAAATATTGAAATGTCAGAACGCAGAGCGCCAGAAGTAACAAACAAAGGAGGATTCCAAGTTAAGTCTGTAAACCCTGATTCAGGGCGAGGCTTAAAAATTAGAAGTATAAAACGTAAATAATAAAAATTAAAAATTTAAAAAATGGCAGGAAGTGTTCAGGCGACCCCAGGGTTTGCTTTACAGCCAAGCGCAGAACAAGTGCCTTTGGCTACAAATTATATTACAAACTTTGATTTCTTAAATCAGTATTTACCTGATACATATGAAAAGGAGTTTGAGCGATATGGAAATCGCACAATTGCATCTTTCTTACGATTAGTAGGAGCTGAGATGCCATCTAACTCTGACCTTATTAAGTGGGCAGAGCAAGGAAGATTACACACTAAATATATTAACTGTGCTTCAGGAGCAAATGCTGCTGCTGACACAGCTACAATTACAGTAAATGATGTATTAGTACCAGGTACTGGAAGTATTGCAGTTCGTGTAGGACAGACTGTTGTTATCTCTGATAACGCAGGTTCTGGAGAAAATAAAGGTATTGTTACTGCGGTTAACACAGGAGCAGGTACTTTTGATGTAGCTTATTATGAGGCTGCTGGACAAGTAGGTGGAGCTGGACTAACAAGAACAGTATTTATCTATGGTTCTGAATTTAAAAAAGGAACTAGCGGAATGACTGGCTCATTAGAAGCTGACGATGTTATCTTTGATAACTCTCCAATTATCATAAAAGACAAATACGCTGTAAGCGGTTCTGATATGGCACAAATTGGATGGATTGAAATTACAACTGAAAATGGAGCTTCTGGATACTTATGGTATCTAAAATCAGAACATGAAACAAGATTACGTTTCGATGATTATCTTGAAACTGCAATGATTGAAGCTGTTCCAGCTGAAGTTGGTTCAGGAGCTATTGCAGCAACAGGTGATGTAGGTAACAAAGGTTCTGAAGGTATTTTCTATGTTGTAGAAAATAGAGGAAATGTTTGGGCAGGTGGTAACCCAGCTGCATTAGCAGACTTTGATGCTATTATATCTCGTTTAGACAAGCAAGGTTCTATTGAAGAAAATGTAATTTTCGTAGATAGAGAATTTAGCTTTGATATTGATGATATGTTAGCTGCTCAAAACTCTTATGGTGCTGGCGGAACGTCTTATGGTTTATTTGACAATGATAAAGACATGGCGTTAAACCTAGGATTTACAGGATTCAGAAGAGGATATGACTTCTACAAGTCTGACTGGAAATACTTAAATGACCCAACTATGCGAGGTGGATTACCTACTGGTGCTAACTCAGGAAGAATAAATGGTCTTCTTGTACCAGCTGGTTCTACTACAGTATATGACCAAATTTTAGGTAAGAACGCTAAGAGACCATTCTTACACGTTCGTTACAGAGCTTCTGAAACAGAAGACAGAAGATACAAAACTTGGATTACAGGTTCTGCTGGTGGTGCTGCCACTTCTAGCTTAGATGCTATGGAGGTACACTTTTTATCAGAAAGAGCTGTGTGTACCTTGGGTGCAAACAACTTCTTCTTATTCCAAGAGTAGTATTTATTACAAGGGAGGTTTAACCGCCTCCCTTATTTTTTTAATCTAATTAAATTATATATAATGAAAAGAAAAAACACCCCTGTAGACAAGGTCTACAAATTATTAAGAGATGCCGCTCCTATATCTTTTTTACTACCAGCTGGCGGCTCAAGAAGACAGCCCTTATTACATTTTGACGAATCACAAGGAGTAAATAGACCTTTAAGATATTCGCCTAATCAAAAATCTTGTTTTGAAGATGAGCAAGATGGAAATGTACTTCGTGAACCTATTGAATTTACTGATGGTTTTTTAAGAGTCCCTAGAACAAACCCTGTATTGCAAGAGTTTTTATATTATCATCCTGCAAATGGTAAAAAGTTTGTTGAGGTAAATGAAGAAGAAGATGCCGCTAAAGAAATTGAAAGATTAAATATAGAGGTTGATGCTCTTATTGAAGCTAAAAAATTATCTGTAGACCAGTTAGAAACAATATCAAGAGTGTTGTTAGGCGTAAATACAGAGACAGTGAGTACAGCTGAACTTAGAAGAGATTTGTTGGTCTTTGTAAAAAAAGACCCTCAAACATTTATGAAAATGATTAATGACCCTATGTTGAAACTACAATCAAATGTTCAATTGTTTTTTGATAAAGGATTATTAAGTTTTAGAAATAAACAAAAAGAGGTTTGGTATAACACATCTTCTAACAAAAAGAAAATGCTAACTGTTCCTTTTGGAGAAGACCCATATTATATAGTAGGGTCATATTTACAAAGCGATGATGGTATAGAGGCATTAAAAATGTTAGAAACATTGATGGAAGAATAAGCCTAAACCATTAATCTACAGAGGGGTCAAAAATAATTGACCTCTTTTTTTTTGCTTATCTTTGTAAAAAAGAAAGCGATGATAAATTCTGTTAGAAATACAGTTCTTGCTATCCTAAATAAGAATAATTACGGATACATTTCGCCATCAGATTTCAATCTATTTGCAAAACAAGCACAGTTAGATATTTTTGATGAATATTTTATTTCATATAATAATTACATAAATAAAGAAAACGGAAGAGTATCTGGAACTGGATATGCTGACATGACTAAAAATATTGAAGAGGTTATTGATGTATTTTCAGTCACAGCGAGCTTAACACAAACTTTAGGAAACGAATATAGTGTACCTACGGAAGCTACGACTGGTTCAGATTATTATCTTTTAAACAAAATATTAATATATAGTTCTGTCACTTCTTCAGGCACTTCTACAGGGACAGGAGGAGGAAACACTCAATTAATTGATTCTACTGCAACTTTTCAAACAGATGGTGTAGCAACAGGGGATACTGTTTCCGTTATACTTTCTAATTCCGTAATTACTAATTTAAAAGTTGTTTCAGTAAGTAATGAAACTACGTTAGTTGTGAATGTTGCTTCTTTGACCACAGCAAATCTTCCTTATGCTATTTATAAAAAAGCGAATTTAAAAAACGAAGCCGAGCAGGTAAATCATTCAAAAATAACAATGTTAAATAAATCTATGCTTACAGCTCCAAACATTACATACCCTGCCTACACACAAGAAGGAAATACATTAACCTTGTATCCTGATACTATTAATACAATAGGAAGAGTTGTTACACAATATATAAGGTATCCTAAAGACCCTAAATGGACTTATATTTCATTGACAGGTGGCGAGCCTGTGTTTGACCAATCACAGTCTGATTATCAAGATTTTGAATTACCTCCAGATGATGTAAATAACTTGGTTGCAAGAATTTTACAATATGCTGGAATGTCTATAAGAGAGTTGTCTACTGTACAGTTTGGACAAGCAATAGAACAATTAGAAAACCAAGAACAATAAGATGGCATATATAAATCAGAGAAAATATTATACTAATGACGGAACAAACCCAACAAATGCAAACTGGGGGTCATATCAATATGTAAGTTTAGAAGATATTGTAAATAACTTTGAGCTTATGTATGCTGGCAATCATTCGTTGGTTAATAATGAATCAAGATATAAGATATTGTTCCATGCAAAAAGAGGCATCCAAGAATTAAACTACGATGCCTTTAATAATATAAAAGCATTAGAGCTTACTGTATATGATGACTTAAAGTTTATATTGCCACCAGACTTTGTTAACTGGGTTAGATTATCAATGTATAAAGATGGATGGATTAGACCACTAACAGAAAACATACAAGTAAATTCAGCTACATCATATCAGCAAACTACAAGCACACCAGATTTAAATGGTAATGATGTTATAATTCAACAATCTACATTAGATACAGAAAGATTGAATGGTCAACAAAACAGTATTTATTTAAATAAAAATAATGCAGATGACCAAATACCTTTAGATACACAATATAATTGGTATGCTGATTATACCATAGGCGCAAGATATGGTCTTAATACTGAAACAGGAAATATAAACCCTACATTCAGAATAGACAAAACAGCTGGAGTAATAAATTTTGATTCTACGATGGCTAATCAAGATTGTATTTTAGAATATGTTTCTGATGGTATGGAAAATGGAGATGATTCCAAAATAAAACTTAACAAGCTTTTTGAAGACTTTATATACGCATATATAGAGTATGCTATTTTAAATAGTAAGTTTAACGTACAAGAATACATTATTAATAGAGCCAGAAAACGCAAGCAAGCTTTATTAAGAAACGCAAAAATTAGACTAAGCAATATTCATCCTGGTAGATTACTTATGAATCTTAGAGGAGAGAATAAGTGGATTAAGTAATGGCAAATATTCAAAGAAATTTTATAAGAGGGCGAATGAATAAAGGTCTTGACGAAAGACTTGTCCCTAATGGAGAATATATAGATGCCCTTAATGTAAGACTAGGTTCAACAGAAGAATCGGAATATGGAGCAGTTGAAAACTCTAAAGGTAATACGATTCTTACTACATTAATGTTTGACTCTATAGAGCTTAGTAATAATGCTAGATGTATTGGAGCTTTTGAAGATGGCGCTAATGAAACTATTTATTGGTTTGTACATGACCCTTCATTTACTTCTAGTCCTACTGCAAAATTAGATTTAATTGTTTCTTACAATACCAATACAGCCAATACTACTTATAATGTAATTAGCGCAAATGATGGCACTAATTTAAATACTACTTTAAATTTTAGCCCTTACAATTTAATAACTGGTGTATCTATGGTGGATAACCTATTGTTTTTTACAGACAATTATAATCCCCCTAGATATATTAATATAAATAGAAGTTATAGTTTACCTGGAACATCTCCATCATATTTTGATGGTTTTAGCGGTGAAGCATTAATGGTAATTAAAAAACCACCCATTGAAGCTCCTACAATACAAACTTTAAATTTAATAGGACAAGAAGATGATTTTTTAGAAGAAAGGTTTATTTCTTTTGCATATCGATATAAATATGCTGACAATCAATATTCTGCAACATCTCAATTTAGTGAAGAAGCTTTTACTCCTTCATCTTTTAACTTTAGTTACAATAGCTATTTAAATGAAGGAATGAAAAACACTAAAAATGCCGCTATAATAACTTTTAATAGCGGTAGTTCTTTAGTTAAAGGAGTTGAGCTTTTGTTTAAAGAATCCACCACAAATAATATTAAAGTTATTGAGTTGTTAGATAAAAATACTTTAGGGTATTCTGATAATACTGATTATACATATACTTTTGATAACAGCAAAATATTTACACTTTTACCAGACTCAGAAATATTAAGACTTTATGACAATGTTCCTAAAGTTGCTAAAGCCCAAACTATTATGGGTAACAGGTTGGTTTATGGAAACTACAAAGAAGGATATAATTTAAAAGACAAGTTTAATCAAAATATTAGATTAGAATTTTTTGCTAGTTTAAATAGTAAGGTAATAGCGACAGATGAATTATTTAATTCAACAGGAGCTGGATATTATACAATAGGTCCAACTACTTCTAACATTAATGATTCTATTGTTTATATAGATTTATCTACTCCAGCAGGAACAACATTAGAACTTACTGCTGGGTCAAGTATAACTTTAGATTTTACAATTACCCATACTCAGTTTACAGGGACAACACCAACTGCTCAAACGACAAACACTGATATTATATTTGATTATACGTTACCAACGTATTTTCCTAATGTATATTCTTTAGCTACAAGCACAGATTTTATTGAAAAAATAGGAACAGTTTCAAATATACAAACTGTCACAAACGCTTGTAATGGCTCTACTTTAACAGACCAAGTAAATTGTGCTTTACCACAAACTTTAGGCACTTATACAAAAACAGCTAGTGGTATAACAAATACAGGAGAGCCTATTGCTATTATAGCTTCTCCTGCTAGTAACACTATTGGGTTGCAAATTATAGCAATGAATTATGTTGATGGAGCAAACAACGCATATGAGTTTTATGAAATTGTAAGCGCTTCAGCTAATTTTAGAAACACCGATACAGTAAGAAGTCTTCATAGTAATAGGGGTTATGAAGTTGGTATAGTTTATATGGATGAATTTAATCGTTCTTCAACAGCTCTTGTAAGCCCTAATAACACAATACAAATTCCTTGTTCTAATTCTATAAATAAAAATGAATTAGAAGTAACAATACCTGTACAACAACTTGCTCCAAAATGGGCTACTAGGTATAAGTTTGTTTTGAAACCAACTGAAACTACATACGAAACTATTTATTCAAGCATATATTTTCAAGACCCTGGAAGTAATGCTACTTATTTTTTATTAGAAGGAGAAAACGCAAATAAGGTTGAAGAAGGAGATAGGTATTTTGTAAAATCAGACAGCAACGGACCTTTATTAAGATGTGTAGAAGCTACAGTTTTAGAAAAAGAAGCTAAACAAGCAGATTTTTTAACTGATTCTCAAGGAGCTTCTATTACGTCACCTGCTGGAACATATATGAAAATTAATCCAAATAATTTTTCTACTGTTCGTGGTGATAATGATATTATAACACCTGGTTCAGACACAGCAATTCAAAATAGCGCAAATGATTTTCCTATACTTTCATACCCTATGAATTTAGCTGACCCAGCAAATCCTGGTCAGTTTTTAGATTATGATGTTCCTGCTGGCAGTAGAATTGTAATATCTATAAGACAAGAAAGATTAGGTGTCGGTAAAGGTAATGCAAAGTGTGAAAGAAGAATAAGCCAATTAGATGTTGAATTAATTTCGTCTACTACATATTCAAATATGCAAAATTGGTGGAACGGAGATAATGTTGAAGCTGTATTAAACGATGCTGTTACGGAAGTTGGCGGAAATACAGGAAGTATATTAAACGTATATGAATCCGCTACAGCTACTTCTAAAACTGATATATCAACTGCTGAAAGCACAAATTATTATAAATTTTATAGAGAACAAAATCCTGCTGGAGGAGATGGAGAGCTATCATTACTTATTACAGGAACAGTGAGATGTAGTGGCGCTTTATCAAGAGCTAAACGAAGGTCAACTGTTACAGCCGACATACAAATCTATAGAGCAGATTCTATTTTAGTATTTGAAACTCGACCCACAGATGCTTTAGAAAACATTTGGTATGAAAACCATTTATCTTTTCCTATTACATCTGACGGAATGCATACAGGTAATGTTCAAAGTCAAACTTCAAGTTTACCAGCAATCATTGATACAGAATTTTCTGATTGTTTTGCGTTTGGTAATGGTGTTGAAAGTTATAAGATATTAGACTCAATAGTAGGTAAAACCAAAAATATTGGAGAAAGAGTTACTTCTACTTCTAACATGGACTATAAAGAGGCGCATCGATTTGCTGATTTAACATATAGTGGTGTGTATAATGATGAAAGCAACGTAAACAAATTAAACGAGTTTAATCTGGGTCTTCTTAATTTTAAACCATTAGAAGATTCATATGGTCCTATACAATTATTAGACGGCAGAAAAACTGATATATTAACTTTACAAGAAGATAAAATATCTTATGTTTTAGCTGGCAAAAATTTACTAAGTGATGCAACTGGAGGGGGTGCTGTAACTTCTGTTCCAGAAGTTTTAGGAACACAAATAGCTCGACTTGAAGACTATGGTATTAGTGAAAATCCAGAGAGTTATGCATCGTACGGTCCTAATAAATACTTTACTGATGCTAAACGAGGAGTAGTTTTAAATTTAATAGGTGGAGCATATAATAATGAGCAGCTTCAAATTATATCCGAAGCTGGTATGCGCTCATGGTTTAGAGATTTATTTATAGACACTTTTACTACAAAAAAATTAGGTGGTTTCGACCCATATATGAATGAATATGTTTTACATTCCAACATTCAATTACCACAACCAATTGTGGATTGTATGGATTGTAATTCTACAAAAAACATTACAATAAATCCTGCAACTACTTTTACTTATTGTGTAGATGTTGGAGATTTATTAGGAATTGTAGATATTGATTTTGTCATACCTCCAGGTGCTTCTGCTAATATTGTGACGGAGTTAAATAGCAATGTAATTACAGAAAATATTTCTGATGAAATTGTCACTGAAAGCACTGCATCTACTACAGGATACACTATAACAGCAACATATAATGGTGTTTCATATACTACTGGCACTGTATATAATAGCGGCACATTATCATTTAATAAAAACGATGTTATTGTAGACAAAGTTGACATTTCTGTGACACAAAACAGCACTACTGCTAAGACAATTGATATTACTACATCATGTCCAGATGCTCAAAGTATGACAGTAATTAGTGTAGCGGTTACAAGTAATGCTGAGGCTGGTCAATTTATAACTAATGAATTTAGATGGACTGATGGAAACTTTTTCTCTCCAACTAAAACTTATGCAAATACACCATTTTCATCTAGCACTAACAACCCTATAGTTTCTCTTTACGAACAAGAAGCTGGTTTCCAAGGCGGAGGATTTATTCCTGGTGATGGAGCTACAGTATCTATTATTAGCAGAAAAGACAGTATTGATAATTTTGTTTTTGATATAAATAAAAATAAATTAAAATACCTAAGAACTAATACATTTTATGATAATACAGGAGCAGATATAAACTCTTTACTTGTAGCGGCTACAGATGCTACACCTATAGTGCAACAAAGTAATCCTACACGATTTGTGGCTGATTTTACTATGCCATCAGCAGGAAACTTTTTATATATAATTTGGGACTATAGAAAACCAGCTAGTGCTGAATTATGTTATTCTACAACAAGCAAAACGGATGCGTGTACAGGATGTACGTTTACTCCTCCTACGCCACCTACGCCACCTACGCCACCAGTAACATCATATAGGTGGCTTATAGAAGCTGGCTCAGGGAGCGCAACTAGCCCATCTACTTGTCCTCCTGCATCAATACCTTTG
>CEWH01059129.1_pt1 | contig 11474 bp, 6 predicted proteins | sample 531231 | NCBI WGS metagenome assembly CEWH01 (sample SAMEA2622316, study PRJEB7988) | marine metagenome | biome: marine biome (ENVO:00000447); feature: surface water layer (ENVO:00002042); material: "saline water (ENVO:00002010), including plankton (ENVO:xxxxxxxx)" | depth 5 m | reverse complement strand
GCAACTGGCAGGTGATTTGATTCCTAGTGCAACCAAAGAACAAATATTAGCCACTGGATTTAATCGTAACCATATGATCACCCAAGAGGGAGGAGTGATTGAGGAAGAATACCGTGTTGAGTATGTTGCAGATCGAGTCGTGACCACATCAAAATCATTAATGGGATTAACAATGGAGTGTGCACGTTGTCATGACCACAAATACGATGAGTTAACCCAAAAAGATTTTTTTAATTTATTTGACTTTTTCAACCAAATTGACGAAGAAGGTAGAATATCTTACCAAAATAAAGCACCTAGACCAAAATTGAAACTCGATCTAAATACAGTAAAAGAAGAACTTTCTTTTATCAAAATGCCAGATAGCATACCTGAATTGGAGGTTATGGTTATGGAAGAGGTAAGAAATTTAAGAAAAACCTATATCCTGAATCGTGGTGCTTATGATTCTCCAACAGAGCATAAAGTTGAAGGGGGAATGCCAAGTAACATATTGAACTTCGAGGTTAACTTGCCTAAAAATAGATTAGGGCTTTCAAAGTGGCTTTTTGACCCAAAAAATCCCTTAACATCTAGGGTAGCTGTAAATAATCTATGGCATCAATTTTTTGGCATGGGTATCGTGGCAACACCCTCCGATTTTGGAAATCAAGGTTCACTCCCTACTCATCCCGAATTATTGGATTGGTTGGCTGTTACTTTTGTAGAAGAAGGTTGGGATATTAAAAAGATGATCAAAAGAATAGTCATGTCTAACACCTATCAGCAATCAAGTAAATTTAATGTCTCACAATTGAATATTGATCCTAAAAACCAATATTTATCTGTATTTCCAAGGCAAAAACTAACCGCGGAGATGATCAGAGATAACGTATTGGTGAGCAGTGGCTTGTTTGTTAACAAAATTGGAGGTCCCAGTGTTAAGCCATATCAGCCCCCGGGCTTATGGGATGAAATGACTGGAGGAAGTACCTCTAATTCACTCAAAAGATACGTTATGTCAACCGACGGTAATCAGTATCGAAGAAGTCTCTATACTTATTGGAAAAGAACGGTTCCTCCCCCGGGGATGATTACTTTTGATGCATCTACCAGAGACTATTGTACTGTGGAGAGACAGAAAACCAGTACGCCATTACAATCCCTTATATTACTGAATGATCCACAGGTTCAAAATGCCGCTGAAGCGATTGCCTCCCTTGTTCTTAATAGTGAAATCAAAAAAAATAAAGAACGCATAATTGAAATTCATCGTCGTATTACGGGAAGGACACCCACAAAAAAAGCTCTATCTCAAATGATTGACTATTTGGATTCGGTAGGGGAGTTGCATTCTGAAAAAATGGGAGAATTTAATAGCATGGACTTGGAATTTAAAAGTTTTACCTCATTGGCGCTTATGATTTATAATTTGGATGAAACCACCCAAAAAAGCTAGTAGATGGAAGAATTAAATAAATATTTTTTAAATAACAATCGACGTCATTTTCTAAAAAATTTAGGCTTTGGTATCGGTGGTTTGGCCTTAGGTAGTCTGATAGATCCACTTAGCTTGAGTTCCTCGGGAGAAGAAGGAGTTGGCCCTCAGTTACAGTCAGGTCCGTTGCCCTTACCTCATTTTGCCCCCAGGGCCAAAAGGGTAATTTACCTTTTTCAAAGTGGAGGTCCCTCACAATTGGATTTGTTCGACTACAAACCATATCTTAACAAGTATCGAGGAATGGACTTACCTGATTCAATCAGGAAAGGACAAAGACTTACGGGTATGACGTCCGGTCAAGACAAATTTCCCGTTACCGGAAGCTTATTTAATTTTAAACAATATGGTGAATCCCGCGCATGGGTAAGTGATTTGATGCCCAACGTATCTAAGGTAGTAGATGAATTGTGTTTTGTGAAATCCATGCATACCGAGGCTATCAATCATGATCCGGCCATCACTTTTTTTCAAACGGGCTCTCAGTTACCTGGCCGACCCAGTATAGGTTCTTGGATGAGTTATGGCTTGGGAAGCCTCAATGATAATTTGCCTTCCTTTATCGTTTTGCTGTCCACCGGAAACGGAAAACCACAACCTCAACCGCTATACTCTCGATTGTGGGGTAACGGCTTTTTAAGCTCATTGCATCAGGGAGTACAATTCCGTTCGGGCAAAGATCCCGTTCTGTATTTGCAAAATCCCGACGGGGTTTCCAGGGCTGAAAGAAGAGAAATGTTGAATCATTTGGCCTCGTTAAATGAGGCACAAGAAAAAACTTTTGGAGATCCAGAGATTAACAGTCGTATTTCCAATTATGAGATGGCCTACAGAATGCAAACCTCTGTACCTGAGGTGATGGATATCAGTGAAGAACCCGATCACATTTTGCGTATGTATGGTGAAAATTCTTATCGTCCGGGTACCTATGCTGCAAATTGTCTCTTGGCCCGTCGCTTGATCGAAAAGGATGTACGTTTTGTTCAGTTGTATCACACGGGTTGGGATCAACACGACAACCTTCCTGCCCAGATCAAACGTCAATCAGAAGATGTGGATCAGGGAACAGCAGCTTTGATCATGGATCTTAAACAGAGAGGTCTTTTGGAAGATACTTTGGTGATTTGGGGTGGAGAATTTGGCCGAACCAACTACTGTCAGGGGAAACTCACCGATATCGACTATGGAAGAGATCACCACCCACGATCTTTTACCATTTTTATGGCAGGAGGCGGAATCAAACCAGGATTCACCTATGGGGAGACCGATGATTTTGGATACAATATCGTCAAAGACCCCATGCATGTCCATGATTTGCAAGCGACCTTGCTGCATCAGTTTGGGGTTGATCACGAAAAAATGATATATAAAACTCAAGGCAGGAGGTTCAGATTGACCGATGTCTCAGGTGAAGTGAAAACTGACATATTATCTAGTTGATCCGGTGGAGTACGCCTTAGAAATATTAAAATATGTTGGTAAATTCCACCCCTTGGTACTCCATTTACCAATAGGGTCTTTGCTGATGACCTTTTTGTTGTTAGTTGTTTCAAGATATCAAAAAGTAGGTCTTGAAAAGGCCATTCGTATTGGGGTTGATTTTTCATTTGCAGGAGCATTAATGGCCGCCCTGATGGGCTGTTTACTTTCTTTAGATGAGGCCTATGATTTCAACAGCTTGAAATTCCATTTTTGGGCAGGTATCATTACTTTGATTCTAAGCTTTAGCTTATGTATTTTACATCGAATGAAGGGTAAGGAAAACCTTTTTTTTGGTTCTTATCTCATGACTTTACTCGCATTAACGGTTGCAGGACACAAAGGGGGTCAAATTACTCATGGTGAGGATTATCTTTCTACTGCCGATTTGTTTGAGGAGCCAATTATGGTGGTCCAAAAAGACAGTGTTGATTACTACAAAGAAGTCGTTCATCTGATTTTTGAAGACAAATGCGTTAGTTGTCACAATTCCAACAAAAGTAAAAGTGAATTACGTTTGGATCGCTATGATCTGATATTAATAGGAGGAGAAAGAGGAAGTATATTTGATTCCCAAAATCCAAATGAAAGCCGATTGATCCGATACATCAACCTACCCAAGGAAGACAAATTGCATATGCCGCCCAAAAATAAGTCTCAATTGAGCGAAAAAGAGAAATGGCTACTGACAGATTGGGTCAATTCCGGTGCCTATTTGAAAGAAGGGAAGGTAAGCCTTTTAAAAAACGAAGATTTAGAGTCAAATGTATTGTCATTTTTGGGAGCTGACAAACAGGTGAGGGCAGCCGGTAGAGGTGATTTGGCAGAGCTTTTAGCCACAGGTTTTAGGATAAAACCCAATGCCTTGCACGACAATCTCCTAAGGATTAAGTACATGAAATCTCGCTTAACTAGCGATCATTTGAAAACCTTACTTAAGGTTAAAAAACAACTTGTTGAATTGGATGTCAGTAATACCAATTTTGATGATGAAATGGCTACTATTTTGTTAGACTTCCCACGGCTCAAACACTTGCGATTGGATCAGACCCAAATCAGTGATGATGCTCTGAGTTTCCTAAAAAGTACCGCACTAGAGGTCTTGAATTTGTGCAATACCAAAGTCACCTATCAAGGAATACAAAACCTACTTAAAGTGAAGCCTCCAAAAACGGTTTATGCTTGGAACACTGCTATTGATAGGGATCAACAAAATCAATTGGCTTCCATTGCTCCTTCATTGATCCATTTTGGAACTGCAGATTTGTTTTCTGAAAGGTTGAACCTCAGTCCACCTGAGCTCCATAATGTAAATGTAATCTTTGAAGATACTATTAGTGTAGTGTTTAAAAAGTCTCAAGTAAAAAATATCAATATCCACTACACCTTAGATGGTAGTGAGCCCGATGAAAATGCCCCTGTTTATATGGCTCCTATTTTGCTAAATGACTCTAAAATGTTAAAGGCAAAATCTATTAAGAAGGGCTGGATTGACAGTCCTCTATTTGAACAAATGATCTTTAAAAACAGTAATCAGATCATTGGTTACAAGGTTAACAATGATTTGGACAAGAGTTTTTCCATTAGCCACCATGTCAATTTTACTTTTAAAGACAATCAATCGGTTTTATTTGATGGAAAAAAGGGAAAAAGAGTGTATAGAGGGACTAGTATTGAAGATGCCAAGACTTGGTTGGGGGTGGTAGAGGAGGATTTGGAAATTGAGGTAAAACTTAAGGATTCGGATCAGATAAATTATATTACCCTCAGCATGTTGGAAAACCAGGATATGAGAACTGTTTTTCCCAAAAAAATTGAAGTGTATGGTAAGTCAGCACAAGGAAAGTATAAGTTGTTAAATTCCTTGGATATTCCTGTTCAGCAAAACCCTGATGAAAGAATATCTTATTTCAAAGATTTTACTTTGGCTGTTGATTTGAAGGGTTATGATGAGGTTAAGGTAGTAGGGGTAGGCCATGGAAAGTTTCCCGACGCACCCGTATACAGAAGGTTGATCAAAAGAAATGCATGGATTTTTGCCGATGAAATTATCTTTTGGTAATTGATTCATTAATTTTTCTAAAATTAAAGAGATGAAAACCAATTATTTAAATTCAAACCGTCTGCTGTTTTTTTACAATAAGGTTGCATTGCTTCTTCTATTTAATTTTAATTTCCTCAATAGCCAATCCTCTGATATTGATATAATTAGGGATAGAGTATATCACACTATTTTGGATAACTATAACTACTCCGTATTTTCATCTACAGAATCCGGGTTTGATGATGAAGCAATAAAAAAGATTCTATCAGATTTCGATGGAAATAAGTGGCCCTACATTCGTTATGAGGACGTCTCCAGAGAAGGTTTCGACAATACCATTCACTTAAATAACTTATTGAGGTTGGCTGTAGCTTATAAGAGCTCAGCTTCCAATTATTTTAATGATAATAATATTTTAAAGACGATTATCAGAGGATTAAAGTTTTGGTGTGATAATGATTTTATTGGTGAGAACTGGTGGAATAACCAAATAGGAACGCCACGAATGTTGGTTCGAATAATGCTTGTTATTGGAGATGAGCTGCCTCAAAAATTGATTTTAAAATCTCAAAAAATCATCGGCAGAGCTGACATTACCAAAGGTGGTTCAAGACCAGGAGGCGATCGCATCAAAGTCGCTTCTATTGCCGCCAAAAATCAACTTTTTTTGAAAAACCAAACCCAATTTGAGTTAATCATCAACATTATAGAAAATGAAATAAAGTTTGTGGATTGGATTGGAACAGAATTTGGTTATACCTATTCAAATTCCGATACAGGAGGATTTAATGAATTTATAAAGGCAAATGGCAGGGGATTACAATATGATTTTAGCTTTCACCATAGAACCGATGGGGTGAACAACACCCTCTCATACGGACTAGGTTGGGCCTATGCTTTTGTAGAATGGGCTTTTTATACAAGGAATACAGATTATTCTTTTTCGAGCGATAAATCTAAAATCCTAGTAGATTACTATTTGGACGGTGTTTGCAAGACTTCCGTTTACGGTGTAAAACCTGATTTTGGAGCTAAGAATAGAAGTATTTCAAGGATCGGAAGTACCAAAGCATTTGATAATGAGATTCCCAAGAAGATCTTGGCATTGACCAGCTACAGGTCTGATGAATTGAAGCAAATTATAAAATTGAGGTCAAAAGACGCTAATGTTAAACCAATTTCACACGCTACTTATTATTGGAATAGCGAGCATTTTGCATTTCAAAGACCTGATTTCTATTCTTCAGTTAGATTGTATTCCTCCCGAAATATGAACATGGAGAGTCCATACAACAGTGAAGGATTATTGAATCATCATAGAGGAGATGGTGCCAATCATCTTTATACGTATGGATATGAGTATGAAGATATTTCTCCTGTACTTGACTATCAGAAAATTCCAGGAACAACGGTTGTGCAAAAGAAAAAATTACCCCATCATCGAGATATAAAAAAAATAGGTTTAACTGATTTTGTAGGCGCTACAACTGATGGAAACTATGGAGTAGTAGGCTTTGACTTTAAAAGCATTCATGATCCGCTGGTAGCCAGAAAATCATGGTTTTTCTTTGATGACCAATACGTTTGTCTGGGTTCTGGAATTTCAACAAAATCAAAAAATGAGGTTAATACAACCATCAATCAGTGTTTGTTAAATGGAGCGGTAAACATTTCTTCTAAAGGAAAAAGCCGAAAACTTGACAATGGATCCCAGGTGTATCATGATGTTGATTGGATTCATCATGATAATGTGGCCTATTTTTTACCTGTTTCAGGAGACATAGAGCTTCACAATGATTTTTCAGAAGGTTCGTGGTGGAGGATCAATAAGCAGATCGATTCCCCGAAAGATCAAATCAGCAAAGAGGTATTTAAGTTGTGGATCGACCACGGTGTTTCTCCCAACAATGAATCTTATGAATATATTGTTAGACCGAATACCAACCTTGATGAATTAGAAAAAGGAAAAGTCACAAATCCTATTGATATAATTTCCAACACACCCTATTTGCAGGCAGTTCAAAACAAAGAGTTAAACCTCATTCAGGCTGTTTTTTATCGTGCAGGTAAGTTGGAGATTATTGATGAATTGACCATTCAAGCTTCTGCACCTTGTATTTTAATGGTACATTTAAATCATAAAGATCAGGTAGAGCAAATTACGGTTAGTGATCCTAACAGGGAACTATCTATTTTGGTTCTGAATCTCTCTAGAAAGTTTGAGGTATCGGCTGAGAATTATAGATCTGAGTGGATCGCTGATCCAGGCTATACAAGAGTTATTGTTAATTTACCCAAACAGGGGTATTCAGGAAAATCTGTCGTGATTCGTTAATCAGCATAATCAAAGCGAAAATCATTGTTATTCTGTCGACGTCATATAAGTGTTCTTCTTTCAATGTATGGAATTGGGTTTATTGATAGTTCATTCTTTGGGTTTAATTTTAACTTCAAATAATTTACTCCAATTTTTTCCCGTAACAAAAAATGTTTTTCTTTTCGGATTATAAGCTATACCATTAAGAACATCCAAATTGGAAACTTGTTCAACTTTACTTTTCAATCCTGAAAAATCAATAACCCCATCGACCCTACCACTATTTGGATCAATAATGATGCCTACTTCTTTATTGAATTGGTAGGTATTGGCATAAATTTTACCCTCAACCCATTCCAATTCATTTATTTTTTTTATTGCATTTTTATCGGTCATCACCTGAATTTTGTCAATTTCTTTTTGTGTTTCTGCATCCAAAATCCAAATTTGATGAGATCCATCGGACTTGAACATCCTTTTACCGTCATTACATAGACCCCATCCTTCTTTACTGTCTTGATAAGCAAAAGAACGTTCCACTTTGAGTTGATCAGTACGGTATTGAAGACCCATATTGCCTTGCCAAGTAAGCTGATAAAGTTTATCTTTTAAAATGGTTATACCTTCCCCAAAATATACCTTATCCAAAGCAATTTGATTGTAGATTTCTCCACTTTTAAAATCAACTTTACGTAAACTAGATTTTCCCCTCAATCCTGTGCTTTCATAAAGAGTGTCTTGGTAAAACTCCAAACCTTGAGTATAGGCAGTTTTGTCGTGTGGAAATTCATTAATTATAATATATGAGTACAATCTTGGTTTTGAGGGAGATACAATGCTAATCTTTTGTATATATTCCAATTTATTTCCGGAAACATATACCGAAGCTTTTATGTTATAAATCCCTAATTTTTTATTTTTTAATGGTTGATTTTCACTAATTTTTTTTCCATCTAAATGGTAAACTATTGAATCAATGATATGATTTTTTTTATTCGTAAGAATAAATTTTAATGTATCGCTGGGAATAAATTTTTTACTTTTTTTAATAACACTTAGTTTAAAATCTTTTGTGATATCTGTGTTACATTTGAGCAAAAACAATGAGAGGAGTAAAATCCATATTTTCATTTTAAAGTAGTATTTATTGCCATTAAAATTAAGAATTTAAAATAATTGTCGATCGATCGAAACCTATTATCTTTGCTTTGGGCAAGTCCTGCACAACCAGCTCCTGCCGAATCCCCCCAGGGCGGGAACGCAGCAAGGGTAGGCGGTTGTAGCGGTGTGATGTAGATCGCTTGCCCTTTTTTATTTACATGACTAAAGTTGTTCTTATTACTGGTGCCTCTTCTGGCCTTGGCAAAGCCACAGCTTCTTATTTGTTAGCAAACAATTATCGTGTTTTCGGTACTTCAAGAGATCCTCATAAATACAATTATGATAAAAGTCTAGAGTTGCTAACTTTTGATTTAAACCAACCGGAAACAGCTCAGCAATTGGTAGATCAGGTGGTGCATAAAACAGGACGTATTGATGTTTTGATCAACAATGCTGGAGCGGGAATCACGGGACCCATTGAGGAAACAGATTTGAAATCAATGAAGTATCATTTTTCAACAAATTTATTTGGCCCTTTATCTTTGATTCAGAAAGTATTGCCAGTAATGCGTGAACAAAAATCGGGTCTAATTATCAATATTACCTCTATTGGAGGATATATGGGCCTACCTTTCAGGGGTATGTACTCTGCCTCCAAGGGTGCTTTTGGGGTAACTTCTGAAGCACTTAGAATGGAAGTCAAACGCTTTGGTATTGATGTAGTGACTCTTGCTCCAGGAGATTATGCAACCGATATCCCCACACGACGAATTTATTCCCCTTTAAAAAAAGATTCCCCATACCACGATCTATACAAACACTCTCTCGATACCATCGATGACCATGTTTATCAAGGAAGTCATCCCTTAGATTTTGCCCGAGTAGTTCATAAAATAATAAAGCTGAAAAAAAGAAAGGTACATTACCTATCAGGGTCTTTTCTTCAAAAGTTATCTCTATTACTCAAGAGTATATTACCAGATACTCTTTTTGAAAAAATTATAATGAATCATTACAAAGTTTAACTTTTAATCCTTAATTAAATGAAATTTTTTATCGACACAGCCAATTTAGACCAAATCAAGGAGGCGCAAGACTTAGGTGTTTTGGATGGGGTAACTACCAATCCATCACTCATGGCTAAGGAAGGGATTACCGGAGCGGAAAACATTCTTAAGCACTATGTAGCCATTTGCGATGCTGTAAAGGGAGATGTATCTGCCGAAGTTATTGCAGTAGATTTTGAGGGCATGGTCAAAGAAGGGGAACAGTTGGCGGCATTACATCCTCAAATTGTGGTTAAAATCCCCATGGTTAAAGATGGAATTAAAGCCTTAAAATACTTTTCTGATCGTAAGATTAAAACAAATTGTACGCTTATTTTTTCGGCAGGGCAAGCTCTTTTGGCTGCCAAAGCGGGAGCAACCTATGTCTCTCCATTTATTGGACGATTGGATGATGTGTCAACCGATGGTATTTTTTTGATCAACGAGATTAGAGAGATTTATGACAACTACGCCTTTGAGACCGAAATATTAGCAGCTTCGGTACGACACACCATGCATGTAATCAATTGTGCCAAAATAGGGGCAGATGTAATGACTGGTCCTCTCGACGCCATCACGGGACTCTTGAATCATCCTTTAACCGACATCGGATTGAAAAAGTTTTTGGATGATTACAAAAAAGGAAATTGATTTTATTGGAGTAATTCCACAAAATCAGGAGCACTGAAATTTGCAAAACCCTCCTTAATATTTCCATTAGCATCGACCACTATGGCCCTGTTGAGTAAAGACAGTACCCATTTTTTACTGTCTTTATCAAAATTTACAAAAGCTAATTGTGTTTCAGGATCAATATTCATCATACGGTGAACCTCAAAAACAATCTCGTTAAAAGGCTGGATACAAACCCCTTTAAACTGAAATTCAGGATATTTATTTTCTAACTCTTTAACTTTCAGTACTGTATTTCGATAATGACTCATCTGAGTTTGTGACCAAAAATAAAAAATGGTAGGGTTTTCTATAAGTTCATCAGTGCTTACAATATCTAATCGGTGGTTTTGAAGTTTAAGTTCTGGGAGTTTTTTCCCAGCCGACATGTTCTCTATGTCATTATGTAAATCTAATACCTCTTTCAAGTATGACTTAGAAGTATTGACCATCAAAAATTGTTGGAGGAATTTTTCGTGATGTTCATTGTTTTCAATTTTCATCAATTCTTCAAAAGCGACCGCTCTAGATAGATTATTTCTCAAAACATTTCCTTTGATATGCGATTTAATAAGTTGTAATCGCTTGATGTTAAAATTAGTTTTTTGCCTGTTTATAAAATAATTTTCGCTACTATCAAGTGCTTTTTCGCTCAGGTAATTTAATACATAATTGATGTAAGGATCAAAAAAAGCCAAGTCTGTTTCTGAGTGACTCAGGTATTTTCTATAATCAAAATAAAGAGAGTCACGCTTTTTATCCCAAAAAGTTCCTCTTAGGAGTGCATAGCGTTCTTTTCGAGTGGCATACGGATAAATATATGCCGCCTGGGTTATTTTTTGTGCTATAGGGGAAAGTTGATTGATAGAGTCCATTAGTATCCACTTATTTTTTTTCTCTATCAGAAGAGAGTCTATTATCTTTGTGAATGTTTCGCTGTCACTGGAATATTTGGAAGAGAGAAAGCTGTTTTCTTTTTCAAAACTAAGTAGTAAATCCATCATAAAGTTATTTTTGGCTGAACCTCGACCAGAATAAACAATGGATTCATCAAAGGATGAGGCATTGATTCGTGTCCATATACTGTCACCTTTCTCCAAAAAAACAGATTTGTACTCAGGAATGTGTTCAATTTTATAAATCCCTGAATCCAAAGAGTCATAATATTTAAAAAATCGATAGTTTAGATTCAGGGGTAAAGAATCAATTGTTTTATTATCCTTGTAAAGGGTGACATAGGTTGATGAGGGATTCACGATCTGCCCACCAAAAAAAATTCTGTCAGAAAAAACATTTTTTTTACAAGAACTTACAGAACATATACATATCATCAGAAAA
>CEWH01148434.1_pt1 | contig 11547 bp, 10 predicted proteins | sample 531231 | NCBI WGS metagenome assembly CEWH01 (sample SAMEA2622316, study PRJEB7988) | marine metagenome | biome: marine biome (ENVO:00000447); feature: surface water layer (ENVO:00002042); material: "saline water (ENVO:00002010), including plankton (ENVO:xxxxxxxx)" | depth 5 m | reverse complement strand
AAAAAAACAGTGTATGAAAAAGATTACTCTTTTAATGGGAGCCTTATTAATCTCTTCGATGGCGTTTTCGCAACGTTATACTACCGAGATTTTTACGGATTCTGAGATTGTTGTACAAGCAGGTGTTTCATACGGGGTGAACTTCAATCCCTATGCGGATACATCATCAAGTGCAACAAACCCCCTTTCGGGAACTAACCTTCAGCCATTACAGGCTGATTTTTACATGCCTTCTCCTACAGTGGATACGGCAACAGATCGTCCTGTTGTGATTATTTGGCATACTGGTTCATTCATCCCTAAGGGATTGAACGGTTCGCCGCTAGGCACACGCCAGGATAGTGCAGTAGTAGAAATGTGTAAACGTTTTGCAAAAATGGGTTATGTCAGCGTTGCAGCTTCATATCGCCTAGGATGGTTGGCGAACAGTTCAAACCTCGATCTTCGTCGTGGTTCTAACTTGCTGGCAGTTTACTATTCTATTCAAGATGCAAAAGCATTGGTGCGTTACTTGAACCTTACTCAGCTTGGTGCAGGTAATCCGTATGGAATCAATGCTAGTAATACGATCATGATTGGTCAAGGTTCAGGTGGATATATCACCTTTGCATATGCGACTATTGATAAGCATTCAGAAGTTGCAGGACCAGCTAAATTCAAGTATCAGGATTCTACTGGTATCTTCGGTCAGCCAGTATTGCCAGGAGACCCCTACGTGGATACTAGTATTGTAGGTGATATTGATGGTTACGGTGCTACTGTTACTGTAACAGGACAGAACGCCTTTGGTGTACCTACAATGGATTACAGTTCCCCAGGACGTAATTACATTAATCACGCAGGTATGCCGGATGATGTATTGATGGTGATCAATATGGGAGGTGCCATGGGAGATGGGGCCTGGTTGGAACAAGGTGATGTTCCGATGTTGAGTATTCATAGCAAGTACGATTTCTTTGCGCCATATGATACGGGGATGGTTTATGTACCAATTGGTACTCAATTTTTCGCAGTTGTGAGCGTGACGGGATCATATGGGGCGATAAAGGCGGCCAATGCATATGGTAATAATGATATATTCCTAAACGAAAATTATACTGATGCTGTTTGGGTGGACCAACAATCTACAAATCCAACGGGTGAAGAATGTTTATATACTGTCGAAATTCCTCCGGCCAATCCCGCGACCCCATGGATTGTTCATACTTCTCCTTGGAACTGGTTTGATCCAAATGATCCAAACATTACTGCAGCCAACGCGAATCCAAATGTGGAAGCAACCTCACAGGCATGGATTGATACAGTAATGTCATTTATTGTACCTCGTATGGCAACAGTATTGCAAGCGGAAGGAGTCCCTGCAGGTATCGGCGAAGCGCAGCTGTCATTTGATGTTTATCCTAATCCATCTAATGGACTAATTACCGTGAAATCAAACTCTATGGTTATAGACCGAGTTAAGATTTTGGATGTTTCTGGAAGATTAGTACACGAAGAGGAAATAAATGCCACTCGAAAAACTCTGCATGCAGAGCATCTAAGTTCCGGTATGTATTTATTGAAGATTAGTTCGAATGGACAAGAAATGACTAAACGAATTTCGATTAGATAGTACTATCGATTCATATTTTGGGCCCCGCACGTTAGTGTGGGGCTTTTTTTTGATCTAAGTTTGCCTCAAATCTTCTACTAATGGTCAATTACAACGGTTCCTTAGTCGCCCTAAATACAATACCTATTTCTCAAGTCAAGCGAGCCCTTAGTTATGGTGATGGGTTGTTTGAAACTATGAGAATGCGTGAGGGAAAGGTGCTCTTTATCGAAGACCATTACTTCCGTCTTATGGCTTCTATGAGGATTTTGAGAATGACCATTCCTATGGAGTTCACACCAGAGTTTTTAATGGCGGAATGTGAAAAATTGGCAAAGCATTTTAGTTATACCAATGCGAGGTTACGATTCCAAGTGGTGAGAAATGGTATGGGAAAATATACACCTGTGCAATCCAATGGTGTACACTGGTGGGTCGAAATAGAACCACTTCAAGAGGCGGATTATATTTTACGTGATGATTTGACAGTTGATCTATTCAAAGACCATCCCCTGCAAGCCGGGTTATTAACCACCGTTAAGTCTACAAATGCCTTGCCATATGTTCTCAGCGGAATCTTCGCAAAAGAGAATAACCTAGATGCGGTATTGTTAATCAACGACCAGAAGATGCTAGTGGAGGCAAATTATGGTAATCTATTCTTATTGCAAGGAGAAAAGCTAATCACACCGCCATTGGAAGATGGTGCATTGCGAGGGGTATTCAGAAAGAATATGTTGGTTTGGGCCAAAGAACTAGGCCTTGAGCTTGAGGAGAAAAGTATTTCACCCTTTGATCTTCAAAAGGCAGACGAATTATGGATTACGAATACGATTAAGGGTATTCAAGCGATTAAGACCTATCGCAAAAAGACGTTCTCTAGCGCTAAGGCTGCAGAAGTCGTGGCCTTGGTCAACAGAAAGCTAGAAGTGCTGAGTAAGCTTTAGTTCATCCAAGGATCTTCCGGGGCATTGGCCCAAATACGGTATTCTCCACCTAAGGTATGCATGTAGGCTCTCCATGCATCTTTAGACAAGGTTAAAATGTCGGTTTCAAATGGAGGATGAAGTACTACCCAGGTGCCATCAGATATTTCCTCTTCTAATTGGCCTGGTGACCAACCGCTATAGCCTAAAAAGGCTTTAAAAGTTGTTTTTTGATCCTCTTGTATGAGCCTTTGAAATATTTCAAAGTCACCTCCTAAGTACAAACCATTGCCGACAGGTGAGCTGTCGGGTATACGCTCTTCATTATGTAGGTAGAAAAGGGCATCCTGTTCTACCGGTCCGCCAAACATTAAAGCATTATCACGTGCGAATTTGTCGACTAAATCCTTGACCAGTAGATTACTCTCCTTGTTAAGAGTAAACCCGAGCGTGCCTTCTTCGTTATGTTCAGTAAGGTACACGACGCTTTGCTCAAAAAAACCATCGCCAATGAGTGGTTTTGAAATAAGAAGAGTTCCTTTAGCCGGCTGATTGTTCCAATGCATTATACTAATTTAGACATATGGATTTACACAACATAAGAGAAAGCTATAAGTTTGATTCGTTATTGGAATTGAATTTAGAAAGTAATCCTTTTGATCAATTTCAGTATTGGTACACGAGTTATGCAGAGCTACGTATCAAAGACTCCAATGCCATGGCTATTGCTACGGTGGATTCACAAGGAATTCCGAGCAATAGAATTGTACTCTTAAAGGCAGTGGAAAACAATGAATTTATCTTCTTTACTAATTACCGCAGCGCCAAGGCGAAAGACTTGTTGAGTAACCCCATGGTTAGTGCGCTATTTTTCTGGAGAGAACAAGAACGTCAAGTTCGTATTCAAGGAAGGGTAGTAAGAATTACTAAGGAGAAAAGTGAGGCATACTTTGCAACACGTCCTTACTTGAGTCAAATTGGCGCAGCTGCTTCAGAACAGAGTCAACCCATTACGAATAGAGCAGCATTAGAATCCAAATTTTCTGAGTTTCAAAATAAATTTCCAGAAGGAAGTACTGTACCCATGCCTGAAGATTGGGGCGGCTTTGCTATTCAACCTATTTCATTTGAATTTTGGCAGGGAAGAGAAGGTCGACTTCACGATCGAATAGTGTATACACTTGAAGGTCACGAATGGACCACCTCGAGATTACAGCCCTAATATATGGACATAAAAAAGCCCTCCGTGGAGGGCTTCTTTGTATCTAATAAGTTATGGCTATTAGAGCTTACCGTTTAGGTCAGCACCAGCTTTAAACTTAGCTACTTTCTTAGCAGCGATTCTAATAACCGCACCAGTTTGAGGGTTACGACCGTCACGAGCTGCACGCTGTGAAACAGAGAAAGAACCGAAACCAACTAGTGATACACGGCCACCACCTGCTAGGGTAGAACCAACGTTACCAGTGAAAGAATCCAAAGCCGATTTAGCTTGTGCTTTAGAGATGCCAGCATCTGCTGCCATTGCGTCGATCAATTGTGCTTTGTTCATTACAATTAAATTTTAATTAATACTTTTTTGACGAATGCTTATCAAATATAGATGAAAATTCTTTCCATGCAAGTGTTTTCGGGCCTTCGGGTAAAAAAAGTTAATAACTATGTGTAGTTATTCACAAAAAGGGGTGTTTTTACCCTTTTAATACTGCTATTTCAGCAAGATTTCACTGCTATTTAAGCCATTAATGTAGTCTGTGCTTGACATGGAGCGCTTTCCGGCAGGTTTTATACGTTTAATTTCTATACTTCCAAGTACATAATCGAGGAATAAACGCCTATTTTTTACCCTTAACATCGGATCTACCGATGGATTTTGTTCGTCACACAAAGAAGCTTCAAGGAATTTAATTTTCCCATAATATGCGGCCGGGGACGGATTTAAACCTTTTATCAGTTGTACTAACGCTGCGGGGGAGAGTCTGAAGTCTAGGCGAGTATTCTCCTTCGTTAATTTTGGGGCATGTGTGGCATCCTCGTTATTTTGTTTTCGAGACGATAATGAACCGTCTGCGAGGCCTTTGGCAGTATCTAGCACTAATTGAGCACCCATAGGCAGCAATGCATCATGCAATTCACCAGTGGTCCATTGTGGTTGAATAGTTAACTTCTCCTGCAACAGGATCTTCCCCGTATCTATTTGCTCATCGATAAGGAACGTGGTGAGCCCCGTCTCTTTATGCCCATTTATCACAGCCCAATGTATCGGAGCAGCTCCTCTAAGTCTCGGCAATAATGATCCGTGTAAATTAAAGGTGCCTAATCTTGGTTTTTCCCATACCTTCTTTGGTAACATTCGGAAGGCTACAACAACAAATAGGTCCGCCTTAAATGCATCCAGCTCCTTTAAGAAACCTTCGTCTTTTAAGTTATTTGGCTGTAAAACAGGGATTTCTAAGCTTATAGCGGCATGCTTTACCTCGCTAGGATTGATTTTTCTCCCTCGCCCCGAAGGCTTATCTGGAATCGTAACAACTGCCTTTACATTAAACCCGGCAGAAACAAGTGCATGAAGTGGAGGCACAGCAAACCTTGGCGTACCCATATATACTATGCTAAAGTTGTCGTAAGGCATTAGGAGAACAATTTAAATCGAACCAAATATCGTCAAAACTTAGTCCGTCTTTAAGCATCGCTCGAACTGTTTCCCTATCGGGATAATGATTTAGGGTACAATTGCCACATATACCACAAGATTCTCCAGGTGTTTGACCAAAATAAAGCTCGATATCCTTAGCTAAACATTCCTCGGATGCTAAGAAGTCTAGAATAGCTTGCGATCGTTCTTTCTTGCTAGTAATCCACGATTCTACGAAGGATTTAGATAGTTTAAAATAACGCTTATCAATGCGGTTCTCTAAAAAGAGTAGGGCACATTGGTTTTGTTCCGCCTTGTATTGAATTAATCCCTTTTGATGCATACGTTGCAACCATTGGTCAAGGTCCTTTGCGGTTTTATGGAGTATAGGGGCCATTGCATCTAATTGAATTCGGTTAGAGTACTGCACCGTATGGCTGTATACGCGAAATAATTGCACTAAACATTGATGATCTTCCTCGGTTAATCCAGTCCAATGATCGGGACTGGTAAGAAAAAGAAGTTCAGGGTAGAGTTGATTGCTTTCAATGAACTGCCATACACCTCGTTGTTGAAGTAACTTGATATAGGTCAATAACTGTGAGATAGGAGTTTGCAGCTTGGCGGCTAAATCAACTAACGAAAAGTTTTCCTGATGATCTTTGCCTGCACCCACTGCAATTTGAAAATGACTACAAATCTTATTATAGACCGATTCCACCTTTTCGGGTTTCGGTAGATCTGTAATTCCCTTAGCAATTCGCGCAAGATCTTGCTGATTGTATAATAGATATGCTTGAGATAATTGGCCCCCGCGCCCACCGCGCCCCACCTCTTGGTAATATCCTTCAATGGAATCAGGGGTATCCCAATGAATGACCCACATCACATCCGCTTTGTCGATACCCATTCCGAAAGCGGTGGTGCTAACCATGATCGGAATTTTATTGTCGAGCCAATGTTGTTGACGTTCATTCTTCTCCTTTAAATCTAAGCCAGCGTGGAAGTAAGTGGAGTGAAGTCCATTCTCATTGATGTAATGACTGATGGATTCACAACTCGATCGGGTCTTCGCGTATATAATTCCTGTACCGGTCAAGCGTCCTAACAATCGCAGTAGCTGTTTGTCCTTGTTGGGAGTAAGTCGTTTCTCTAGTTGCAAGTTGTTCCGGCGTACACTGCCTTCATATATAGTGGCATCTGGTATTTGTAGCATCTCGGCTAAATCCTTTTTAACCCTATCAGTCGCTGATGCCGTTAATGCCAAGACTGGAATATTTGGGAATCGCTCACGGAGTAGGTGTACATTTAGATATGAAGGACGGAAATCAAAACCCCATTGTGAAATGCAATGTGCTTCATCAATTGCAATTAAACTAATTTCTGCATTCTGCAGATATTCTAAGAATAATAAGTTTGAAAGCCTTTCTGGCGCGAGGAACACAAATTTGTAACCTCCGTATTTAATGTTTCTAAAGGCTTCGTCTAACTGCCTTGGGGAGTATGAACCAGTGAATTGGTAGGCTTTGATATTTCTCTTTGTTAGACCGTGTAATTGGTCTTGCATTAGTGCCAACAGGGGACTTATGACAATAGTAATGCCGTCCAGCGCAATTCCCGGTACTTGATAGCAAATGGATTTTCCGCCGCCGGTAGGGAGCAGCCCGATGGTATGTTTTCCTGAAAGTATGGAAGAAATAATATCTCCTTGTAACCCGCGAAAATCAGGATAACCCCAATATTTTTTTAGTATTTCTTTTGCCTGTTGATGGATCATAAACATGCCAAAATGAAGGCAACGCGTTCTTCTACTGAGGCAGGAGGGACTTCAATAAATTCATATCCCAATGATGCATAAGCTACCTTCAAATGCTGTTCAACTTCATAACACTCGTCAAGTGTTTCCAAGCGCTGCCTATCAAGACTATGAATCTCTGGCCATACCGGCAGAAAAAATACTCTTTGAAATCGCATTTCCTGTAAATCTGCCTCCCAGTCCTCAGAAAGTTCTGCGTTTCCTTTATTAAGGTAAGCGTAGGCATCCACATTTGTGCGGTCGTAAAAATTAATTTTTTCTAACAACGCATTGTGATATTGTTCATTGCGGAGGTCCCAAACAAGCTGAGTGAAGCCTAAAAGATCTTTCCATGGCACCAAATCAGACTCTTCATCCAATGAATTCTGAATGATTTCGCGAGCTTGTTCGTGGAAAACGGGATAGCCATGTTGCTCTAATGCAAGGCTTAACGTAGTTTTTCCTGTGGCAGGAGACCCCGTAATGGCAATTCTCGTCGTTTTCAATGGGTATGAGATATCTTCGTAGAACCTCAAATGTACTTCTAATGGTTCGATTTTATCACGCGATTGCGCTACTACTTTTTCTGAGCTTATCCACATATGCTCAGCCAAAATCCGCCATTTCAGCCTTTCAAAAAGCCAAGGAGTCATTTCGAAACGGTGAGACAGAAAAGGGTTGGCAGTACTTGAACAAGAGCATGAAGAAAGGCAAAGACACCTATTACCAGGCATTTATATTGGCCGCTGATCAATGCTTTCGTGAAGGCAAATATGAATTGGCCCTAGAATATTACGATCAAAGTCTTGCAATAGATGCCATTTCCACGACCTATTTGAAGAAGAGCCTAGCCAACAAATATTTATATCGTTGGGAGGAGAGTATTACACAATGGGAGAATTACATGTCTGTTGCTAGGTTGTCCAAGGAGCGTCGCGAGGGAGCGGAATTAGAATTACAAAATCTACGGTTCGCAAAATGGAAATATGAAGAATATGCCGAATCGAACTTTAATTTTAATATTGAGAAGTTGAGTTTTTCGACTGATCAATTGGAATATTTCCCCACTATTACCGGAGGAGACGAGCACCTCATTTATACTCACCGATTTATATCAGGTAATAAGCCGACTGATGAAAACCTCTTCGAAGCTGCTCTTGATGGTATATCAAAGTTCGGTGTGCCGCTTGAAGGCAATCTTAACTCACGATTGAATGAGGGGGCTGCGTGTATTAGTCCCGACGGCCAATTCATGGTGCTTACTGTCTGTGATCGACCAGATGGCGCAGGAAGTTGCGATTTATACTACAGTCACTGGAACCCAAATCTTGGTTGGGAAATACCGATGCCGATTCCAGGTGATATTAATACTGGTAGGTGGGAGAGTCAGCCAAGTCTTGGTCCAGATGGGCGTACCATCTATTTTGTTCGTGCCAGCAATAGCATGGAAACGGACCGCGATATTTTCGTATCCACGAAGGATGATGAAGGGAATTGGACTAAAGGACAAAGGCTTCCTAAAAATATAAACAGCAGCGATAAAGAGAGTTGTCCTTTTATGCACTTTGACGGCAAGACTTTGTATTTTCTCTCAGAGCGCAGTCCTTCTCTAGGTTCATCAGATTTCTTTAAGTCTACCCGCATCAACGATTCCACTTGGTCGGATCCCATTAACCTTGGGTTCCCATTCAATAGTTTCGGAGAGGAATTTTCTCTAGTTATTGATAAAAGTGGGCAGTTTGGGTATCTCGCCTCCGATCGCGGAGACGCTATAGTGCCTAGTTATGATGGGCTCAGCTCCTTAGACCTATACAGGTTTGATTTACCAGAACATCTGCAGCCAGAGATTCGGGATAATTATGATCTCGTTGTGCTGGATAGCTTAACCCTGCGTCCTCTAGGAGGGGCTTCAGTGCAGTTATTTAATATTGATGGGGTGCAATTCTTTTCCGGTTCTAGCGCTAAAAATACTGGTATGGTCCGCTTAATGACCGATGGTGGAGAAGTGCGGTTAACGGTTTATCAAAGAGGTTATTTGCCTTATTCAAGTGTTATTTCTCAGCTAGATTACATAGCTAAACCAATTTACGGGAACAATGTGGCCACAATAAAGCTCATTCCAATTGCTTCAGGTAAGGCATTTGCGTTAAGAAACATTCTATTTGAATTGGATCAAAGCACCTTGTTACCCGAAAGTGAAAAGGAACTCACGGTACTTTTACGAATGCTTGAAGACAATATGGATTTGAAAGCCACAATCATTGGACATACGGACAATCAAGGGGGACGAACCTACAACCAAAGATTGAGTGAGGCTAGAGCAGCTACAGTGCTGAGTTGGTTGGTGGAGAACGGAATACACCCCACAAGACTTACCTCAGAAGGGAGAGGAATGGATAGACCTGTAGCGTCGAACGATACAAAAGAGGGAAAAGCCCTCAACAGACGTACAGAGATTCAATTGCGCTAACCTTCGTATTTATCTTTCCACATCGCCTTTTGCTCGGTGCTAATCTGCTGTTCCTTTGGGTTAGCTGCAGGCGACCATAGTACACTTCCTTGAATGTGTTTTGGCAAGTATTCTTGAGATACGAAGCCTCCCGGGTTGTCGTGAGGATATAAATAGCCTTTACCGTGGCCCAAATCCTTAGCAAGGGCACTCGAGGCATTTTTAAGGTTATCTGGTACTTCGAGATTCCCCGTTTGTTGAACCAATTTTTGCGCCTTGCCGATGGCGGTGTAAGCACTATTTGATTTTGGTGAAGTTGCTAAATAGATGGTGCATTGGCTCAAGATAATTCTACTCTCTGGCCAGCCTACGCGCTCCACAGCACTAAAGCTTTCATTGGCGAGCATTAATGCGTTTGGATTGGCGAGGCCAATATCCTCCGCGGCCGAAATAATTAATCTGCGCGCAATAAACTTCACATCTTCACCACCTTCAATCATCCGAGCGAGGTAGTATACCGCAGCTTGTGGATCGGAGCCTCTGATGGATTTAATGAAAGCTGAAATAACATTGTAATGTTCGTCACCGCCTTTGTCGTATCTAATTTGTGCGTTGCTTAAAACATTTTGTACAAACTCCTCGTCAATGGGAATGCCCGCTTGCCCTTGCTGAAAACAGAGCTCTACTAGATTGTACAGTTTTCGTGCATCGCCCATACTTTGTCGAATCAAAAAGTCGTGCGCGGTAATCTTAAGGTTCTTTCGGGTGGCGAACTCCGTCACATTCGCTAGATCAATCATCTTAGTTAGATCCTCTTTAGAATGCGAATTCAACACATACACCTGCATCCTAGAAAGTAAGGCAGCATTTATTTCAAAAGACGGATTCTCTGTCGTGGCACCAATAAGTGTTATCAATCCTCGTTCTACGGCATGGAGCAGGCTATCCTGTTGGGCTTTATTAAAACGATGAATCTCATCGATAAAGAGGATAGGGCGCTTGCTGTCAAAAAGACTCTTTTTTTGAGCTGATGCGAGCACTTCACGCACATCTTTGACACCTGCGCTTACTGCACTTAGTTGATACAAAGGCGCTTCTAGTTCTTTTGCTAGGAGCAACGCAAGCGTAGTTTTTCCTACACCCGGTGGTCCCCAAAGGACGATGGAGGGCAACCTGCCGATGTCTAAGCTTCGGCGTAATGCGCCATTTTGACCTACGAGGTGTTCTTGGCCTAAATATTGGTCCAAGGTTGGTGGTCGAAGCTGTTCTGCAAGCGGTTTCATACCTCGAAAGTAATTATCTTTTCGTTATGTCTCATTGGAGAAAATATGGAATTCACAAGGGTCTGTTCTTGTGGCCAAGTCTTTGGCTCATACTTGCCTGGTCTATCTTTCTTCTGGAGGAATGTGCTGGTATACCGCTTCGAAAATTCGGTATCGTACCTGGTAATGTGCATTCATGGTATGGACCTATTACGTTTCCTTGGTTACACAGTGATGTGAACCATATTGTGAGTAATACCATCAGCCTATTTTTTGTTGGGGCATTGATTCGCTACAGTTTTCCTAAGATTTTTGATCGAGTTTGGTTCATCAGCCTTATGGTGCCAGGGTTTATACTTTGGTTTATTGGTAGACCAAACGTGCATATAGGAGCGAGTGCATGGTTGTACGCAATGGTGACGTTTGTGTTCTTCAGTGGGGTACTTCGACTACATATTAAGTTATTGGCTCAGAGCCTATTAATGGTGTTTCTATATGGAAGCTTCGTATGGGGTGTGTTGCCTCATGACCCAACCATTAGCTATGAAGGTCACCTGAGTGGAGCTATCGTTGGTGTGATGCTAGCACTGTATTATCGAAAATTAGAACCTATTGAATCCTTAAGGAATGAAGAACCATTGGAGGAAGAGGAAGTGTTATGGGACGATTGGAAGCATCCCTTTGAAAGAGAGCTAGAACAAGGTAAAATCAGCCCAACAAGTGGTATACAGTCGCCGCTGCCACGAGGCCCGCAGTTTCGGTACGAAGACGGCTCGAGCCCAGATGAATTGGCTTAGCACCAGCTGATATTGCGGCAAGCACTTCAGAAGGTGAGAAACCGCCTTCTGGGCCTATCATGATACATAGTGGCTTTGAAGGGTCTATCACT
>CEWH01147594.1_pt1 | contig 11643 bp, 8 predicted proteins | sample 531231 | NCBI WGS metagenome assembly CEWH01 (sample SAMEA2622316, study PRJEB7988) | marine metagenome | biome: marine biome (ENVO:00000447); feature: surface water layer (ENVO:00002042); material: "saline water (ENVO:00002010), including plankton (ENVO:xxxxxxxx)" | depth 5 m | reverse complement strand
GAGTATTGACCGCCGGTCCTAATCGCCTTGATGCAATGACCAAGGCGGGAGTGCCTGCAGTCCTCGCGCCTGGGTGCCTTGATATGATCAACTTTGGCGAGAGAGACAAGGTTCCTTCCCGATTCAGAAACCGGGCTATCTACGAGCACAATCCTCAGGTTACTCTCGTGCGGACTAGTCCGGAAGAATGTGGCCAACTGGGTAAGATTCTTGCTAAGAAGGCCAACGCGAATAAGGCGCTTACGTCGATTCTCATTCCTACTCAGGCTGTCAGCGTGATTGGTGCCCCGGGCGGGGTGTTTCACAGTCCAGAAGCGGATGCGGAGCTTTTCAAGGCGATCCGGGCAGAATCTGCAGTTGAGGTTCTGGAGCTTCCGGTCGAGATCAACAGCGAGGAGTTTGCGACAGCGTGTGTGAAGACGCTGCTGAGCTTAATGAGCAGGCAATAATCCTGTGGTCGAGCCTGAGGAGCCTCGCTCCTGATCAATTTAAAAGGGCGTTTCGATTCTGATGTAACCTGCTCTCGACAGGTCCTCTGATCCCGCACAAGGTGAGAGAGTCATGAACCTATTGCCTGTCTTGTCCGGGGCGATTCTCCTCGCCCTTCTGCCTGCCACTGCCGATCATCACAAGGGTCCCGGTCACGAGGTTCTCTTTGATGGAAAGACTCTGGAGGGCTGGAATGTCAACAAGGGTGAGGGCAGGTGGTGGAAAGTATCGGGTGGGGCAATCGAGGGGGGCTCGCTGACAGAACACGTTCCACACAATACTTTTTGCGTCTCTAACAAGTCGTATGGCGACTTTGAGTTGAATTTGAATTTCAAGATTACACCAGTGAAGGGAGGTATTAATTCCGGTATTCAGATCCGGAGCCAGCGTATTGCTAATCATCACGAGATGATTGGCTATCAGGCGGATGCTGCGAAGAATTACTGGGGAAAGATTTATGATGAATCACGTCGCCGTAAAGTCATCTCTGAGCTCCTGAATCCTGAAGTTCTGGCCAAGGCGGTAAAGTCAGACGGGTGGAATCATTACCGCATTATCTGTGAGGGGCCTCGTATTCGCATGTGGTTGAACGATGTAGCCTGTGCGGATTATGTTGAGAAGGACCCCAAGATCCCCCTCGAGGGCCATATCGGGCTGCAGGTCCATGGGGGAGGAACCCTCACGGTGCGTTTTAAGGATATTACCGTAAAGGAATTGTCTTCGTCGAATAAGCGGTAGGATGTGGTGAGGAGGCCTTTCTGCCGATCTTTACATTCCTGAGTCCCGGGCTGCACGGAGGGTTCCCATGAGTTATCCTCAGCTAGCCGGAGCCTGCTAGCGGTTGAGGAACAGATAGCGGTGATACAGGTAGAGCTCACGAAGCGTAAAGTGAGTTCGGTATTTTAAGGACTGAAACCGGGATGTTCTCGTGCCGGAAGGTGAGGCCTCGAGGCCCTGCCGTCGTGCGATCAATACTCCGCGCTTGAGGTGCCACGGATCACTTACAACCAGTGCGCTCCGGAAATTCTGTTTAGCCAGAATCTTCCCGGCCTCCTCAAGGTTCTGAATGGTTGTCGTGGAATGCCCCTCCATGAAGAGCGCGTGCTCAGGGACGTTCCGTCCGAGACAGTAGTCGCGGGCAACTTCCCCTTCTGAGTAGGGTGCTCCAGCACCTTTCCCGCCAGTCAGGACAAGAGCTCCAACACGACCCTCAAGGTAGAGCTTTATGGCGTGGTTCAACCGCTCCTTGAAGACTGGAGAAGGTTTGTTGTGCCACGCAGCTCCTCCGAGGACGATCGCGCAGTCTGCGTTCTGGCCGTCATCCTGAAATCCATAACGGCTGATGGCAGTGACCTGCCAGATGAGATAAAGAACCAGAATGCCGGAAGTGAAAGCCGCCAGGCGCAGCAGGAGTCGGCGTGAGCTAATTTTTTTTCGAGCAGGTCGGCTGCTGGATTCGAAAGGTCTTCCCGGTTCTGGATCGGAGGCATTGGCCTGATCTTTTCCCTGAACAGCACTCATCTTGTTGGACTTATCTTAACTGAGGTTGAAACGATGGCTAGAAATCAGTCCGCCTCTGCAAAGTAATGGATCTCAAATTCGAATTCGGCATTCTTAATCCGCTGCAACGACCTAAGAGCGCCAATGGGGTTGGTTGATGTGTAGCGCTAATGGGCTTCCAGCCAGTTTTTCCCCGTTCCAGTATCGACTCTAACCGGAACACCGTGCGGAAGGGGTAGGGCGTTTTGCATGGCTTCGGTAATCTTGGGTGTCAAAATGTCCATTTCCTCCTCGTGCAGATCGAAGACGAGTTCGTCGTGAACCTGCAAAAGCATCCGGCTCCGATATTCGCCACTTTCGAGAATATCCTGAACGCGGATCATGGCTATTTTAATCATGTCGGCTGCGCTACCCTGAATGGGAGTGTTGATGGCCGCTCTCTCTGCGTTACCGCGAACGGTGGCATTTGCGGAATTGATATCTCGAAGATAGCGCCTCCTTCCGGTCAGGGTTTCGACAAAGCCGGAACTCTTGGCCTCTTCCACGGTCGCATCCATATAGTTCTTCACTCCGGGATACTGTTCGAAGTAGGTGTTAATAATCTCACCTGCATCGGCTCTGGGAATTCCGAGTCTCTGCCCGAGGCCAAAGGCGGAGATCCCGTAAATGATGCCGAAGTTGACCATTTTTGCGGCACTGCGCATCGCGGGCTCTACCTCCTCCAGGTTGACTCCATTCACCCGGGCGGCGGTCGCCGAGTGAATATCAACTTCCTGCTCGAAGGCTTCGATCATTCCCGGATCCCCGGACATGGCAGCCATGATGCGAAGCTCGACCTGTGAATAGTCCGCGGCGAAAAGAACGAAATGCCCTTTTCTAGGAACGAAGGCAGTTCGGATCTCTCGACCAAGATCTGACCGAATAGGAATGTTTTGGAGATTGGGATCGCTGGAGGCTAGTCGGCCGGTTGCTGCTACTAGTTGGTGGAATTGAGTATGCACCCGGCTATCTTTCTCTGCCACCCACTCAGGGAGACGGTCGACATATGTTGACTTTAGTTTGCTCGCCTGACGGTAGGATAGGATGTCCGCAACAAAGGGGTGGTTCACCGCCAGAGCGGTCAAGGTCTGCTCGTCAGTTCGGTATTGGCCGGTTGCTGTTTTACGTGGTTTTTCCACAAGCTTCATTTCGCCGAAGAGGATCTCTCCCAGCTGTTTTGGAGAATTCAGGTTGAAATCCCTTCCAGCCTGTTCGACCAGCGATGCTGAGAGAATATCTATACGCTTCTGCATCGTTTCCCCGCAGGAGGCCAGGACATCGAGGTCTAGGGCGATTCCTTCATCTTCCATCGCCACCAGAACTGGGAGAACTTTGGCTTCGATCTCATAGAACACACGGTGCTGCCCTTTCTCCTCCAAGTCGGGACGCAGAAGGTTGGCAAGTTGAAGTGTCACATCGGCATCCTCAGCCGCATAGCGGGCCATTTTTTGCACAGGGATTGAGGCGACATCCATAATGTCTTTTTCGGCAAAAAGGTCTGTCTGCCTGCTGCCCTTTCCCGATGCAGAGGTGTCATTGCCGGTCAGGTCACTCAGTTTTATGGGACTATAACCGAGGAGAGACTCTGCGAGATAGTCCATGGAATGGCGCTGGTCCGGATGCAAAAGGGTGTGGGCGATCAGGGTGTCGAAGAGAGGCCCGTTGACCTCGACTCCATGATTAAGCAAAACTGCCAGATCGTATTTCAGGTTATGACCAATTTTCTCTGCTGATCCGGTCAGGACTGGGCGGAAGATTTCCAAGGCTTCCTTGTCGGGGAGAGTTGCGTAAAAAGCGGAGCCTTCTTCCCAGCTGAATGCAATGCCAAGAATGATGGCGCTGAAGCGGTCGAGGGAGGTGGTTTCAATGTCGAAGCAGAAAGTTTTCTGTTGCGCGAGATTTGCAGCCAATTCGCGGCGTTCACTCTCTGTCGAAACAAGAGTGTATTCTGGATCAAGGTCCTCAATCGTCTTGAGATTTGCGGTTAAGGTTGGGCCTCCCTTTTCTCCGACCGTGACTGATGAATGGCCGCGTCCTGTGACGAATTCCTTTCCGAAGAGGCGTTTGCCAAGGGAATTGAATTCAAACTCAGTGAAGAGGGATTGGACTTCCTCATCGTCCCGCCCTTGCAAAGCAAGATCCTCAATAGAGTGCTCAATCGGGACGTCTTTTATAATGGTGGCAAGCTTGCGGGAGAGTCTTGCTTGGTCAGCGTTCTCAATGATGCGCTCCTGGAGCTTGCCTTTAAGCGAATCCGTATTTTCCAGAATTCGATCTACGGACCCCCATTCAGCGATAAGTTTTTTTGCGGTCTTCTCTCCGACTCCCGGAACGCCGGGAATGTTGTCAGAGGCATCTCCCATGAGACCAAGGATGTCGATCACCTGGTCGGGGTTTTCAATTTGCCAGAGTTCTTTCAGCGCGGGGAGGTCTATGATCTCCCGCTCCTTACCCTTTCTCCCAGGCTTCCACATGACGCAGTGCTCCGAAACGAGCTGGCCGAAGTCCTTGTCCGGAGTGACCATGAATGTTTCGAAGCAGCCCTCTTTTTCCGCCTGGCTGGTGAGGGTTCCGATGATGTCATCGGCCTCGTAACCGTCGAGTTCCAGAATGGGGATTCTGAAGGCCTTACAGAGGCGTTTTATGCTGGGAAGGGCAGCTGCAAGATCTTCGGGCATTTCCTCCCTGTTGGCTTTGTATGCGGGATAGATCTGGTGGCGGGGCGTTGGTGCCCGGGTGTCAAAAGCAACGGCCAGATGCGTGGGTTTTTCGCTCTCAAGAATGGTAAGGATCGTATTCGTAAAACCGTAAAGGGCGGAGCTATTTACCCCCTTAGAGGTATAGATGGGACTCCGGATAAGGGCGAAATGCGCCCGATATGCCAGTGCCATACCGTCAAGCAGGAAGAGCCGTTGCATTCCAGAGGATCCCGGCCTGAGGTGCCGAGGTCAACGGTTTCCCCTAATTTGACAAATCGCCTAAAATAGCGCTTTATCCAAAGCAGACCTTTTCACTCCATGAACAAATACGCAATCTGGGCTGGCGCCATCATTCTCAGCTTCTTCGCAGGGCGCATTATGTATCTGCCCCTAAGCGGCTCCCTTTTGGCCGAGGGGACGTCCTCGGTGGCGCTGCCCCAGTCCATGCAGGAGGTAAAATTTGGAGCTGGTGGTAATGAGCTTCGAATCAAGATTAATCTGGGAACGATCAATCCGAACGAGTGGCCAAAGACCGTCAAGCTGTCTAAGAGAGTTTACGTGTCCACGGGCGATAATGATCAGCAAACTGCCCTGGAAAAAGGAACGACGGTCGAAGTGCGCGATTTGGACGGAGAGAGTTACATCCTCAAGGTTTCCCCGGGGGGGCCTCTGGAGGGGATTGTCCCAATCGTGGAGACGGACTTTGCTCAGCAGGTCATAGCTTACCGGGCTCGTCGTCATTTCGGTGTGAGCACTGCTGCCGCGCAGAATGATAAGCTCGCACCAGTGCCTCCGCCTACCTTACCAGATGTGGTTGCAAATGACCCCCCGAAGGCCCCCTCTCCTGCGGCTCCGAATGCTACGCCGGAGCCAAAGCCGGCTCCCGAACCTGCTCCAACTCCCGAGCCTGAGCCTGAGCCGGAACCTGCTAATCTGAATCCAGAGCAGATTGTCGCGGCCATGCAGGAGAGCGTCAAAGGAGGAGGAATCAAAGAGTTTAAGTTTGAACAGGTCGAGGGATGGAAAGCGGGTGAAGAGGAAAATGTGGATGGCGAAATGTACCAGACGGGACTCGCGGCCTATAAGGCGCAGACAATTTTTGGAGAAAAAACGGTCCAAGCCAAGGCGTTGATCCAGAAAGGAAAAGTGGTCAAGTGGATCTACGCGAAGACGGGAATGGAAATTCGCTAGCTTGGCACAGATTTTCTAAATCCCGGAGGTAGAGAATCTACTTGAGTAGTCAGGTTCCTGGACAGAACCGGCTCCGAAGATGTTCCAGGTAGTGTGTGGGATTTGTGTGTTCCCCGGTGGCAGACAGCATAAGCTCCTGAGGGAGCAGGGTAGAACCTGCCGAATGAATATTTTTTCTCATCCAGCCAAGAAGAGGCAGGTAGTTTGCCTTACTGCATTCAGTAGAGACTTCCTCATTAGAGATGGCGGCTCGAAAGAGCTGAGCGCTGTTCAGATTGCCTATACTGTAGGTCGAAAAGTAACCAAGGCCACCCATTGACCAGTGAATATCCTGGAGACAGCCACTGGCGTCATCCGGGGGTAGAAAGCCGAAGAGGGACCTGAACTCCTCGTTCCATGCCTCTGGAACTTCCGCTATTTCCAAGTCCCGGTTCAGCAGGCGTCGCTCTATCGAGAACCTCAGAAGGATATGTAAGTCGTAAGTTGCCTCGTCAGCCTCCACCCGAATACAGGAATAATTTGCACGATTTACACCTTGGAGAAATTCATCCAGAGTAAAACGGCGAAGGTCAGGGAAAATATCCGATGCCCGAGGGAGCCATTTCTCCCAGAAGGGTCTCGAACGGCCTACGTGATTCTCCCAGAGCCTCGATTGAGATTCATGGATACCCAGTGAGACGGCCTGCCCTGAAGGCATTCCATGTTGGCTGCTGGGCAGGCCCTGATCGTAGAGGCCATGTCCTGCCTCGTGCATCACCCCGAAGAGAGAGGAAAGAAAATCCTTCTCGTCATAGCGGGTTGTCAGGCGGGTATCCTCGGGGCCTAGATGTGTGCAGAACGGGTGCGTGACGGTATTTATACGTCCTGCCTCGAAATCGAAACCGAGACTCTCGGCGATTTCCTGATTTAATAATTTCTGCTTCTCAACGGGGTAGTCTCCCTCGAGAAGATTGGCGGGAGTAGCGCTGGAATTTTCAACGGCCTCTCGAGCGATCTCAATGATTGCGTCCCGGCAACTGTCGAAGAGACCGGCAACCTCGGCTGTGGTTGAGCCACGCTCATACTCTTCCAGCAAAGCGTCATAAGGCTCTTCTTGAAATCCCCAAAGATCTGCTTTTTGGCGGGCAATATCGAGAAGGGTTTCCAATGCTGGTGCAAAGACCGAAAAATTGGATTCCTTGCGGGCCTGCATCCACGCAGCTTTTGCGCGAGAGGAGGTTCTGGTTTCGAGCTCCACCAATTCCCGCGAGAGTCTTGCAGACCGGTCGTAATGGTGGCGGAACTCTCTGAGGTTCGCGGACTCGAGCGGGTCATTACTTCCCTTTGACTCGGCTTCTTGGAGGGCTTTCTCCCATTCTGAAGAAGTGGCCAGCTCGTGAGCTTTTCCTGACAGCCAGCCCAATTGTCTTGCTCTGTAATCTACCGCCTTGGTGGGTAGAAAGGTTTCCTGATCCCAGCCAAGGACTGAGGACGTGGTTGCAATGAGGGCGCGTTCCCGGGCTAGTTCGCAGAGAGATTCGTAGGGAGATTTGCTCATACGCCAGCGCTTAGCGTTCTGGGCCACTTGGGGCAAGGTAAAGGTAGATTTCCTCCTTGTGAGCCGTCGCAATGAGATTCAAGCTAAGCACCTAGGTAGGTGCTTAGGCCGCTACCAAAACCTGTCACGTCCATGAGTATAGTTAGTAGCTACGCAACTCCTGAGGCTCAAGCGGCCTTAAGGCGCCAACGTCGACTAGCGAGTATTGCGAGTCTGGTGATCGCGATCCTCGTTGTGGTTTTGGTCGCTGTCTTGCTGGCGTTTTTGCTATTGCCGTCATTACGGCTGGAGGTGGCGCCAATCGTGGCCTACTCGGCGGAGATGCAGGAGGAGGAGGTTGTAGATCGTCCTGAGGTTACCCCGCAGGTCCAACGCCAGCCAGCGGCGCCAAGCTCTGCCGTGGCTAAGGTTATCGCCACATCCGTGCCAACACCGACAGCTGTGCCTGTTCCGGATACCGATACTCCGGACCAGTCGATTGAATTCGGGGACGGTGATGACTTCGGAGAAGGTTGGGGTCAGGGCTCTGGATCCGGTTTCGGTGGTGGGACCAGCTTCTTTGGAGTAACCTCCAAGGCTGAGCGGATCGCATATGTAATCGACTATTCAGCTTCCATGCGTTCAGGGGGGCGAGAGGATCTTATGCGGAAGGAATTGACAAAGTCGGTAGATGGGATTGCCCCTAAAACCAATTACGCCCTGATATTTTTTGCCGGCCCTGCCTGGGTAGCAGGAGATGAAGTAGATTGGACCAAGGGAGAGGCCACGGTTATCGGGAAGGGCCGCCGTAAGTATGAATGGAAATCTCCGGGAACGGCTCATGAGTGGAAGCAGGTGGGAAAAAAGCAGCCGGTAGAATGGCTGAGCGCTACGCAGGGACAGCTTTCAAAGTCGCGTAAAACCATAAAGGAAACACGGCTGGTCTGGGGAACGCGCTGGGATAATCCACTGGAGATGGCACTCGATATGGAGCCTCCCCCCCAGGTGATTTATTTCATGACCGACGGGTCAGCCAAGGGCTCTGACAGTTGGGCGAGGGAGATCGGTGCTAAGGCGAAAAGCAAGGGTATCAAAATTAACTGCGTCGCCATGATGCAGCCCAAGGCTCATGCCTCCATGGAGGATCTCGCTAAGAGAACCGATGGCCATTTTACTATCGTCATGCAGGGCGGGAAGCGAAAGAAGGTGCGCTAGGCCCCCGGCTTTCCTCCTGCATCAAATCAGGGTAGATTCTGGTGGCAAATTCCCTGCAAAGATCCACAACATGCTGAGTCTCTGATGCGAGGAGGCACTTCTGGGCCAGTTCTGAGCATTCGGCCAAATCGAGCATACGGACAGCCTGTTTAACGAGTGGAACCAGCGGTGCACCCACTGACAGTTCATCGATTCCAAGCCCGATGAGCAGAGGTAACAAGGTCAGGTCGCCAGCCATTTCTCCACAGACTCCGGTCCAGATCTTGTGTTGTGACGCTCCCTCGACGACGTATTTGATTAACCGGATAATGCCCGGGTGCGCGGAACGGTAAAGTTTTGCTACCCGCGGATTTACGCGGTCAACCGCTACGGTGTATTGCACCAGGTCATTTGTGCCAATGGAGAGGAAATCAACTTCGGCGGCGATTTCCGCGGCAACCATCGCGGCCGAAGGGACCTCAATCATTGCACCAATCGCAATGTCCGGATTAAAGTCGACACCTCGCTCCTTCAGCTCATCGATACACTCGGCTAGTAGGCTCTTCGCCCGGCGCACCTCGCCAACCCCTGAAATCAGGGGGAACATAACACCCACTCGCCCGGAGGTTCCAGCGCGCAGGATGGCGCGTAACTGCTCTTTGAAGAGATCGTTCCGGTCGAGCGAAAATCGGATGCCCCGCCATCCGAGAAATGGGTTTGGCTCAGGCTCGCTTAACGGTTCTCCGGGGACCTTGTCTCCGCCGGCATCGAGGGTTCGAAAAATCACCTCATTAGGTGTGATCTGTGCAGCTACTCTCGAGTAGAGCGCGGCCTGCTCCTCTTCGTCAGGACACTCCTCGTGCTCGAGCAGGAAGAACTCTGTCCGGAAAAGACCCACGCCCTCTGCTCCGGATCGAGTCACCAAATCAACTTCATGCTCAAACTCAATATTGGCTGAAAGCGTGATGGTATGCCCATCAACGGTGGAAGCTTCGAGGTCTCGTAACTTGTCCAGCTCCTTGCGTCGGCGCTGGTGCTGCTCTTCCAGCTCGCGGTATTTCGCAACGGTCTCCGGGGCAGGGTTGGAGATGAGTTTGCCCTCGTAACCGTCAAGAATGCAGGGGGCGAGAGCACGTAAATTAAATACAGCATTTTTGAGGCCGACCACCGCTGGAATTCCCAGTGAACGAGCCAGAATTGCAGTGTGGGAGGTGAGACTACCTTGCTCAGTGGCAAAGCCAAGAACCTGGTGACGGTCCATCGCAGCGGTGGCTGAGGGAGTGAGATCGTAGGCGACGAGCAGGTGCTGATGGTCGGGCTCGTCTGGAGCAGGCTCCTCGTGCTCCGCATCGAAATTTCGAAGAACTCGCTGGCAGACGTCCTCGATATCCGTAGTCCGATCACGAAAAAATGGATCCGGAATACGACGCATTGACTCGAGCTGGTTCTGCATCACTGCGTAGAAGCAATACTCCGCATTCTGACCTCGTTCCTCAATCGCCTTGGGGACGCCGCTGAGAACCACTGGATCTTCCAGAACCAGCATATGGGCTTCAAAGATGCGGTCCTCTTCATTACCCGAGAGGGACTCCATATGCTTCCGCAGCTCCTCAAGTTGCTTGCGAGTGCGAGCAAGTGCGTCCTTGAATCGCTCTGTTTCCCGAGCTGTATTTGCAATCGGGTAGACCTCGGGAGCCGCAAATCCCCGCGCGATCACGTGAACGGGCCCGAAAACAATGCCGCGTGAGACAGGTGTCCCCACGTAGATTGTTTCCTTCGCTGCTCCGCTCATCGGCCTTAGTTTGGCCAGAGCGTCGGAGGTGGTCAATGCCTCGCCGTAAGTTGATTGTATTCAGGAAAAAACCTTCAGGCTTCTCCAAAATTACGAACAACTAAATCTTCGAGCGATTGCAAGGCCTCGTCGGCATCAGGCCCTTCTGCAATAAGTTTAAGGACCGATCCGTGCCCTGCCGCCAGCATCATCAAGCCCATGATACTCTTGCCATTAATCTCCTCTCCATCCTTTTCCACACGTATCTCAGCTTCGAACTGACTGGCAGTTTTGACGAATTGAGCTGCTGGTCGGGCGTGAATTCCGAGTTTATTGGAAACTGTTACTTCTTTACTCACCATGGGAAAACGTCCGTGGAGGCAGTGTAGGAGGCCTAGTGGCGTGGTGGGAAGGTAAATTTCCCGCGTAGTATGAAGTCCTCCTTGATTGAATCGCTCAGTGAGCGTGCTGACACAGGGCCGAAGAGTAGATTTATGACCGCTGGTTTCGCGTCAGATCACAGGGTCATTTCCCTGCATTTTGGCCAGTAGTCGCTGATTGAATTCATCAGCCATGTCGTAGCCAAGGCGGCGTAACTGCAGGTCGAGAGCTGCGACCGCGACAAGACGGGCAGTATCTCTGCCGGCTGCAACGGGAATTTCAACATGGGGAACGGATTGCCCGAGAATCTCGTGTCCTTCACGGTGCAGTCCGACCCGGTCCACCTTGTTCAGATCGCTTTCTCCCTTTAGCGTGACAACGAGATCGAGGCGTTTTTCGGGGCGAATGGCGGAAAGTCCGAAAAGGTTGGCAGCATTGATAATGCCGATACCACGCATCTCGAGGTATCCTCTCGCTAAATCGGGGCAGGAAGCAATGAGCTCGTCGCCATGACGCTGAAACCGCACCATATCATCAGCTACGAGAGCGCCTCCGCGTTCGAGAAGTCCAATCGCAGTCTCACTCTTACCAGAACCACTACTTCCAATAATCAGGATGCCAACTCCACGGTAGTCGACCATACAGCCATGCATGGAGATTGATTCAGAAAATTCCTGCTCAAGAAGGATAGAGGCCATATTCAGGAACTGCATGGTCACCATCGGTGTCCGGAAAATGGTGAGTTCGTATTCCGCGGCGATAGCCAGAAGGTCATCGGGTAGGACATGATTTCTCGAAGTGACAATGCATGGAATCCGCTTTTCACAAAGTTGACGAAAGCGTTTGGAACGCACGTCGGGAGC
>CEWH01070744.1_pt1 | contig 11682 bp, 7 predicted proteins | sample 531231 | NCBI WGS metagenome assembly CEWH01 (sample SAMEA2622316, study PRJEB7988) | marine metagenome | biome: marine biome (ENVO:00000447); feature: surface water layer (ENVO:00002042); material: "saline water (ENVO:00002010), including plankton (ENVO:xxxxxxxx)" | depth 5 m | reverse complement strand
TCAAATTTTTGATAAACGTAATTTTTCTGATGAAAAAAGAAAAATTTTGGTAGAAGTTCTTAAAGATCAAAATAAAAATTTTCAGCATATTAATGCATATAATGAGATTGATTCATTACTAAAAAAGAATAGCTATACAGTAACTACTGGCCATCAACTTTCCCTTTTCACTGGGCCATTATTTTTTATTTACAAGATAATTCAAGTAATAAAGATTTGTGATGAACTAAAAGATAATTACAGTAAATATAATTTTATTCCTATTTTTTGGATGGCATCAGAAGATCATGATTTTGAAGAAATAAGAAGTTTTAATTTATATGAAAAAACATTTTTATATGACTACAACTATAAAAACTTTTGCACAGGAAAAATTAAAACTTTGCAAATGTCTTCAATTTATAAGGAATTAAAAATTTTATTTAAAGGTAAACCCAATGAAAAAGCTTTGTTAGATCTTTTTAATAAATCATATAAAAAAGAAAAAAATTTCTCTGATGCAACAAGATCATTAGTTTATGAATTATTTAAGGATTATAATATTTTAGTTCTCGATCCAGATGATCACAGACTAAAGCTAAGTTTTAAAGAAATAGCATTAGATGAGTTGAAAAATTTCTCTACACATAAAATTGTAAATAATACAATTAAAAAAATTAAAAATTCTTATGACAAAAAAGTTAAAATTCAGGTCAATCCTAGAATTTTAAATTTATTTTATTTATCAAAATCAAAAAGGTATAGAATTGAATTTAAAGAAGATGAGTATGTATTAATCGGTAAAAACATAACATTTAAAAAGGATGAATTTATTAATCATATTGAATCCAACCCTAACAGTATCTCACCGAACGTTATTTTGAGACCTTTGTATCAAGAATCTATACTTCCAAATTTAGCATATGTTGGAGGTGGTTCCGAAATATCATATTGGCTTGAATTAAATGATTTATTCAAATTTTACTCATTGCCCTTTCCAATTCTTGTTGTAAGAAAATCATTGTTATTAATTAATAAAAGAGATTTTGAGAAAATAGATAATTTGAATTTAAAAATTCAAGACTTTTTTTTAAAAAAGGATCAACTTGTTAGAAAGTTTCTTAAATCAAGCGATGAATATAATTTTAGCTTAAAAAATATATTACATACTTATTCTAATAATATTGATAAATTAAAAAAAGAACTTTCTTCAATAGATAATTCATTAGCTTCAGTTTTGGAAGCTTTAAAAACAAGACATGAAAAAGATTTTAATTCTTTAGAAAAGAAAGTGATTAAAGCTATCAAATTAAAAAACTCACAAAAATTGAAATCTATTGATAAAATTTTTGAAAAGATATTCGTTAATGGTACTCCACAAGAAAGATTTCTAAATTTTTCTCATTTTTACGCTGTATACGGCCATGAATTTATTGATTTTATATTTAGTATTATTGAACCATTTGACTCAAGATTGCAAGTCTGTGAAATTTAATTTTATTTATCATTTTTAATGATGTATTTTTGAAAATGCAAGAAAAGGTTCTAATTCTTGATTTCGGATCCCAGTATACGCAACTTATTGCCAGAAGAGTTAGGGAACTTAACATATATTGTGAAATATTTCCGTTTAACAACAATAAGTATAAGATCAGTGATTATAAAGCACTAATTCTATCCGGATCTCCATACTCAGTTAGGTCTGAAGATTCATTGAAAATTAATATCGATAACATAAGAGGAGTTTTACCTATTCTCGGAATCTGTTATGGTGCTCAGTTACTAGCTCATAACAGTGGGGGTGTAGTAAAAGCATCAAAGACTAGAGAATATGGTAGAGCTAATCTTCAGTCTATTGATAATACAAATAATCTCTTCTCTAATATTCAAAACTCTTCTCAGGTTTGGATGAGTCATGCGGATACAATTTTTAAGTTACCGCTTTCCACAAAGAGAATAGCAAGTACCAAAGATGTTGAAAATGCAGCATTTCAATTTATAGATGAAAATACTTTTGGAATTCAATTTCATCCTGAGGTGTATCACAGTTCTGACGGAAAGACATTATTAAAAAATTTTTTGGTTGATATAGCTAATATTAAACCTAATTGGACCGCTAGTTCATTTGTTGACAAAACAATACATGAGCTCAAAAATATAATCGGAGATGAAAGTGTTGTTCTAGGTTTATCTGGTGGGGTAGACTCATCAGTTGCAGCCGTATTACTAAACAAAGCTATTGGAAATAATTTGTACTGTGTTTTTATTGATAATGGTCTACTGCGAAAAAATGAATTTGATTCTGTTTTAAAGCAATATGAAGGTATGGGTTTAAACGTGAAGGGGGTAGATGCGAAAGATAAATTTTATTCAGCCCTAAAAAACATTGATGACCCTGAAAAAAAGAGAAAAGTAATTGGAAAAGTTTTTGTTGATGTTTTTGATGAAGAATCAAAAAAAATTAACAATGTAAAGTGGCTTGGTCAAGGGACAATTTATCCTGATGTTATTGAGTCAATTTCAGTTAAAGGTCCTTCAGCTACAATTAAATCACATCATAATGTTGGTGGTTTACCTGACTACATGAAATTAAAAGTTATAGAACCTTTAAAAATGTTATTTAAAGATGAAGTTAGAAGAGTAGGAAAAGAGTTAAAAATTAGTGATAATATATTAAAAAGACATCCTTTTCCTGGTCCAGGCTTAGCTATTAGAATTCTTGGGGATATTGATGAAGAAAAAGTTAAAATTCTTCAGGATGCGGATGAGATTTTTATTACTGAATTGATTTCTAATAATCTTTACGATAAAATTTGGCAAGCTGGTGTTATTTTACTTCCAATTAAATCTGTTGGGGTTATGGGTGATGAAAGAACATATGAAAATTGTGTTGTTTTAAGAGCTGTCACGTCAACTGATGGTATGACAGCTGATTGGGTCAACTTACCATATGAGTTTTTACAAGATGTTTCAAATAAGATCATTAACAATGTGAAAGGTATTAATAGGGTTGTATATGATATTAGTTCAAAACCTCCTGCAACAATTGAATGGGAATAATGAAAAAAATATTTTTTATAACATTACTATTTTCAATAAGTCTTAATTCACAGGAAAAAACATATGATTTTCTTTCAAACTATGATTCAATAATTAACCATACTGTTCAAAAAAAAGAAACCCTTTTTAGTTTGTCAAAAAAATATGGATTATCAACCGATGAAATAATAAAAGCTAATCCAGGAATTCAAATTGATAAATTAAAAAGAAGATCTATACTCGTTATTCCTTTAAAGAAAAAAAATGTAGCTAAAGATGAAATTAATATCATAGTTGATTCAATAAAAAAGGACTCAGTAATCCTATCTGATTTAAAATTAAATGATTTAACAAAAGAAAAATTTAAGAAAATTGATTTTGAATTAGCTTTTCTTGCCCCTTTTAAATTAAATACTGTAGTGTTAGATTCAGTAGAAGATACTAAAAAGACTCTAGGAGAAGTAAACTTGACAACTATTTCAATTAATTTTTATAATGGTGTTACTTATGCAATTCAAGAGTTGAAGGATTTAGGTATTAATGTCAGCTTGAGTGTTTATGATACAGAGAATGATTTAAATAAAATTGATCAATTAAAAAGCCTAGATTTAAATAAGTTTGATTTGATTATAGGCCCTTTTATTTCAAGAAACTTTAATAAATTCAATTCTGATAATAGCTCATTAATAGTGTCTCCTCTCGTCGAAGAGGGAATAGCTACTAAAGATAATGTAATTATTACAACAACTAATAATTCGTTAAAATCCTCCCGTGTTTTTGATATTATTGACAGTGAAATTAATCTAATGGAAGATCAATGTGCTATAATTATTTCTGACTCAGAAAATATAAGTTCAAAATCAAAACTTATAAGTAGATTTCCTAATGCAGAAGTTGTTGATATTGATAATGAAAATCTTTTTGTTGATCCTGAGATAACTGACTCTTTGATGGGGTTTAATAAACAAAATTGGGTTTTTTTAGAAACATCGAAAACAAATGTTATATCTAGTGTAACTTCTCTTCTAAATTCTCAAAATAATAACGATAGAAAAATTAGATTATTTTCAACTGTGAGTTCTGAAAACTATGAAAATTCAAATATTAGTCTTGAAAAACTTGGTAATTTAAATTTTATTTATCCATCAAATTCAAAACCTTCAACGAGTTTTGAGTACAACAATTTTTATGAGAACTACATTGAAAAATATGGAAATGAGCCAGATAGAATTTCAATTAAAGCTAGAGATCTCACTTATGACTTAATCTTAAGAATAGCGGTATTTAAAAAATTTGAAAATTCTTTGCAATATGGTAAAACAACTTATTTTCAAAATAAGTTTGATTATACTTTTAAAGATAGTTTTTACAGAAATCGATCATTTTTTATTTTGAGACACAGAGATCTGGAAATTTTGGAAATTCAAGAACCCAATAATGAACAATAGTTTTGTATTTTTGAAAAATTATTAATGAAATCTAAAATTCTTCCTAAATATATTTTCGTAACTGGCGGTGTAAGTTCATCACTTGGTAAGGGTATTATTTCTGCTTCTCTTGCAAAATTATTACAATCAAGAGGTTTAAATGTTACAATTCAAAAATTTGATCCATACATTAATATCGATCCAGGAACTTTGAATCCATATGAACATGGAGAATGCTACGTAACAGAGGATGGTACTGAAACAGATTTAGATTTAGGTCACTATGAAAGGTTTTTAAATATTAGAACTAGTGAATCTAATAATACCACCACCGGTCAGATTTACCAAACAGTTATAAATAAAGAGCGTAAAGGTGATTTTTTAGGAAAGACAGTACAAGTAATTCCTCACATCACTAACGAAATTAAAAGAAGAATTAAATTAATTCAAGAGGAAAAGAGTTATGATGTTATAATTACTGAGCTTGGAGGAACTGTTGGTGATATTGAATCATATCCCTTTATTGAAGCTGTAAGACAATTTAGATGGGAGGTTGGTATGGGCAATAGTTTAGTCATTCATTTAACATTATTACCATATTTGTCAGCAGCTGGTGAATTAAAAACTAAACCAACACAACATTCCGTTAAAAAATTAATGGAATCTGGTGTAAATGCCGATATTATTGTGTGTAGAACTGAACATAGCTTAAATGATGATTTAAGGAAAAAGATTGCTCTTTTTTGTAATGTTGAAATTGAATCAGTTATAGAGTCCATCGATGCCTCTACTATATATGAGGTGCCTATTTTAATGCAAAATGAAAAGTTAGATGATGTTGTTTTAAAGAAATTAAATTTAAATAATATTAAATCATCAAAGCTTGATAACTGGAATGCATTCGTTAAAAAAATAAAAAACCCATCAAATGAAGTTAGTATTGGTTTAATAGGTAAATACGTTGAATTACAAGATTCATACAAATCAATTTTAGAGTCCTTTGTCCATGCTGGTGCTTCAAACGATGTAAAAGTTAATGTTATCCCTATTCATTCGGAAGAAATTAATATAAAATCTTCTGATCAAATTTTTAAAAACCTAAATGGTATTTTGGTTGCCCCTGGTTTTGGAGAAAGAGGTGTTGAAGGTAAAATCGAATCAATTAGAATTGCAAGAGAAAAAAATATTCCTTTTTTAGGAATTTGTTTGGGAATGCAGATGGCAGTTATTGAATTTGCAAGAAATGTTTTAGGTTTTAATAAAGCAAATTCTACTGAGATGGATATAAATTGTAAATACCCAGTAATTTCTATGATGGAAAGTCAAAAAAACATTAAGGAAAAAGGAGGTACTATGAGATTAGGATCTTGGAAATGTGTTTTAGAAAATAACTCATTAGCTTACAAAATCTATTCAACCAATGAAATTAACGAGAGACATAGACATAGATATGAATTAAATTTTGAATTTATGAAAGAACTTTCTCAAAATGGAATGGTTTTCTCTGGAAAAAATCCTGATACTGGCTTAGTTGAGATAATTGAGCTATCTGATCATCCTTGGTTTTTTGGTGTTCAATTTCATCCTGAGTATAGAAGCACGGTTGAAGAGCCACATCCAGTTTTTGTATCATTTGTAAAAGCATCCCTAAGTCACAAAAATAAATAATGGAAGAAAGTAGAATTGACCCTTATCAAATTGTTGGTTTTTTGTTATTAATAGCTTGCGCTTTTTATGTTTTTAATATGTCTCCACAACCAGTGGAAAACATCAATGAAAATAATTCAGAAAATCAGATCGAATCTTCTAGCACTGTTACTGCTGAATTAAATGATAATTCATTGGTTTTAAATGATAATGATACTCAAATAATTCAAGAAGAGGTATTTACACTGCAGAATGAGGACATTGTTTTAAAAATAAGTAATAAGGGTGGGGGGATTATAGAGTCTACCCTAAAAAAATATAATGATCAAGATGAGAATCCTTTAAAAATTTATGATAATAACCAGAGCCTATATATTACGTCTAGTCAAAAATCTTTTGACACCTCAGCTCTCATGTTCCAACATTCGTTAACTAATAATGAATCTGGTACTGAACTAAGACTAGTTCATATGCTTGACGATATTAGCAGTGTTGAATTTGTTTATTTTTTACCATCTAAAGGTTATTTATTTGATTTTAACGTTAGTTCAAACAACCTAAATGTTAATGATGCTAAATTAAATTGGAATCTTAAATCATTTAGGAATTCAAGAAGTCCAACTTATGAAAATAGGTACACATACTTAAATTACAAAAATGATGATGATATTGAGGATTTAAGCGCATATAGTGATGACTCCGAAACTGGCAATGCAAAATGGATTTCTTACAGTCAGCATTTTTTTAATTCTTTTGTGATTTTTAATGATGTAAAAAAGAATATTAAATTCAATTCTGTCAACATTGATAGCGATGATGATGATATTAAATATTTAAAGTTATTTGAAACCCAAGTTCCATTAATAAATGATTCAAGAAATCAGATTAATGAGTCACTTAAGTTGTATATAGGGCCAAATGATTATTATGTTTTAAATGAGTCATATGAGGGTATTTCTGATTCTATATGGTTTGGTTGGGGTATTTTTGGGTGGATAAATGAAAATATTTTCTTTCCACTATATTACTATTTGAGCTCATTTTTTTCTGCTGGTATTGCAATTATTATTATGGTTATTCTAACTAGGTTGGTTATGTCACCAGTACAGTATAAAATGTATTTAGGTCAAGCTAAAATGAGAATATTAAAACCTGAAATTTCTGCAGTTTCTGAAAAATACAAGGATGATCCAATGAAAAGGAATCAGGAAACTATGAAAATATACAATCAGGCTGGAGCAAATCCTCTTGCAGGATGTTTACCTGCATTAATTCAATTACCTGTTTTTTATGCTCTATTTTGTTTTTTCCCAGTAGCTTTTGCTTTAAGAGGTGAATCTTTTCTGTGGGCAGATGATTTAAGTTCTTATGATGTTATTGCAGAATTACCCTTTTATATTCCATTTTATGGAGACCACGTAAGTTTGTTCCCTATTACAGCCGCTGTTGCTATGTTTTTCTACACTAAAATGTCAGGGAGTCAACAAATGCAACCATCTCAACCTGGCATGCCTAATATGAAATTTATAATGTATGTTATTCCATTCACTCTCCTTATTTTCTTTAATAATTTTGCTAGTGGATTGTCTTTATATTATACAATTTCTAATATTCTTACAATAATTATTATGCTTACTATTAAGAATTTTATTCTTGATGAGAAAAAAATCTTAGCTACAATTGAAGAAAAAAAGAAGCAACCTTCATCTGAAAATCGTTTCCAAAGAAGATTGAGAAAGATGCAAGAAATGATGGAAGAGGCTGAAAAGAAACAGAAACTCAAAAGAAAAAAATAATTATGGCTACTTCTTCTACAAGAGTTGTAGTTGCAATGTCAGGTGGAGTTGACTCAAGTGTAGCTGCATTTTTATTAAAAAAACAAGGTTATGATGTGTTAGCTATATTTATGAAAAACTGGCATGATGAAAGTGTAACTATTTCTGCTGAATGCCCATGGTTAGAGGATAGTTATGACGCAATGTTAGTAGCTGAAAAACTTAATATACCCTTTCAAGTAATTGATTTAAGTAATGAATATAAAGATAAGATTGTTGATTACATGTTTAATGAATATGAAGAGGGTAGAACACCTAACCCTGATATCCTATGTAATAGGGAAATAAAGTTTGATATTTTTCTTAATACTGCATTAAAATTAAATGCAGATTTTATTGCAACTGGTCACTATGCTCAAGTTGAATCTAAGGAATTGGATGGAAATAAAGTTTATTATCTAAAATCTGGAATAGATAAAGATAAGGATCAGTCGTATTTTTTATGTCAATTGAATCAGTTTCAGTTAAGTAAAACTCTTTTTCCAATAGGTTCTTTGAAAAAAGATGAGGTAAGATCAATAGCAAAAGATAATGAATTGATAACTGCTGATAAAAAAGATTCTCAAGGTTTATGTTTTGTTGGTAAGGTAAAATTACCAGATTTTTTACAACAGAAACTTTCAAAAAAGAAGGGTAATGTTGTTTTGATACCAAGAGATTTGAACTTATATGATAACTTTAATAATGAAGAATATGATAATGATGATTCCAATGGTTATTTATATGAACCTGATATGGGAAAAGTTATTGGTGAACATTCTGGAGCACATTACTTTACCGTTGGACAGAGAAAAGGATTGTCAATAGGTGGTATGAAAGATCCTTTATTTGTTCTTGCTACAGATACCAACAAAAATATAATTTACGTTGGAGAAGGAGAAAGTCATCCAGGTCTTTACAGATTCTCATTAAGAGTAAAAAAAACAAAAATGCATCACGTAGTTGGTAAATTAAATTTATCTAATTATCAAAGTTTATCAGCTAGAATTAGATATAGACAGCCTTTACAAAAGATTGATGTTAAATTAATGGATAAATATTATTTAATAAGTTTTGATAAGAAACAGAAGTCAATAGCTAAAGGTCAATTTGTTGCAATTTATAACGGTGATAATTTAATTTCCTCAGGTATTATAGATTAATTTCTACTTGATTTTTAATTAAATCTTCAAAAACTTCTCTTTTTCTTATAATTTTTAATTCATTTTCAATATATAATACCTCTGCAGGTCTATATCTTGAATTGTAATTACTGCTCATTGAAAAACAATATGCACCGGCATTACTAAAGCTTAAAATATCACCTGGACTGATTGAAGAGATTTTTCTATTATTTGCAAATGTATCTGTTTCACATATGTAGCCAACAACGCTGTAATACCTTTCTATATCATTTGGATTTGAAATGTTTTCGATGAAATGATTAGCGCCATACATCATGGGTCTAATTAAATGATTGAATCCACTATCAATTTGTGCAAAAACTGTAGAAGTTGTTTGTTTAATTGAATTAACTTTACAAAGAAATTTACCTGCTTCACTAACTAAGAACTTACCGGGTTCAAACATTAATGTAAGGTCTTTTCCATAATTTTCACAAAATGTATTAAATCTTTTAGTTAGTTTTCTGCCTAACTCTTCAATGTTTGTTTCTGAATCTCCTGGCTTGTATGGTACTTTAAATCCACTTCCAAAATCTATAAAGTCTAAGTTTTTAAATTTTTCAGCAATCCTAAATAAAATTTCGGATGCATTTAAAAAAACATCTATATCTAAAATATCACTACCTGTATGCATGTGAACTCCATTTATTATAAGTCCAGTATTTTCTACAATTCTTTCAATATGAGGAGCTTGATGTATGCTAATACCAAATTTAGAGTCAATATGTCCAACAGAAATTTTAGAATTTCCTCCTGCCATGATATGCGGGTTAATTCTGATACACACAGGAATTTTTTTGTGTTTATTACCAAACTCTTCCAATACTGCTAAGTTGTCGATATTTATTTTTGCTCCAATCTTTGCAACTTTCTCAATTTCATCTAAAGAAACACCGTTAGGTGTATAAATTATCTTATTTGGTTCAACTCCAGCTCTGATAGCTAGTTCAACTTCTTGGATAGAAACAGCATCAATTCCAGCCCCCATATTAATTAAATACTTTAAGATTGAAATGTTAGAAGAAGCCTTTACAGCATAATTAATTTGAAGTTTTTTAACATTTTTAAAGGATTCTGTTAGCTTAACAAACTGAGATTTAATTTTATTTGAATCGTAAACATAAAGAGGACTCCCGTATTGACGAACAGCATCTAAAAGTATTTGATTTTTCATGTCTGCAAATCTAAAATTTTATGTAAATATTGACTTTAAAAAACTGTTTTTTAATAAATTAAAATGAATTAGTTATAAATAAAACAAAAAACTAATTTGATTAAAAGGTTAAACAGATTAGATTTAGTAATTTTAGGTCCAATTATGAATCTCCACGAATACCAAGCTAAAACAATATTGTCAAATTTTGATGTACCAATTCAACGAGGTAAGGTTACTGATAACATTAATGAAGTTGAAGATGTTGCAAAATCTTTAAATCATGAAACCGGAACTGAATGGTTTGTTGTAAAAGCTCAAATTCATGCTGGTGGTAGAGGTAAAGGTGGTGGAGTAAAAGTTGCTAAAAGCATTGATGAATTAAAGAATTTTTCATCCGATATTTTGGGTATGATGTTAAAAACTCCTCAAACACCAAAAGAAGGTAAACTTGTTCAGAAAATTTTAATCGCTGAAGATGTTTATTATCCGGGTGAATCTGATCCTGAAGAATATTACTTTTCTGTACTTCTAAATAGAAACACTTCAAAGTACATGATAATGTATTCTAGACAAGGTGGTATGGATATAGAAAAAGTTGCTGAAGAAACACCCGATTTAATCTTTTATGAAGAAATTGATCCTCTATTAGGTTTAATGCCTAATCAATTAAGAACTATTGCTTTTAATTTAGGTTTAAGTGGTCAAGCCTTTAAAAATATGCTATCCTTTGCCTCAAAATTATATAACGCATTTATTGAGTCTGATGCTTCTTTGCTTGAAATTAACCCTGTTTTAAAAACTTCAGATAATAAGATTTTAGCTGTGGATGCAAAAATGGTTTTAGATGATAATTCGTTAATTCGTCATAAAAATTATGAAGCCTTAAGAGATTTAAGTGAAGAAAACCCTGTTGAAACTGAAGCAAAGGAAGTTGGGTTAAATTATGTTGATTTAGATGGAAACATAGGTTGTATGGTAAATGGTGCTGGTCTAGCTATGGCTACAATGGATTTGATTAAACAGTCTGGAGGAGAGCCTGCTAATTTTCTTGATGTTGGTGGTACAGCTGATGCAAAAAGAGTAGAAGTAGCTTTTAATTTGATTCTTAGAGATCCGAAAGTAAAGGCGGTATTAGTAAATATTTTTGGAGGAATAGTTAGGTGTGATAGAGTTGCGAATGGTATTGTTGATGCTTATAAAAATATGGGTGATAAAATTAAAGTTCCAATAATTGTGAGACTACAAGGAACTAATGCCGAGCAAGCAAAAGAAATAATTGACAATGCAGGTTTAAAAATTTATAGCGCTGTTGAATTCAGTGAAGTACCCCAAAAAATTAAAGAAGTTCTTATTTGAGTGTCAAAATGACACTATTTTTTCTTAATTATATGACATAATGGCATAATTAGATGATTGGCTCATTTTTAGTACATGTA
>CEWH01141747.1_pt1 | contig 11726 bp, 6 predicted proteins | sample 531231 | NCBI WGS metagenome assembly CEWH01 (sample SAMEA2622316, study PRJEB7988) | marine metagenome | biome: marine biome (ENVO:00000447); feature: surface water layer (ENVO:00002042); material: "saline water (ENVO:00002010), including plankton (ENVO:xxxxxxxx)" | depth 5 m | reverse complement strand
AAGTGTGGTCGCATTTGTTCAAGCGTGGTCGTCCCGATGCCACTCACTCGAACCAAGTCCTCCACCGATTGATAGGGGCGTCCCTTTATGATTCGATTCGCGATGGTCTCTCCCACCCGCGGCAATTTCACGAGGTCATCTCCAGCCGCTGTGTTAGGATCGATCGTCTCGCCCGGCTTGAGAAAGGGGCCAGCGGTGGCGAGGCGAAGTTCCTCGTCCTCGAGTCGCTGGGCCATTCTTTCGTTCACCAAGCTCTCCCAATCGGTCTTAGCCCAAATGCCGGTGGCGTTTTTCGCAGCTAACAATTCGATATCTTCGAGATGAGCTCGGAAAGCATCCCGGTTTCTGCCATCGAGCATACTTCGAGACACTCCAAATGCCCGGGCAAGTCCCTGACGGACGAGATGCTCCGCCAGTTGGGTCCCGTCAGGGAGAACAACGAAGGCATAGATACGTTGGTATCGGCCGTCTCCTCGGGCGTCGGCGTAGGCGGTCTGAATGGTGAAGGGTTCGGCTAAAACCCGGCGCACCTCCTTCCAAGCCAAGGCGCCGAAGCCTTTGGCGAGCTCGATTGACTGAGCCGAGGTATCTCCAACGGCTGTGATCCCAAAATAGCGCCGCTGAGCTCGCAGACGGCGTGCGTCACTCTCATCGGTGACGTGCCACTCGAGACAATCGACTCCGTAGAGGCGGATGGTGTGTTCGTCACCGCTAGGCGTTCGGATAAGAAAGCTATCGCCATCAGACCAATCGGTTTCGATTAGTTGGCAGTTCGATATGATAGTGAGATCATCAGCCTGACTCGAGCCGAAAGTCAGGAGAAAGAGAAGTGCAAGCGTCGCAGTGAGAAATTTCATGGTGGAGCAGAGTGTTTTCATTGGTTCACTGCGACGACTCTCCCGGAGCATGCCCTGCTGGATTCGAACCAGCGACCGCCGGATTAGAAATCCGGTGCTCTATCCAGCTGAGCTAAGGGCACCTTTGAGAGGCTGGCATTATCGCCGAACTTAGGTGATTCGCAAAGTGAAAGGAGCGTTGCTTTAAACCTTCCGCAACTGCCGCTTGAGACTCGTGTGCAGGAGAAAGAATGCTCCAACGACGAAGGCAAACATGGCGACCAGGTTGAGCCGCAGCGTTTCTACAATGATGACGCGGGATTTTTCGTCGGGGGCCATTTCCTCGGGGTCGGGTGCGTAGCGGAATCTTCGTTGCTGCCCGAAGAAGACGTTGGGGGGATTGTCGACGCGGCGATAATCCTGACGCTCGACTTCAGCCCGGTTGTAGAGGTCCTGAACCTTTTCGTTCAGGTAAAGCTCAGTGGCTGTGAAGGTGGTTTTGCCACCTTCTGATTTCGCGAAGTAAGGCTCAGGTTCAAAGGTGACCTGCTCGAGAGAGCTACGGATGGCCTTGAGTTGCTTGCTGACACTGCGTGGATTTTCGCCTTCAAGGCCATGAGCGACAGCGAGGGCCTGCTTGAGTTGAGAGAGACGTTTGGACTGTTCCTCAGTTAGTTTCTGGTCAAGCGGGATTTTGCTGAAGAGCTGGATTTCGCTCTCGATGTAGTTGGTGAGCCTACTGGCTGGGTTGTGTTCGGCATGTTCAATAATGACCGATTCATAGCTCCAGCGCAGAGGCATGAGGTGACAGACGGGAGGCACCTTGAGCTTGCTCGCTTCTTCATTCTGTGTCCCAAGGAAGAACTGGGCGAAATTGAGGCTGCGATTCATCTCGTCATACTTAATTAAGGCGCCTCCGAGAATGATGTTGGGAATGAGGATAAGCGGGATGATATTGATCGCCGTCTTGGGACTGTTGACGAGAGAGGAAATAACGAGTCCGGCCGCCACTCCAACGAAGGCGGTGAGGAACATCCAGAGCAGGTTCGATAAGAACATTTCCCTGATCCCTAGAATGGCGTCACCAATAATGAGGTAAATGACACACTGAACCAAGGCAAAGAAACCTAGCGAGATATACTTGCTGATAATGTAGCCGGTCACTCGAAAGCCGTGATGTCGTTCCCGCATGAGAAGAGCCCGGTCTCGGATGATTTCCTCAGCTGAGTTGGTCATGCCAAGGAAGAGAGCGACAACGAGGCTGAGGAAAAGGTAGGTGGGTATATGAAAGGCGCTGGCGAAATTGTAATCACCGTCCTCAGAGTAGCGAAGCACTATTGCGATGAGAAAAGCGAGCAGCGGTGCCTCCAGTAGAGTCGTGGCGAGGTTAGCCCGATTTCGAAGTTTGCTGAAAAAAGCACGCTTGAGCTGGTTTAAAAAGCGGACGGTGTCATGGGAGAATTTGCGTGGGGGCGCCTGTGGCGTTTTTTGAAGTGAGGCCACGGACTGCGAATTGTCGGCTTCGAGTTCGCGCAGATTCACCTCTTCAAGGAGGCGGTAAGTTTGGAACCGGTCGGCCCAGAATGAGGCGTTAAAACGCCGCGCTGGGATTAAGTTGTCGCGTATGTCACGCTCGTAAATGATGTCGCCACCGAGGTCTCGCAGTGGAGTCTCTAACACGTCGAATATGAAGTCAGGGGTCAGGCTGATGACTGTATCAGGAGCGACATCGGGCAGGGATGAAGTCTGAATGCCTTCCTGTTTCCTAGCCTCGTTGAAGTATTCCAGCATTTGTGACGGCGTGCCGAAAAAGGCAAGCTTGCCGCCTTGGTCAAGCAGGATGGCCTTATCAAACATGTGAAACAGGCGGCTGCTTGGCTGGTGGATGGAGACCAGAGTGATCTTATTGTGGGTAAGGCCACGGATCATGTCGAGAACGTGCTCGGAGTCCTTGGAAGAGAGGCCGGAGGTGGGCTCATCGAAAAGGTAGACGTCGGCAATACCGATCATGTCCATGCCGGCGTCGAGGCGTCGACGCTGACCACCGGAAAGGCTTTTGGTCTGGTTGTCGCCGGCGAGGCGGTGACGAATCTCATTGAGGCCGAGCTCGATCAATTTCGAGTCGACGCGCCGGCGACGTTCTTCAATCGGAAAGTGTGGTGCCCGAATTGCGGCGGCGGTATCGAGGTTTTCTTCGACGGTCAGCAGCGGATCAAAGGTCTCGTCCTGTGGGATCAACGCGATGTAAGACTTTAGATTATCATGCTCGACGTAAAGGTCGACCCCGTTGAGATCGATGCGGCCACGACGCGGCTTTAGCTGACCACCGAGCGCCTTGAGCAGGGTGGACTTACCGCAGCCAGAAGGGCCCATCACGCAAACCATTTCACCCCGCTGGATTGATAAGGTGATTCCGTCAAGGGCAGGGGTGCGTCGGTCAAAGCTGTGACTGAGGTCACGAGCTTTGAGTGTGGTGATGACGTTACGCTCTTCCTCGATGATACCGTCGGAGAAGTGGCAGCGCAGGTATTGTCCTCCACCAAGAGAAATGACGGCGCCATCCTTTAGCGTTGCGTCAGCTTTGACCGGCTCGCCCTCAACAGCGATGGCGCGTTCGGATTCGACAATTTCGAGGCGGCCGGTCTTGGTGGCGTTGTCACAGTGGATGCGAAGCAGCACGTTTCCAGAGACGCCCGGTGTCAGCATGATGTCACCCGGATTGAGTTGGGACGGGTCGTTGGAAACAAGGTAAACGGATCGGTTTGGGGCGAGGCTGAATCGGCCACCTAGTTCGCGGGCTTTGCGGCGTAGAACGTCGAAAGAGATTTCGGAGTGATCGGTGAAGTCGATCGTGTCCTTCGATGTGACCTGAAATTGTAGACCCTTGGTGAGAGTTCGTTTCCCGACGACGGCGCCAACGTTGTCGAGGACTTCGACTTGAATATCGAGACCAAAGGAAGCGCGGAGGTAGCTCTGTTTAGTGCGGGATTTCTCGATGAACTGGTTGCCGTTGCTGTCCTGAGCGAGATAGAGTTGGACCGAGGAAACGTTCTTCTTGGAGTTGAAGTAGAAAACGAGGTCTTCAAAGGCTAAGACTTCCTCTCCTATAAGAACTCGCTGGCCTTCGTAGACCCGACAGAATTCTCCGGTAGCAACCTTTCGTCCCCGAGCGAGGATGGCACCTGGCCCAAGATTTTTGATAAGGATAAGATCAATGAAGCGGAAGGCGACGACGGAATGGGCCTCATTACTCGAGGTTACCGCGACATCGCCATTTGCTTCGGTTGAAAGGATGAGAGACTCGAGTTTGTGAGCTTCGCTGTCTTCGGCTGCGGGTGCGGCGGGAATGTTCGCGCCGTCTTCGAGCTGTGAGAGCTCGCTCGTGTTGAGTTGGTAGACAATATTAATGGCCTCGGATGCGACACCAAGGGTGGTCATAAACTGATAAAAGGTAATGAGGTTATCCTTCGGCAGCCCGGCACGGCTGATGAGCACGTAGAGCTGAACTCCGAGAAGGACCTTGTCCTCGAGAGGGAGTTCACCAGCGAGATCAGTAGCAATGGCCTCGAGGTCCTGCCTGCGGTGGAGAGACTTCATGAAGAGTTGACGCAACTCGGTATAAACTGTCTCGGGAAAATCGTATCGCAGGAAGCCTAGGATGGAATCAATTTCCGCAACCATGACTTGGCCGTCGAGCTTGGTGAAGCCAGCGAAAACCTCAATCAGCATCGGTAGCATCGATTCCTCAGTGCGGGGGGTTTCGCTTTTGAAGAGGCTGCGATGAACCCGCTTCCAGAGTCGCCTGCGGGTTCGGGAGAGGCCGGATTCAGGGCGGTTCTTTTTCCCCAGAGAACCGATTTCTGTCACAGGCTCCCGGAGCGTGGAGGGTGGTTTCGCCATAAGCAGGTTTGAAAGTCTACCCTATACCATCTCACGTGGATATGGACAACGGGGAAGGCACGTTGAATTCGTTAACTTTGAATCGCGTGCTCGTATTTGGTGCCTATCTCTTACTTGCTTGTCGATGGGTCTGACTTCCGGTCGAGGCCACGGTTGGCGTGAGATGTTGAGATGGTCTAGACCAGTTTTTTAAAAGAAACCTACAAAAGTCAGGGTGGTTCAGTTCATTTTGGTAGCCAGCTTTGGACGGACCCGCTACGATCGTGAGTAATGGATCTACTCTCAATACGTGATCTTAAGCAGGGGGCCGGACCTGTGTCACAATCGATTAGTTTCCGGGCTCAGTTAGAGAGGTGCCTTCAGAAAACGACGAAGACAGGCAACCCCTTTTACGAAGTGACCTTTTCTGATTCGGAGGAGAGCCTTGTCCTGCGCGTCTGGAACAACACACCCATGTTTGATCTCTGCGGGCAGTTGAGGAATGGCCATTTCGTGGAGGTGTCAGGTGAATTTGGCTTAGGTAACGACGGTCGCTCTATTGACGGTAAGAATTGGAAGGCCCGCGTGCTTAATGAAATGGAAAGCGCTGAAGTGTTGGCCGGTTCAGAAAGTTTGCGGGCCAAACAGGAGGAGGACTACAGCTTTATTGAAACTACGGTGGCGGTGATCGTAGATCCTCGACTTGCTGGGTTATGTGGTGGTTTCCTGAAGCACTATGGGGAACGCTTCAAGCGAACTGGTGCGGCAAGGGATTACCATCACGCGCGACGGGGTGGCCTCGTCGAACACGTTGCCCAGATGATGCGTTCAGCAGTGCGGATCAGCGAAGCTTATCCGATATTGAATCGTGATCTTCTCGTTGCAGGTGTTCTCTTTCACGACATTGGCAAGTTATGGGAAAATGTTTACGAGGAGAAGGGATTCACGATGCCCTATACTGAGATCAGTGAATTGATCGGTCACATCCCCCTCGGGATGGAAATTGTGAATAAACTTTGGCGGGAATTGCTCGATGAAGACGGGCTGAGAAAGGAGTGGGAGGATTTGGAACCAGCTTCGGAACGGGTGCGGTTGCATTTGCTGCACCTCATTGCTTCTCATCATGGTGAACTGGCTTTCGGATCACCAGTTGTGCCGAAGACACCGGAAGCTCAGGCGCTTCACTACATTGACAATCTCGATGCGAAGATGGAGATGTATGACCGCGGTTACGGGGTAACCTCCGAACTGGGCAAAAATGTTTATGAGCGTGTTAGGCCACTACCGGGGCGATTAGTTGCACCGTTGCAAGTGTTTGAAAAGGGTAGTGACGCCTCACTGAAGGATGGAGAGTTCACGTCGGATTCGAAGAACGCGATTGAGAATCCGGACAGCTAGCTGGAATCGTTTTGATCAGCTTTCCGTCTTTAGATCTAACTCCACCATCAGGTCGGTTGCGATCTCTTCGATGCTGTGACGCAGATCGGAAAGATCGACGAAAGCTGGCATGTCTAGCTTCGCGGTTGTGTGGAAGAGTCGTTCTCCAGACATCGGGGCGTTGCGACAGTCGGTTGCAAGTTCGATGACGTTTACGCCCTGATCAGCAAGAACTTTTGAAATGGTGCTGACAATGCCGGAGCGATCCTGTCCTACAACTTCGAGCGTGATAGTCGTGCCGTCGTTTGTTTCGGAGTCCTGTTCTCCAGAGTGAACCGAGGTGACTTTGAGCCCCGCCTCTTCGAGCGCGGCAAGCTGATTTTTGAGAGCGGGCAGGTGGGCTTCGGGAAGAACGACCTGAACCATGCCGGCAAACTGGCCTCCAAGTCGGCCTAGGCGGCTGCCTTCCCAGTTGCCTCCCGCTTCGGTGACGGCAGCGGAAAGTTGTTCGACGAGCCCGGGGCGATCGCTACCGATGACACTGACAATAAGTGAAATCTGCATAAGAGGAGTCTAGGGTTTTTAGGTTTGGAGGTCAATGAGTGGAGTCGAGTGTCAGGTCGCGGGAATGATACGTTGAGCTCCAATGGTGAGAACAAAACAACCGAGTGCGGCGACGGAGGCGCGCCAGTCAGCGAAGGCGAGTATTGCAGCATCGTAGAAGGCGATCCCAGCGATAGCGTAAGCGATCCCGACAGGGATGCGTTGCTTGATCGAGGAGCGGATAATGGTGACCCAAGCCCAGATGCCGACGATACCGACGATGACAAGGGAGATAGTGATCAAGTCTTGCGGTAGATTGTGTGAACCAAGAAGGGGAAAGACCACCGGTAGCATCAACATAAGGCGCGGAAGAATCCCCAGTCCACCGCCGTTGTTGAGATGTTCGCTGCGAGCTGCGAGTGTGAGACCAGAGATGTAAATCACGGAGACAGCGGCGACGAGCCAAACGAGCATTGGAAGCTCAATCCCCGTCGTGTGAGCGGCTACAGCACTGCCGGCACCGGCATAGACAAGGGCGCGGCAGACGCCCATAACGAGGACGGATCCCGCCCAGTATTTATGAATCCAGTTATAAATCAGGATGGCGAGGACGAGACCGATGAGCAGGACGGGGTGAAAGGAAGTGAAGGCGAGCAGGATGCCGATACCGGTAGCGAGTTCGAGTCCGCCGATGGCCCAGACCGCGCTAAGCGGAATCTTGCCCGAAGGGATGGGCCGCTCGCTTGCATGCTTGCTGTCCCAGTTTGCGTCAAAGGCGTCGTTCAGTGTCATGCCGGCGACGTAAAGCAGGCTGACGCCGAAAACGAGCCAGGCAAATTCGCTTTGCCAGCTACCCCCCGAAAGAAACCATCCTACGCCAATATTGGTCCAAATTGTGGGCAGGTTTGAAACGCGTCCGAGGATGAGAAGAGTGCGCAGTCCGCTGATCATCGGATCGTGGGTTGGGCGTTTAGAGCGGCAAGACGACCGGCCTAGTGAATTATGAAAAAAGTGGCAACCCCGCATGGATTCGAACCATGACAAACAGAACCAAAATCTGTTGTGCTACCGTTACACCACGGGGTTACGCGGGACGGGACTTTACTCGGTATTTTTCAGGTTTCAAGTGAGGATTTTCGGTGAAAACGTGTGATTTTTGGATGCAAAAAAACATTCAGGCGTTGGAAATTCTCTTCCTGCCAGCAACTGTTTCTTAAGCTTCGGCTTTATCGACTTCGTCGTGGAAATATTCCCGGGGTTTGTAGAGTTTTGCTACCACCAAAAAGAGCAGCGCAGCCGCAAGCATCAGTCCGCTGAAGAACCAAAAGTAAGAAGCACCTTCCAACTTTACCTGTCCGCCGACAAAGTAGTCCCGGGAGATTACTGGTCCTGACTCAGCGATCTCAGCTTCGGTCGGCAGGCCCAACTTCTCCTTGCGGGACTCGAGCCAGGTTTTTTCCGGTTGCAGTTTACCAACGACTCTGGCGAAAGCGCCGGGCTCTTTTGATGAGGGTCGGGTAATGGAAAGGATCGCGCCCTGGTCCCACTGCGTCTTGTCTCTCCCATCCGGGCCATAGCTCCAGATGCGGACTCGATTCTTATTCACGAGACGGTAACGGAATGGATTGCCCCAAGGATCGTTGAACGCTGTGGCGATGGATTCGCCGGCTGCGTTGTCAGGTGCGATGTGGCCATTCTTGGTGATGGATTGGTCAATGAGGTCGAGAATCTCATTGAGCGAATCGCGGGCAGCGAAGATGACGTCAGTTCGAGAGCCTTCACCGTTGAACATCACCTTGATATCATCCTGAGTGCCGGTCTTCTGATCAAAACCTCCCAGCACGACCTCGTTGCCGTTCGCGGTGAGCTTGGCGATTGGGTTTGGTATTTGGATGAAGTGATTGATCTGGGCGGTGATCTGGTTACCTAGCGACACGGCGAAGAGGAAAATGGCCATTATGACCGATTTCATTGTCTTTGGTGCCTGAGTGTAGCTGAACTCGAGACAGACGATGGAGACCATAACTTCTGCCGCAGTAAGAAAGACATAAGCAAGCAGCTGCCATGAAATGGACGGGGTTTCCCCGGCATCGATTTTACCCTGCGCTATAGAGACGAGGACAAAGGAGATCACCATGATAAAAAGACCGATGCTGATCTTTCTTAGGGGGGTGAGCGGAAATACCTTGTCTATCGCTGGATAAACCACGTAGGAAAATAGTGGGATGAATGTCAGGATTAATATCGGATTCAGGGCTTGGATCTGGCTGGGTAGCCATTCCACTCCGAGCCAGTTGCGGTCCATGTTCTCTGCCTGCAGAACCCAGGAAGATCCGCTCTGGTCGAAGAGTGACCAGAAGACAGCGACGAACACGTAGATGGTGGATAGCTTGAGGATGGCTTTGAGCCCTTCGCCGCTGAAAAGCTCCTTGATGAAGGGGGCTCCCTTGCCTGGGATGTGAACAAATTTCCAGCGCCCCATCCAGAAAATGAGCGTGGCGAGGGCCATGAGTACGCCTGGCACACCAAAAGCCCAGTGAGGTCCGTGCCATTCCAGTAACCATGGGGTGAGAAGGGTGGAGAGAAAGGCGCCCAAATTTATGGACCAGTAGAACCAGTTGAAAATGCGCGGAAGAAGGTGCCGGTTCTGGGAACCAAACTGGTCGCCGACGTGAGCCGAGACGCAGGGTTTTATCCCGCCGGAGCCGACCGCGATAAGCCACAGGCCCATCGTCAACCAGAAGGAGGCTTCACCAAACGAACCCATGATCGCTAAGGCCAAGTGTCCAAGACAGTAGACGATAGAGAGCAGGATGATAACCCGGTATTTCCCGAGAAAAATATCAGCCAGCAACGCTCCGGCGATGGGTGTGAGGTAGACGAGAAAAACGAAGTGGTGAAATTTCGCCACCGCTTCGGAATCGTTCATGCGTTCCACTGGTGAGCTGCCCATGAGCCAGAGGTAGTTCACCATGAAGATGGTAAGGATGGTCCGCATCCCGTAAAAACTGAATCGCTCAGCGGCTTCGTTACCAATGATGTAGGGAATGCCAGGGGGCATCGTTTTCATCTGGCGGGCTGCAGTTTCGTGTGAACGGTCTTCCATGGATGTTTTTAGAAAATTACGCGTGGGCAGGGTTAGGCTTCAAGCTTCTTACGGGCCCAAGCGGCGGAACCCATCACGCCGGCATCGTCTTCGAGTTCGGCGGCAACGATCGTGAAGCTGTCGCGGTAGGCGGGGAGGACCCGATCTCGGACTGACTGCCGGACAGTGCCGATGTAAAGCTCAGGCATGGCTTCAACGAGCCCACCGCCTAGGACAATGACATCTGGTGCCATGAGGTGAACGACCGTAGCGACACCACAGCCTAGCAAAGTTGCCGCGCGTCTCACGATGTTCTCAATCTCTATGTCACCTTTCTCAATAGCCGCAGCCAACTTACCGCTGGTGATATTGGACATGTCAGTTCCGCAAGCCTGAAGCAGGTTGGGAGCCAGTCCACGATAAGCCGCACGGGCAGAGTCGGAAGCAATTTTGAGACGAGAACACTCCATCTCTAGGGTGGAGCCGCCCTCTCCATGGCCGGAGGTTTCCGGAAAGAGAGGAATGTGTCCGAGTTCCATACAGGAAAGGGCTGCTCCCTGCACGAGATTGCCGTCAACGACGGCTCCTGCTCCGATCCCGGTGCCGGGGAAAATACCAACAGCGCAGCGTGCGTTGCGGGCGGCACCCTCTTCATACTCGGCGTAAACGCCTGCATCAACGTCGTTGCAGATGGTAACACGGCAGTCGAAAGCGTCGCCAAGATGATCTTCGATGGGAACATTCTTCCAGCCGAGGTTGGGTGCCTCGACGAGCACGCCGGTTTCGGGATTGATAGGCCCGGGGCAACCGATTCCGATTCCTGCGAGTTGTTCGGAGCTGACGCCGGCATCGTCTAGAGCTTCATCGATGACAGATTCCATGCGGGAGAGTCCGGATTTGGACCCCTTATTACCCTGCGTTTTCTGCTTCGCCCGGCCGAGGGTTTGATAATCGTCATTGAAGACTTTGGCCAGCATCTTGGTGCCGCCGAGGTCGAAGCCAACCCAGATACGTCCCTCGTATCGCCGTTTCTTCTTGCTCATGAGATCAGCTCGCTTGCTTTGGCTCGGGCTTGTAAATCAGCATCAATAATTTCATCGAGGCCCGGTTGATTGACATTGTGGTGAGAGGCCATGGTTGCACCCACGGTTTCCCAGATTTTGGGAAACGGAATCGACTCGCTTAGGAACGCGCTCACGGCGACTTCGTTGGCAGCATTCATCACCGCAGGGAGGGTGCCGCCTTTTTCACCGGCTTCTTTGGCCAGACTAAGAGCGGGGAAGTCATTCCAGCGTGGGGCTTCGAATTCCAGCTTGGCCAGTTCGGAAAAATCAAGTGGCGGCAGGGTATTGGGTACTCGGTCAGGCCAGGTTACCGCATATTGAATAGGAAAGCACATGTCTGTCGTGCTGAGTTGGGCTAGGATTGAATTGTCGATAAATTCGACCATGCTGTGAATGATGCTCTGAGGGTGCACGATGACGTCGACGCGCTGCATTTCGATATCGAAGAGCCAACGGGCCTCGATCATTTCCAGTCCCTTATTAAACAGAGTAGCTGAATCGATCGTGATCTTCTGGCCCATCTCCCAGGTAGGGTGCTTGAGTGCCTGAGCTTTGGTCACGGAAGCCAGCTCGTGGGACGGTAGTTGTCGGAACGGTCCCCCCGAGGCGGTAAGGATGAGCCGTGAAACGTCGTCCGAGGATCGGTCTTCAAGACACTGAAAAATGGCATTGTGTTCCGAGTCGACCGGGAGTACACGAACTCCTTTTTCGCGGGCGGCCGACATGACGATTTCGCCGGCCATGACGAGAATTTCCTTGCTGGCAACTGCGATATCTTTGCCGGCTTCGATAGCGGCCAGGGCAGGTCGGAGCCCGGCTACACCGACAATCGCGATGAGAACCATATCAGCCTCCGGCAGGGTAGCGAGCTCGATGAGACCATCTTCTCCCGAGTGGAGGGTGACACCGTCATCAACTTGGCTTTTCAGCTGATCCAGCCCT
>CEWH01030435.1_pt1 | contig 11757 bp, 7 predicted proteins | sample 531231 | NCBI WGS metagenome assembly CEWH01 (sample SAMEA2622316, study PRJEB7988) | marine metagenome | biome: marine biome (ENVO:00000447); feature: surface water layer (ENVO:00002042); material: "saline water (ENVO:00002010), including plankton (ENVO:xxxxxxxx)" | depth 5 m | reverse complement strand
GGGTAGGGTAACTTAATTTGATTATAATTTATAACTGAATTTAGTTCTAAAAAAGGTTGAAATCGATAGCTTAATTCACTTAAAATTGCTTTTCGTTTACCTTTACTGTAATATCCACCAGCTATTGTCTCTATAGAGTATGTAAAACGGTTTTGGGGTTTTGAATCATAAGAAATAGTAAAATTATTCCAAGTATGTTCTGAATCGGCTTTTAATTCTGATATTCCTGTCCTTAAAGGATCAAAGTCTGAAAGTAGTTTGACAAATTGATTTCGGAAACTAATAGATAAACGACTTCTATTAATAAAATTAAACCTGTATTGTAATGTTGTCAATTTATCTTTATTTTCAAAAAGAGTATCAAAGAAATAAGTTTGGTTTAAACTAGGGCCGTGTGAAAGAAGAGAAGTTTTATCTTTTGTGTAATTTAAATAAGCAGCTTTAGCTTGTATTTTAAAATAATTTTTTCTTGGAACAAAGCCAACTTCAGCAAAATAGTCTTCTGAAATATACTCTTGTTGAAGTAATAGATTCCAATTAATTGACTGATAACCAATGTGGGATGCAAAAACACTTCCCTTATTAAATTCTTCATTATCAAAGGATTTTAAATATAGTAATTTTCCATTCCAAATATTATCCTCAGAAAAATAGTTGAACTCTAGTCCAATATTTTGATTGTAAGATGAATTAAAATTTCTAATATCGAAAGAATTCAATTCTTGTTTATTTACATAAATTAAATTTAAATTTGATCGATCAAAAACCTTTTTTTGTAGACTTAAAACAGAAAAATTATTAGCTGACAAAGATAAATTTTCATCTTTTTGGGTTTGTATGGTCATCAAACCTAATCGCCATTTTTCGTCTAAATTCCCACTTATTCTAACCCCTCCTATAATTGGTACATTTAAACCAATTCTTCTAGAAAAAAAAGGTCTAATTGTTTGATAACCAAAATTTGAGAAAAGATCAGCATTCTCTAAAAAAAATTGTCTTCTTTCAGGAAAAAATAGTTCAAAACGATCTAGATTGGTCACTTGTCGATCAATTTCAGCTTGAGAAAAATCAGGATTTAAAGTCACATCTAAATTCAAAGCAGAGGTTAGATTATATTTTAAATCTCCACCAACTTTTATATTATTTTTATTTATTTTTTCATTTATCATGGTGGAATTACTTGCTCCATAGGGTATTAGGGATATATTATTTACTTGTTTTGGAGGTGGATCTTCCCAAACTAAAGAACCAGTGTAAGCAAGGGATACTGAAGGGAATTGGCGAGGTACAGGTGCCCAACTTGATTTTTCACTTGCTTTCAAATCTAAGCGACTAAAATTAATCCCCCAAATTGAATTATTTTCATTATATCTAATCGATTTGAATGGTATACCAATTTCACAAATCCATTTATCTTCATCAAACTTTACTTTAGAATACCATTTTGAATCCCAATTTAAATCTACTCTTCTCCCGTCATACATTGTTCCATCCCACTGAGCACCGTATGCGTTTAGACCAAATGCAAAGCCTGTAGTTTGATTTATAAATGGATCAATTGCAACAAGGAAATTATCATTTTTACCAAAGGAAAAATCTCTTTTTAAAGATTCTATGACATAATTTCCTTTGACTGTGTTGTTAAAAAAAATAATAGCTATATAAAAAAAATCCTCATCAAAACTAACTCTTGCTTCAGAAAATTGAGTTGCTTTTTCAGTATCTACAGGTGTAATCATAAAAAAATCTTTCGCAACATCAGCACTCTTCCAACTCAGTTCATTAAGTTCACCGTCAATTTTTATTTTATCAACTGTTTTACGAATAGTAAGATTATAATTTTTAAAGTTAATTTGCCCTTGACTATGATTTAAATAAAAGACAAGTATTATTAATATTCTGTATTTTTTCAATATGCACTAATATTTTTTTTAGATATAAATTCTTCCCAATTATTAACAAAAGTACCCCAGCTATTTTTATTAATAACCTTCTCTATATTTTTTGTGTAAAAATTAGTTCCAGTTTTATCTAAAATTTTTATAATACCATTTGCTATAGCTTTAGGCTCTCTTTCAACAATTTCTCCTGATTTATCCTTAACAATTTGCGATTTTAATCCTTCTACATCAGATACTAAAATAGGTTTTCTGTAATGGTAAGCTATAGGAGTTACTCCACTCTGTGTAGAACTTTGATAAGTTTGAGCAATCAGATCTGAGGCAGAAAAGAGCAACTGAATTTCACTTAAGGATTTAAAGTTAAAATCTAAAATTATTTTCTTTTTAAGTTTTAGCTTTTTGACTAGGCTAAAATATTTGTTTTGATTTTCATAACATTCTCCAGCAACATAAAGCTTTATATTTTGTTTTCTGATAGAAGGATGATTAAAAGCCTTTATAAGGAGGTCAAGTCCTTTGTATTTTCTTACTAAACCAAAAAATAAAACATAAAAAGTTGTTTTTTCAAATTTTAAAATTGAGCGAGCTTTATTTTGATCAATTGAGGGTTTTAAATCATAATTAATAGGATGGAATCCAGACCAAATGGGAACTTTAACATCTTTTTTAATTTGTTCTTCAACATTATTTGATAAACAAGTAAAGATATCAATGTATTTTGCAAAATGAATATTTAAAACTCTATCTAACATTCCTTTTTCGTGAGGTATCCAATTATCTACTAATGCAACTTTTTTAATGTTGTTTGGAATTTTTTTTGCTATCCAACCATATGAGATCCCTAAAAATGGATTATAATATCTAAACACTAAAATTTTTGGATTAATCTTTATTATATATTTAACCACTTTTGACCATGAAAAAGGATTATAAGCATGTAGATATCTGTTGATTTTTAAGTCTCTTGGAGGTTTTTCCAAACTAAATTGTGATTTGCCTGGGAAAAGTATTTTTGGATATAGTTTTGTAAATGTTAGTAGCTCAACTTTTTTACCTTTTCTTTTCAGGGCTTTTGCTAGGTTATGCTGTGTTTCTGAGATACCACCTCTAAATGGAAAGGCAGGTCCAATTAAAAGATAATCTAAAGATCTCTTCTGCATTAATTTATAATCAGTTTTCTATCAGGTCCTTTTCCTTTGGCCCATAAACCTACAAAAGCTGTGAAAATAAAATAGATTAGTAAAAAGTTAAAAAACCAAGTTGTTTCAATTTGCAAAAAATAATTAGTTGTAGCAATAATTAAACTAATGCAAATAATACCTCTGAAGAATTCAAATATTGGAGCCCATTTATGATAATCCATCAATGAGGTAAATCCGAAAATAGTTGTTAAAATTAGTAATCCAATATTGACTTGAAACTGAGATGATAATTCATTAAAAAAATATAGATAATATAAAAGCATCACGTTTATTGATACGAAATGTACTGATGCAATAATTTTCCACTTTAAACTGTAATATGGGGTATATTTTTTTTCTCCAGAAATAGGATTTTTAGTATTTATTGGAAAACGATGAGCAACATCATCTGGTCGCCAACCAGTTGGCATAAACCAAAGTCTAAATTTATCTTTCCATTTTCTTGTAAACCATGCATCCTTAGCCAATAAGGAAATATGTTGAAAATTTATCCAAAAAGGATTCCAGCTTAAAGCGGGCTTTAAAGTCCCATATATAGGAGTTTCACTATCTAATTCCTCTTGAAAAGTTCCAAAAATTCTATCCCATATACAAAAAATTGCAGAGAGATTTTTATCAATATAAATTGGATTTATTGCGTGATGAACCCTATGTTGAGATGGTGTTACAATTAAATATTCTAAAATGCCCAATTTACCTATGTGTTTTGTATGATACCAAAATTGTGCAAATAAATGGATAGGTGTTAAGGTGGTAATAATTTTAGTTGGAACACCCAATATAGCTGCTGGGACTAAGAATATAGCTCCAAAGCCTATTAGATTTGATATGCTTTGGCGTAAAGCACACGCAAGGTTGTATTCTTCACTGCTATGATGAATTAAGTGTTGATTCCAAAATATATTAACCTTATGATTTATAAAATGCACGATATAGGAGGCAAAGTCAATGCAAATAAATGCGATGATATAAGTTGCATAGCTGGATTTAATTTCCCACAGAGAAAATTTATCCAATATATATGGGTATGAAATCAAAATTAGTGCAAGTCCGAGTACATCCTTTAGAATATTTGTCATTCCCGAACTAAGGCTAGCGAGAGTATCCATAAAAACATAGGATTGTTTTTTTGTGAGATGACCATAAATAATTTCAAATATGACTAAAATTAAAAAACCTGGAATTGCCCATAATAAAACAGCAGCATATTCATTCATTATCCTTATTTTAACTAAAATTAATAAATTACGAACTAATAACCCATTCTCCTTTTTTGATAAGAATTTCTGCCTGTTTAAATTTCAGGACTTTAGTTTCACCAGTATTTATGTTTTTAATTGTTACTTTTTCGTTTCTACCAATTTTTGGCTTTTCACGAACAATTGTTTCAATACTTTGTTTAGCTGTTTCACTAACACCTGCACCAACTGCTCTAGCTTTTTGAGCCATCTCCTCAGTATTTAAAACATCATCTTTTGAAGTTTTTAATTTTTGTTTAGAGCGTGGTCTTTTTGCTTCTTTAATTGAGGATATATTTTGGTTTGGAAGTCCACCTTTAATTAAAAATGAAAGAATTTCTTTATTTAAATTATTGATCATAGTTTTAAAAAGCTCAAAAGCTTCAAATTTATATATCAAAAGAGGATCTTTTTGTTCATGAACTGCAAGCTGAACAGACTGTTTTAATTCATCCATCTTTCTTAGATGATCTTTCCATGAATTATCAATAAGTGCAAGGGTAATATTTCGCTCAAAATCATCTACTAAACTATTACCACCTGTCTCGTAGGCCTCTTTTAGGTTGGTAACCACATTTAAAGACTTTATTCCATCTGTGAAGGGAACAACTATACGTTCAAATTTATTATCTGGCCTTTCATAAACTTGTTTAATAACTGGGTATGCTAGTTGTGCATTAGTTGAAGTCTTATTATTGTAATGTTTCAGTAAAGCCGAATATAAAGATTGAATATTTTCATTTTCATCACCCTCCTTAAACTCTGTTTCATCTATTGGAGAAGTCATTGAAAAACTACTGATTATTTCAAATTCAAAACTTTTAAAATCATTCAACTCTTTGTTTTTTAAGACAATTTCTTCACATGTATCATAAAGCATATTCAGAACATCAAATTTTAAGCGTGAACCTTGCAATGCATGTCTTCTTCTTTTATAAATAACCTCTCTTTGAGAGCTCATGACATCATCATATTCTAGAAGACGTTTACGAATACCAAAGTTATTCTCCTCTACTTTTTTTTGTGCCCGTTCAATAGATTTAGTCATCATTGAATGTTGTATAACCTCACCTTCTTCTAATCCCATACGATCCATAACTTTCGCAACTCTATCAGAACCAAAAAGGCGCATTAAATTGTCTTCTAAAGAAACAAAAAATTGTGAGCTTCCAGGGTCTCCCTGTCTTCCAGAGCGTCCTCTTAATTGACGATCAACTCTTCTCGAATCATGTCGCTCAGTACCAATAATTGCTAATCCACCAGCATTTTTAACTTCTTCTGACAGTTTAATATCTGTTCCTCTACCCGCCATATTTGTGGCTATTGTTACTACACCAGGTTTACCAGCTTCTGCAACAATTTCAGCCTCTTTCTTGTGCATTTTGGCATTAAGAACGTTATGTTTGACTTTTCGGATATTAAGCATTTTACTTAATAATTCTGATATTTCAACAGAGGTTGTTCCAATTAGAACAGGCCTGCCAGCAGCAGAGTTTTCACTAACCTGATCTATTACTGCATTATATTTTTCTCTTTTAGTTTTATAGATCAGATCATTTTCATCTGCTCTTGCTATTGGTCTGTTTGTAGGGATTTCAATTACATCTAATTTATAAATTTCCCAAAATTCTCCAGCTTCAGTTATAGCAGTTCCCGTCATGCCTGAAAGCTTATTATACATTCTAAAATAATTTTGAAGTGTAATAGTAGCATAAGTTTGAGTGGCGGCTTCAATTTTAACATTTTCTTTAGCCTCGATAGCTTGATGTAGTCCATCAGAATACCTTCTACCTTCCATTATTCTCCCTGTTTGTTCATCAACAATTTTTACTTTATTATCCATCACTACGTACTCTACGTCTTTTTCAAACAAAGTGTAGGCTTTTAGTAATTGATTCATGCTATGTATTCTTTCACTTTTAATGTCAAAATCTTTAAAAAGAATTTCCTTTTCGGCAGTTTCTTTTTTGGGGTCTAAATTTTTTGATTCAATTTTTGCAATTTCATTTCCGATATCTGGTAATATGAAAAAATTTGTGTCTGAGTTTTCTTCTGAAAGTTCTTGAATTCCCTTTTCAGTTAAGTCAATCTGATTATTTTTTTCGTCTATCACGAAATATAGTTCAGAGTCAACTATATGCATTTCACGATTATTATCTTGCATATAGTGGTTTTCTGTCTTTTGCAATAGTTGTTTTACACCTTCTTCGCTTAAAAATTTTATTAACGCCTTGTTTTTAGGTAAACCTCTGTAAACTCTTAGTAATAGTAAACCTCCCATGGTCGAATCACCTAACTTTATTTTTGCTTTAGCCTCTGCTAGAACACTAGTAAGTAGATTACGTTGTTTTGAAACGAGATTTTTAACATTTAGTTTTAGAACATCAAACTCATGGTTTTCACCCTTGGGAGTTGGTCCAGATATTATTAGAGGTGTCCTTGCATCATCTATTAATACTGAATCAACTTCATCTACTATTGCATAGTTATGTTTGGGCTGAACAATATCGTTAGCTGTATGTGCCATATTATCTCTCAAATAATCAAAACCAAATTCGTTGTTTGTTCCATAAGTTATGTCAGCTTGATAGGCTCTTCTTCTTTCTTCACTGTTAGGAGGGTGATGATCTATACAATCGACAGTTAATCCATGAAACTGAAATATAGGTGCCATCCATGCACTGTCTCTTTTTGCCAGATAGTCGTTTACGGTAACTAAGTGGACACCTTTACCCGTTAGAGCATTCAAATAAACAGGTAAAGTAGCAACTAATGTTTTACCCTCACCTGTTTGCATTTCAGCGATTTTTCCTTGGTGCAATGATATTCCTCCAATTAGTTGAACATCATAATGTATCATATCCCAGGTTATCGGTTTTCCCGCCGCATCCCAAGAGTTTGACCAAATTGCCTTATCTTTTGTCAAATTGACATATGAATTTTTTTGAGACAACTCTCTGTCATAACTAGTAGCTATAACTTTAATTTCTTTATTAATAACAAATCTACGGGCTGTTTCTTTTACAACTGCAAAAGCCTGTGTCAATAAACCAGACAAAATAGAATCAGTATTGATCTGCATATTAATAATTTCTTGATCAATTTCTTTGTATAAAGATTCCTTTTCATCAATATCATCTGTTTTTTTTACATCATTATTAAGTTTATTAATTTTTTCATTGTGAATTTTGTTTTCTTTATTTAATTTGGATTTAAAGAAAACTGTTTTTTCTCTAAGCTCGTCATTACTCAAAGACTCAAAACTTTTTTGATAATCGTTTATCTCTTTAATTAACGGAGTAATTTTACTTAGATCTTTTTTTGTTTTATCACCAATAAAAGTTTTTAAAATTTTGTTTAGAATACTCATGTTTAAGTTAAAGATTAGATAAAATTAATTAAAAAAAAAGTCTCTTATTAGAGACTTTCTTTTAATACTATTATATTAATACTCATCTTCATTCCAAAGATAATCCTCTTCAGTAGGAAAATCAGGCCAAATTTCTTCTATAGATTCATAAATATCCTCCTCATCTTCCATCGATTGGAGGTTCTCGACTACTTCTAGGGGAGCACCAGTTCTAATGGAAAAATCAATTAATTCATCTTTAGTGGCAGGCCATGGTGCATCACTAAGATAAGATGCAAGCTCTAATGTCCAATACATATGAATATTTTTTGCAAAAATAGATTTTTATAAATATTATGCAACTTTTTATTTAAATTTAATTACCACTCCATTTGACTTCTTCAATTTTTAATTCCGAAGCAAATGTGCGAGATAAAGTAAAAAAATAATCTGATAAACGGTTAATATATGCTATCACCGTTCCCGAAATTGGAATTTTTTGATCTAATTCAGTAACATAACGTTCAGATCTTCTAGTTATACATCGGGCTATGTGAGCATATGAAATTAATTGATGTCCACCAGGTATTACAAAGTTTTTGAGTGGCGGAAGTTTTTCTGTAAGATTATCAATTTCTTTTTCGATGAAAGTAATAGAATTTGTCTCTATGGGTTTTAAGTTTGATGGAAAATTTTCATCTGTGTCAACAGCAAGTTGAGCTGCTACAGTCATAAGTTGATTTTGGACTTCCATTAAGGTACTTTTAACGTAAGAAAGATTTGTGGTATCACGGATTAATCCTATCCATGCAATAAGCTCATCAATCGAGCCGTATGCTTTAATTCGGATGTCATGTTTTGGAACTCTTTTTCCTGAAATTAAACTTGTGATTCCCTTATCACCTGTTTTAGTATAAACTTTGTTTTCTCTCATATTCTCCCTTCATGGATCAGTAATGATAACTGATTGGTACAAATGTATCAATATTATTTAAATGATTTGATATAATTTTCTTAATTGACAAAAATTTATTGTTTTTTCAAACGTCCACTGATTGAAAGTAGGGATAATATTAATGTCATTAAAATAGCCAATCTAGCAATGTAGTCACCATATTTAGAATAAAATGTTATTTCAGAATTTGAAGCAAAATTTCCTTTGAGAACTGTTTTTACATTGTAATCAGTTTTCTTTATTATTTCTCCTTTTGAGTTAATAATTGCTGATATTCCAGTATTTGCACTTCTTACAATATCTCTTCGATTTTCAATTGCTCTAAGACGAGTATAGCTTAATAATTGTCTATGACCAGGTGTTTCACCCCACCAAGCATCGTTTGAAATAATAGCAAAAAATGAAGCTCCTTTTTTTACATAATCTGTCACAAATTCCCCAAAAATTGATTCATAACAAATTATTGGAGCTGCTTTTTCAGATTTTGAATGATGTGAAAAAACTAATCTATCATTTTGTACTACTCTACTGGAAACAGTACCACCAAGGTCGATTAAAACATTTCCTAAAAGGGGTTTTAAAATTGATTTAAAGGGCATATTTTCTACACCGACTACTAATTTAGATTTATGATATACAGATGGTTTTTTTTCAAGTTTTTCACTGAGTGCACTATTATAAAATTCTATCCATAAATTATCTCGTACTAAATTAGCCGTATAAGAGGGAGCCTCTTTTTGGAAGTAAGTATTATAAAACTGAATACCAGTAATTAGTTCTAAGTTGGGATAATTTTTCAATAGACCTTGAATACTTTGATGCAATTCACTTGATGAAAAATTTGATAACTTTTCGCCATAACCCTCAGCAAAATAAGTTTCTGGGGTTAAGATATAATTTGTTTTTTCTGTTATATAAGGGGTTGATTTTTCTATAAAATCTTTAAAGAATTTTTTGTTGGTAGTATTGTATTTTTTATCGTAAGGATCAATATTTGGTTGAAATATTACAACTTCAATATCTCTTTTAGGATCTTCTAAATTTTGATAAATTATAAGCGAAACTAAAACAGGTATTGAGAGTAAAAATAATGGGCCAAACATTATTTTTAAACTTTTTTTTGAAAATTTAAAATGATCTTTTTTTAATATATTAAATATCCAAATATTCATTATTAAAACCCACAAAGAACCCCCGAAAACACCTGTATATTCATACCATTGAATCCAATAAATTTTTTCAGAAAAAACATTGCCAAGGTTAAGCCATGTCCAAGAAAAATCCCAAAATAGATGTAGTTTTTCAAATGAAAGCCATAAGGAAACCAATAAAATATTTGCACTTTTAATGGGTAACCTTCTTTTAGCTAAATGATAAAAAAGAAAAATAGTAGCATAAAAAAGACTATTACAAGTAATGGCAAATAGCATCCCGTAAAAGGAGGCATTATATAACCACCAGGTTGTGATTAAATTCCATAATAAAAAACTTATGTAAGAATATCCAAATACCCTTGCGCCTTTTCTTTTTGAATTATCCTGACTTATTGAATTTTCAATATATAATAGAGGTATAAGAGCTAGAAAAATTAAAATAGTTACGCCTTTAATTGGCCATGCAGTGCCAAAGAGGATACCACAAAGAATTGATAGATAAAAATTTCTTATTGTAATTGACATTTGTACGAAATTAATTTTTTTGAAGATATAGCAATCACTATATTGTCAAAAACTTAGAATGTTTTGTTGCATTTATTAAAGAAAAGCATCCCAAATATTTTTACTTCTCTAAATTTTTTGTGTGGTTGTTTTGCTTCTTATTTAGCTTTTAAAAATTTATTTGAAGCAGCTTTTCTTCTAGTGTTATTTGGTACTTTTTTTGATTTATTTGATGGCTTTTTTGCGCGTATATTTAAAGTAGAAAGTGATTTTGGTCTCCAATTTGATTCAATGGCTGATTTGATTACCAGTGGTATGGCTCCAGGAATTGTTATGTATAATTTATTTATGGAGACAGGTGTGAATGAATTTAATTACACAATATATATTTTAAAAAATGAATTCACTTTTTCATTTGCTCCATTAGCATTAGTAGGCTTTTTAATACCTTTGGCTTCAAGTATAAGACTTGCAAAATTCAATATTGATAAAGATCAACGATTTGATTTTAAAGGCCTTCCAGCACCAGCAAATGCTCTATTTATTGTGGCCTTACCACTCTTAATTGAACATCCTTTATTTTCTTCTATAAAATCACTTTTATTGTCTTATGGGACTTTGTTTATCTTAACATTAGTTTCTTCCTTATTAATGAATTTAAGATTACCTCTTTTTTCATTTAAAATCAGAACCTCAAGTTTAAAGGATTATAGTTACCAAATTTTCATTATAATATCGAGCTTGCCGGCTTTTTATTTTCTTGGTTGGGCTTCAGTTCCACTAATAATATTAATTTATTTAATATTAAATTTTCTTAAAAATAGCATTACTTGAAACTACATGATTTAATACTTTCAATAAAGTTAAAAGTTTAATTTCTTTTTACGAAGTTCAAAATTCTTTCCTAAATAAACTTTTCGGACCATTTCGTCTTCCGCAAGTTGTTCAGGAGTCCCTGCTTTTAGTATACTCCCTTCAAACATAAGGTATGTTTTATCAGTTATTGCAAGAGTTTCTTGAACATTATGGTCAGTAATAAGGATTCCAATGTTTTTCTTTTTAAGATGTGCTACAATACGTTGAATATCTTCAACTGCTACGGGGTCTACTCCTGCAAAAGGCTCATCCAATAACACAAATTTTGGATCTGTGGCTAATGCTCTTGCAATCTCTGTTCTTCTTCTTTCTCCACCTGAAAGCAAATCTCCACGATTTTTTCTTATATGTTCAAGACCAAATTCGGCTATTAATGATTCCATTTTTTCAATTTGTTCAGATTTATTAAGTCTTGTCATTTGGAGAACACTTAAGATATTTTCTTCAATACTCATTTTTCTGAAGACTGAAGCCTCTTGGGCCAAATATCCAATCCCTTTTTGTGCTCTTTTATACATTGGAAATTTTGTTATTTCTGTATCCTCAAGAAATATTGCTCCATTATTTGGTTTAATTAA
>CEWH01018273.1_pt1 | contig 11771 bp, 8 predicted proteins | sample 531231 | NCBI WGS metagenome assembly CEWH01 (sample SAMEA2622316, study PRJEB7988) | marine metagenome | biome: marine biome (ENVO:00000447); feature: surface water layer (ENVO:00002042); material: "saline water (ENVO:00002010), including plankton (ENVO:xxxxxxxx)" | depth 5 m | reverse complement strand
GGCTCTAGTTCGGCAGAGAGTGTGGAGAGAGGATTAATACATTTTTCAGGTAGCAGGAGACGGATTCGCAGTTGGGGGAATCCATTCATGTGCACCCGAAGCCTCACGTCTATGAGCTTACCCAGACGCCGTAAGCGCCAACCCATTGAACCAAGAACCCAGAACAAACTAAAATCATGAAATTGCATTCACAACTTCTTTGCCGCCTTGCCTATACTGCCTTCCTCATGGGGATGCTGGCAGGTGGGCTCTCGCTTGGTCAGGAAATTGAATCAACGGAAGTTGATGGTGATTCCCTCCGTGTTCGCATTCGGGCCCCTCGAATAGAATTGGAGCGCATTAATCCGGATGGGAGTTCGATCACGGAGGCTGCTGCTTCCAGCAACTCGCAGGTCGTGGAACTTGAAATTCCCATGGACTCACCCACCAAGCTTTTTCGGGCGCGAGTGCGCCTTGGAGACCAGAATTTTGGCTCGGGTCTGCGCCCTATCGTAGAACATGGCGCGATCCCCAATCTCGATAATATCAGGCCCTCATCCATTAATCTCGAGGGGCACACCCTTACGCTTCAGTTCCCCCCGGAACATACCGAAGTTCGTGGCAAGGAGTTCTTCCCAGGGGGATTCCCTTTGTTTCTGGACGAAGGCCCCTTGAGAATGCAACCCGAGCGGGCTCCGGGGACATACAGCGCAGTCCTTAATGGCGGAGTTGTAAGAAAATTTCGTTTCGAGCTCGAAGCCGCTCTTGATCGCTTGCGGGGCCTTGGAGATGGCACGGTCCCGGTGTATGCCGATCGTCAGCTTACGGGTCGGATGGCCGTGCCAGAGATAAACTCGCTGGGCGACAGCATAGACCTGTTTCCCTTCCTGAACACCCGGGAGATCCAGCCACTTGCTTTTGGTGGTGGTGCAATTCTTGGAGGCTCTTCTGCAGTAGATCCTGGAAAGTCGCTGCTGATCACGGACCTTTCGGTCGTCAATGATCCCAACCGGACATGGGATCCGTTCAATCCGAACGCGTTATCCTACATTGACCCAGCAACGGGACGCCCTCGCAAATGGACCTTTGGTTTCCTGATGGAGGAAATGTGTAATTCCTCATTGACTGGAGTTGACCCGAAAATCTTTGCCCGTCGCTGGATCGACCATTTCGAGCAGTTCCAGACAATTAACTTTGATGATGTTCCCGATCGGCAGGGTGACGTTCAGGCGGCCCTTATTGACAAATGGGAGGCCGCTAACGTGGCAGAAGGTCTCGATCCTCTGGATCTGAAAAACGCCCCATTCCGGCTGACTGCGATCGTGAACCGGGTGGATCTGCGGAGTGCCTCAGGTTACGCGGCCGGGGATGCCGGAGAGTGCCGTTTCGTCTTCTGTGCCTACGACCTGGACACTGGAGCGCACAAGCCGATGACTGTGATCTTTGAATACGGAGTGCCACTCGGGACTTGTGTCCAGATCAAGAATTGGGCCCAGCAGTGGCAGCAGTTGAGTGGGCTCGACTTTGTTTCTGCCGACCCCACGAGCACGTTCAACGCGGATCTCGAGGATCTCACCGACGTGGTAGCGTTGGCAAATGCCGATCCTAGCAAGCCTAATGGCAGCGCAATCAACCAGCTTCGTTCCAATAATTTCATCGAGCCTTTTACTCTGCCTTGGACCATGCGTGAGTGGCAGATCACTGGAGCCGGCATAGCCCCCAGTCATCTCACCGCGGTCACAACCAAGCAGACTCCGGCGAACTCAAAAATAGGAACCTCCGACCTTGCCAACTATCTCAATACCTTTGAGGCCGATATTCTCGCTGGCACTCACAGCGTTCCACTCTCCTTCCCAGGAGCGACGGCTTTTCTGTCGGGTAAATCTGAGGTTCCTACTCCCGGCTTTTTCTGGAATACGGCTGGAATTGCAAATAACGAGGCGCGCCACCATTTCTCCCTGAACACATGCAACGGATGTCATGGGGGTGAGGCAGGGGCCCAGCTCCCGACGGTGGGTGGTCTGCCGTTGGACCCAGCCACTGGATTGGGGGCAACAGGGCCCTCTAGTTCTGCGCCAAGCTTTGTTCATATTGCGGAGCGGAATGCTACTGCGCAGTCGCATCTCTCCAGATTTCTCACAGGAACTGGAAGCGCTCTTAGTGACCCTGTCAGCGGTGTGCCCCGGGTGTTTGACGACCTCACGCGCAGGGCTGCAGATCTTGATTTCGCCGCCAATATGCCCTGCCTCATGTTGTCCCTCACACCGGCTCTGGCGACGAGGTCCCATTAAAGCACTGATTCCCAATGGTGCATTTCTACCGAAGGACAAATTTAGAATCGTGCTTTTGAAAGTTGGTGTGAGCCGCTTGATGAGATTCCAAGTTTGCAGAAAAACCTAGAGAAAATTGCCATACATCTACAGCGCGGCCGGTAGCAATCGGCCGCGTTTTTTTACACGAGAGCGACTGATCCTGCTGGGAGGAATTCACTACGGAAAGAATTTCGTGTTCAACCGGGCCGTTCCGTGGTTTTCCTCCATCCCACATGGGCAAGGATAAGACAGCCATCACCCCCACCAGAGAGGAAGATTTTCCGGAGTGGTATCAACAGGTCGTTCGAGCCGCTGACATGGCGGAGAATTCCGAGACGCGCGGATGCATGGTGATCAAGCCATGGGGTTTTGCCCTCTGGGAGAATATCCAGTCGCAACTGGACACAAAGTTCAAGGAGACAGGGCATCAGAATGCCTACTTCCCGCTTCTGATCCCCCTGTCCTATCTCGAAAAGGAGGCGGAGCACGCTGAGGGGTTTGCCACCGAGTGTGCGGTAGTGACTCATCACCGACTGGAGGCTGAGAAAGATCCGGAGAGCGGAAAGACCAGAATGGTGCCGACAGGCAAGCTTACAGAGCCCTACGTCATTCGCCCCACCTCGGAGACAATCATCGGAGCCGCCTTTTCGCGCTGGGTGGAAAGCTACCGGGATCTTCCCCTGTTGATTAACCAGTGGGCCAACGTGATGCGCTGGGAGATGCGCACCCGCCTTTTTCTTCGAACCGCCGAGTTTCTCTGGCAGGAGGGACACACTGCCCACGAGACGCAAGCAGAGGCAGAAGAGGAAACGCGCTTGATTCATAAGTTGTATGAGGACTTCCTCCGTGATCATCTCGCGATTCCGGTGGTGCCCGGTGAAAAGACGGAGGCCGAGCGCTTCCCGGGTGCACTTAACACCTACACGGTTGAAGCCATGGTGCAGGACCGGAAGGCTATTCAGGCAGGGACGTCACACTATCTGGGTCAGAATTTTGCCAAAGCTCAGGAAATTACCTTTGTTGGTCGTGAGGGAGGTAAGGAGTATGTTCATACTACTTCATGGGGAGTAAGCACCCGCCTGATTGGAACGCTCATCATGGCTCATGCGGATGACGATGGATTGGTCCTTCCGCCGATGGTCGCCCCCCAGCAGATAGTCATCGTTCCTGTCACCCCCAAGGAGGAGACGCGAGACGCCATAATCGAGTCCTGCGAGGCGTTGGCAGAAACACTCAGGCGAGAACAGAGTTATGCGGGAGCTCCTCTCCGGGTCCATGTTGATACCCGCGATCTTGGTGGAGGGGTAAAAAAATGGGAGTGGGTGAAGAAAGGCGTCCCGATCCGAATCGAGATTGGCCCGAGGGATCTTGATGCGGGGAAGGTTTGCCTGCAGCGTCGAGATCGAGCTCCAAACGAAAAGGATTTTGTTGATCGAGAGGAGTTCATTCAGACCGCAGCCCAGATTCTCTTGGAAATTCAGCAGGCCCTCCTCAAACGCCTCTCGGTGTTTCGGGATGAGAATATCAGTGAGTGCAGCAGCCTGGAGGACTTCAAGTCTCACTGGGAGGGAGAGGGTAATCCTGGGTGGCTTCTTACTCCGTGGGCTGGTTCGACCGAGGAGGAAGAGAAGCTCTCAAAAGAGTATAAGATTACGATTCGTTGCCTTCCGAACGGCCAGCAGGACGGCCCCGAGGCGCCCTGCTTCCTGACAGGTCAGGGAACCAGCGTGCGAGCTCTCTGGGGTCGAGCCTACTAGGAGACGCTATCCACCCTGATGCCTCTTTCCGGGGACTGGTGCTTAACGATTCGGGGCCGAGAGGGCCTTATTTCAGCTCCTTGAGTTTCTCGCGGACCATCTTGGCTTGCTCTCCCTCGAGGATCTGCCAGCAGGCAAGGCCGTTGCCCACGAGGTCCCATTCATCAAACTGCCAGACGACCTTCTTTTCCTTGGTAATCTCAAAGATCTGAGGGTTCTTGTCCCCAGCGTGGCAATTGCCGATCACGTAGTTGCCATTAGAGAGTTCCTGCAGGCAGGTCATCCATCCTAGACTGATCCCGGTGCCTGGAACCTTGCCCTTGATTTCCCACACGATTTCCTTGGCTGGACTCACCTCCAGAATGCTCTTGCCGTTTCCCGAGGCGATCAGGGTGTTGCCGTTCTTGAGGCGGATGGCGCCGTAGACCCGAGACCCGACCTTGTATTCCCAGACCAGCTTTCCGGTCTTGTCGTATTCAGTGACTACGCCCGGGCTCTCTGCGCAGGATAGATAGTGGCCGTTGTCCAGAACACGGACGAGGCGGGTGTTCCTGCGTCCGCCCTCACCCATTGGAACCTCCTTGATTTTCTTTCCATCCTTGTCGACGTGAAGAAAGCGTCCCACGCCACTTTCCGCGATCATGGTGGAGCCATCCGCATAGCGCTTGAAGGCGTGGACGTCCACTCTCTTGCCCTCGTTGCCATTCTCCCGAGCGGACTCGTATTCCCAGACGACTTTTTTGGCCAGAGTGATCTCCTGGGTCTTGGTCCAGGTATCGTGGAAGAGGACGTTCCCGTTATCGAGGAGATGGATGTCGTGATGGCCCGTGTGCCCCCGCTGGGGGCCGGCAGTGTCGTGCTTCCACAGGACAGAGCCATCCATCTCGCAGATGGCCACAATATTTTTTCCGTATGAGACACCGAGGAGAACCAATCGCTGGTCCTTAGCCTTAGCTGGCGTGAAGAGGAGAAGGGTGAGCGTAAGAGCAGCAAGCAAGGCAGGTTTTCGCATGAGCGGGATCCTAGAGAGGGGAAGAGCAAAGGGCAAACACTCGGTGAGCTGTCTGATCAGGGGATGATCAGGCTACTGCAATACGCCAGAACGTTGTTAAATGAATGGTCCTGCAATAGAGCAAAGGCGTCATGGGTCGTCAGTCGGGCGCGTCTGCCCGTAGTTGGCAGGACGACCCAGGTGCGGGAAGTGGCCGGGCTATTCAGGCCGCAGAGAAAACGGGCAAGTTGGCGAGCGGTGCGTAGAGGACCATGTCGTTCGTCGAGAAGGCCCTGAATGATTTCTGCGTGCTCCAATGTGATCTCAGGAGAGGTGGCCCCGGGCGCCTTGCCGCCTGAGGATCCAAGGCATGTCCCGCAGTGCCCACAGGGATCCGGTTGAGCCTCTCCAAAATGGTTCAGCAGATGCTGGTTCAGACAGCGATCCTCTTCTGCATAGGACAGGACCTTTTCGAGGCGATGAAGGTCCTGTTCTTCCCGTTTTAGAAAGAGTTGTTGAACCCGGGAGGTGAGGTCCTGCATCTTTTCGGGAGATTTGAGCCGCCGATAGGAGTGTCGGATTCTGGTAGGCTTTAGGGAGATGTCGCCATGGGTCTCCAGAGAGGAAAGCTCATGGATTATTTGGTCTCGATCACACTGCATTTGTTCCGCTGCAGCTGCGGGTTCAATCGTAACCCACGTGCGCCCTTGCTTTCCAGTGGCGAGGATCCGGGCAAAAAATTTCCTCTGACCTGGTCCGAGCCCAAGGTTGATCTGGTCGATGTCACGTAACAGGCGGACGCGGTAAGAGCTGTAAAATGGCGAGGCCGCAACAATATAGCCTTCGAGCTCGAGGTAGGTGAGCAGAGTGCTAATCACCAGTGGACGAATGTCATTTGAGACCGCGAGATCGTAACGGGAGAGATCAAAGTTCGCGCCGCGCATGAGGATCTGCTCAAGTACTCTGCTCACCGCTTCCGGCGAGGGGGTATCGCCATAGATGAAGTTTTCAAGGACCAGTAAGTCATCTCGGCAGGCGAGGAGCTCACAGCAGGCAGGTTGTCCATCACGGCCTGCTCTCCCGGTCTCCTGGGTATAGTTTTCGAGAGATTTAGGGAGGTTGTAATGGATGATCCGGCGAATATCGGCTTTGTCGATTCCCATGCCGAAGGCAATCGTGGCGGTAATGATGGGGGCGTCTCCTGACATGAAGGCTTCCTGGCAGGCGGCCCGAGTTTCGTCGCGAAGACCGGCATGATAGGGGCGAGCGGATAGACCCTCCCTCTTGAGATAGGCCGCAAGGCCCTCGGCGGTTTCCTGCCTGGTCACATAGATAATGGTGGGGGCTTCGAGGTCCGTCCGCAGGCGCTCCAGAAGAATGGGTCGCTTTTCCTCCTCGAGACATGGTGTGACGTGAAGCTCGAGGTTCGGCCGGTGGAACGAGAGTTGGACATGATCCTTTTCAGCGATCCCAAAATTTTTGCGGATATCCTCGGCCACCGGTGGAGTGGCAGTAGCCGTGAGGGCGAGAATACGGGATACCTTCAACTCCCGCGCAAAGTGTGATAGTTTGAGGTAGTCGGGTCGGAAGTTGTGTCCCCATTCAGAGATGCAGTGAGCCTCATCGACTGCGAGAAGTGAGATATCCACGCGCTGGAGATGATTCCTGAAATTCTCATTAGCAAGACGCTCGGGTGCGACATAAAGAATTTTGAGGCGCCCATTCAGTATGTCAGCTTGAACGGTCTGAACCTGTTCGAGGGACAGAGAGGAGTCCAGTCTTGCTGCAGCGACACCGTGGCTTACCAGAGCATCGACTTGGTCTTTCATCAATGCGATGAGAGGCGACACCACTACCGTCAGTCCCTCCAAGAGGACTGCGGGCAATTGATAACAGAGCGACTTTCCGCCGCCTGTGGGAAAGACCGCAAGGGTGGGGCGGTCGGACAGGATTGACTCGATGACACGGCGCTGTCCGTCGCGGAAGGAGGAGAAGCCGAAGTGCTTCTCCAATGCTTGGGTCAAGTCTGTGGACACATCACCGTTCAGGGTGCCTGATTGAGACTGGAGACGCCATGGTGAACAAGCTTGAATCCTGCTCTAGGTACGCCAAGGACCCCTGATCGCGAAGGTGTGATCAAGGTTCTGTATGTTCACAAAAAGGATGTCTCCGTCAGGTGAAAAGATAGAACCGCAGAATTCGTTTTTGTTCTTCGCGTCCGGATTGCGGCCAAATGTGAATATCTTCCCTTCGGGAGTGACTCCGCGCAAGTGCGGTAGTTGCTCTTTTGAAAACGGGCTGACGAGGTCTTCGCAGATGATGAGATCCCCATTCGGTGCTACGCAGAGGTTGTCCCCACTGGTCAGAAGATCGCTCTTGCCCGGCTCAAGAAACAGCTCCACTGAAGCTGCTGGGTGCTGGGGACTGCTGGGAAGGATCCGAAAGATCTGACCGCGCTTTGTGGGGCCACCGTTAGTGCAACAGAGATAAATTGCCCCTTTGTCGTAGAAGATGCCTTCTCCTCGTGCGAATTTGGCAGCGCCTTTTTTGAACCCCTGAATTCTGAGGTCGTCTTTCGGGGAGGTAGGATCTTCAAGGTCTACCCAGGAAATAAGTTTATCCTGTCCTTCGGTTATCACGCGCTTTGGCTTGGGCTGGTAATTCCTCAAGTCGGCTGCGGCATGATCCTTCAGGCACATGGCTTGAAGCTTTCCGCTTGAAAGGTCGTTTTTACGATCAGGCACAAACCGATATAGCAAGCCGTCGTCGCGATCCTCGGTTAGATAGACTGATCCATCTCCGGGATCGTAGGCGACTGCCTCGTGGCGAAAGCGCCCCATTGCCTTAAGGGCGACAGCTTTTTGCAAACCGAGTTCGGGATCGGCCCTTACTTCAAAACAATAGCCATGTTGACGTGTTCGGTCACCTTTGTCGAGGTCTGCAGGCTCCTCGCATGTGATCCATGAACCCCATGGCATGGTTCCGCCAGAACAGTTCCGGTCCGTTCCAGCAAGAGAAAGAAACTCCTTCTCAGTTTTCCCTGAGGCAGGGTTGTAAATGATGGTCGTTGTCCCTCCGAGGTGGGGGGGCTCGTTATTCCCTCCGGCATCGTAAAGAAGATCGCTGTCGAGGTGGGAAGGAACCTCCTTTTTGGGGAAGGGACCAAAGTTGGGTTGGTCGAGGGCGACTTCATGGTTACGTATCAGAATGATCCTGCCGTTGTCTCCGGGAAAGGCGGCCATGTCGTCAAACTTTCCCGGGACCTTCATGCCGTCCGCCATGGGAGTGCCACTCCGTGAGATCACATCGTAGGTGAAATTCCTTGGGAGGTCGAGAAGGCCAGCCTTATCGCGGACGAGAGGACCGTAAGGTTGGATAACTCTCTGGGAAGAAGAGGAAGTTTCTTTGGCTTGGAGGTAGCGACCGAGGCCGAGAAAGCCCGCGGTCCAGCCCGCTTGATGCAGAAATGTTCTGCGACCAGTCGAAGCAGAGCCTTTAGGATGGGTTGAGTGACTCACAACTGGTCCTATATGGATCGCAAATTGATCCTTACGACACAAAAATGCGACGTTTCAAAATTGTTGCAGTTTAGTGAAGGGTCGCTCCCCTCAAAGGAGTAGATTTGGGCCAAATTTGGTCTAAAAGTGCCGAATGGCCAAATTAGGGCCTTATTTTTCCTCTTGAGGGTTTGACACCCTATAGCGGGCTTCCCTTAAATCCTGTCCATCGGCAAACGCCGGCATTCATTGACCGGCTGACGCCAGAATCTCAACAACACGCGCCATGAGTGAAGACGACAAGAAAGCTCCCGACTCTTCTGAGAAGAAGGCTGACAACGCCCCCGCAGCTCCGGCGCCGACAATCCCGTTGAAGCCTGCTGGAAGCGCACCTACGACTCCTGCACCTGCACCTACCATTCCCCTCAAGCCCGCCTCCGACGCGGCTGCCCCTTCTGCACCGGCTGCCCCTGCGCCCACCGTGCAGTTGAAGGCTCCGGGAGCAAGTAGCGCACCCAAGACGACCCCTCTCAAAACTCAGCCGCTTGCTGGTGACTCGGATGCTACTCAAGAGCTGCCCAAGGCGACGGTGCAGCTCGGTAGCGCGACTCAGGCATTAGGAGCTCCTACCGCCCTGGCCGGACCACCCTCACTGCAAACGTCGGGGGCCGAGGAAGAGGAGGCGCCGGACACGATGTCTAATATTCTTTCCGGTGTGGCCTTTGCCGCCGCGCTCGTGGTTCTTGTTGTCCAGTTGATGACGACAGGGACTTGGGCGAACGAGCAATCACCAGTGGAAGGTCCCGGATGGAGCGCAGCACTGTTAGGAGAATAAATTACACTCATGGCTTTTCCCATTATAACAACTGTAGTCGCAGGGATCGTCCTTGCTATTTTGATCCTCACAGGGAACTCACCTACCTGAATCCTGCAGGCAGAGTTCCTTACCAGGAAGTGCCTTGCATGAAGGTGCAGCCTGCAAAGAAACATAATAGGTCTGAACATGGCTCTTCAATTTACCAGTGAGAATTTTGACGCAGAAGTTCTGCAGTCTGAACTGCCCGTTCTTGTGGATTTCTGGGCGGAGTGGTGTGGTCCCTGCAAGATGATCGGTCCTCTCGTTGATGCGGTGGCCTCGGATACCGAGGGCAGCGCCAAAGTTGGGAAGGTTGATGTCGACAGTCAGCAGGAACTGGCTCGCACTTTTAACATTCAGTCTCTCCCTACCATTGCCTTCTTCAAAGGGGGGGAAGTCGTTGAGACGATGATCGGCACCAAAGGAGTGACCGTTGATGTGCTGAAGGAGAAGCTTTCTGCGCTCGCCTAGGGGCCAGGGGGGAGACCAGCGGGTATTCAGGCCAGGCACTCCTCAAAGACCTCCAGAGTCTCATCGATATCGCTCTCGGTATGTGCGAGTGATAGGAATCCCGTTTCGTAGGGACTAGGAGCGAGGTAGATCCCGCGCTCGAGGCAGGCCCAGAAGAATTTCCGGAAGGCGTCAAAGTCCCCCTGCTGCACGGAATCGACATTCACGATCTCGGCGTCACCAAAGTAGAGGCACCACATAGATCCCGCACGGTTGAAGCGGTAAGGTAGCCCCTTCTCTCGAATGATACTCTGCACACCATTTTCGAAGCGCTGCCCGATCTCTTCCAGCCTTTGATAGCCATTTTGTTTTTCCAGCTCTCTCAGCTGTGCCAGTCCGGCCGCCATGGCCACTGGGTTGCCCGAGAGGGTGCCGGCCTGATAGACTGGGCCATCCGGGGCAAGGTGATCCATGATGTCCGCCCGACCTCCGAAGGCTCCCACGGGCAGGCCGCCTCCAATCACCTTTCCGAGAGCGCAAAGGTCTGGAGTGATTCCTGAAAGTTCCTGCACGCCTCCCCTCGCAAGACGGAATCCCGTCATGACCTCATCAAAGATCAGGAGAGCTCCGTGTTTGCTGGTAAGGTTGCGCAGAAGCGCGAGGTAGCCCGGGTGGGGAAAGACAAAACCGGCGTTGGCCGGATAGGGTTCCAGAATAATCGCGGCGATCTTCTCGCCGCATTCGGCGAAGACCTCCTCCACGCGCTCAGGAAGATTAAATGGGAGGGTGATTGTTTCCGCGGCGAGAGATCGGGGAATCCCTGCGGAGTCCGGTTCGCCATGAGTGAGAGCGCCTGATCCTGCCGCCACGAGCAGCGAATCGACGTGTCCATGGTAGTGCCCTTCAAACTTGATGATCTTGTCCCGACCCGTGAATCCGCGGGCCAGCCGGATCGTGGACATTGTGGCCTCCGTTCCCGAGTTGACCATGCGAACTTTCTCGACCGAGGGGACCCACTCGCTGACGACCTTGGCCATTTCCACCTCGAATGGGTTGGGGATTCCAAAGGAGAGGCCATTCTTGGCGACCTCGTGCACGGTGTTAGTCAGGACGGTCGGGGCGTGACCCAGAATGGCAGGCCCCCAGGTTCCGATGTGGTCAATCAGGCTACGGCCATCGACATCCTCAATCCGGCATCCCTTGGCTCTTCGGACAAAGAAGGGATCTCCGTCGACGTTACGGAAGGCCCTGACGGGGGAGTTCACTCCGCCGGGAATTACTGCCTTAGCGGCTTTGAATAGTTTTTTGGAGAGTTCGCCCTGCATGCTTCCGGCCGGACTATACGGCTATGGAAGAAATTGCCGACTAAAAGTCCTACGGTCCTTCCAGGTAACTGGTCTCGGGGATCGTGGCGAAAATCATGACCTGTGGCTCTTACGGGTGGGATTCCGGTCCTGATTCGCCGGCGGCAGGGGTCGATTTGTAACAGGATATGAGAAATCTGTAATAATTTCACTGTCCGTTCCCTTTGGCGGAAGTCTTCCGCGAGGTCCGAGAAAACGGCTGTCTTCTGGGCAATGCAGGGGTGCCTAAAGCCTTTTGCGGAAATGAGTTGTCTGTTTTCGGCTGCCACACGATGAAGCCGCCTCCAGGTTGTGACGAGTTCCACATGCTCTCCTAGAGCGCGCAAAACACGAAAAAAAAGTAAATTTCTTGATCAAATCCGCTGAGGAGGAACGGCGATTGCTGCTGATTTGCCGTGAAATCTCCAAGCTCTTCTGTTGCCGCACGCGCCGCCATTGCCGCCCTTGCCGCCATTGGGTTGGGCGCAGCGCCCCTCCACGGGGCAATCATAGCCCCCTCCGATTTAGGTGGTCCAATAGACCTCACTGTCACCTGTCCAGATTCTGGTGGCTCTCCCGAAACCGC
>CEWH01147705.1_pt1 | contig 11786 bp, 6 predicted proteins | sample 531231 | NCBI WGS metagenome assembly CEWH01 (sample SAMEA2622316, study PRJEB7988) | marine metagenome | biome: marine biome (ENVO:00000447); feature: surface water layer (ENVO:00002042); material: "saline water (ENVO:00002010), including plankton (ENVO:xxxxxxxx)" | depth 5 m | reverse complement strand
GTTTTGACAGAACGACCAATGATTGGCAATGTGGCAGCCTCAGGAACACCTGTTCCGTCCTCAATTCGTGAAACAGCAACCTGAATGTTGTGGTAAACAGCACGCTTGTGATGTGCTTGGATTCTCGAAATTCCCTGACAGGTCAAAATGGGCGCTTCAGCTGTGAGCAATGTTCGGAGGACGACGAGTAAGCCGTCGAGTTCCTCATCGGTCATCGAAGGGAGGCTGTCGAAGTCCAAGCAAGCACCTGCGACAGAACTTGAATACGCAGGAAGATTGACCAAGTTTCGTAGATTCAAGTGTAGAACATCGATTGGGCGTGGTTGTTCCTCGACAAGGAATGGTTGTGTTTGAATGTATGACAAACGCCCTGTTGAATTCGCCTCGACAGCCAAAACGCTCCCATCGGGGACGTATGGTAGAACAGGGAGTGGGAGGAGGATTGGCAGGGCATCTTCGTCCGCCCCATGAATGAGCGCGGCAGTATCAACATCGTGATTTTCGATAAGTGGTGCTTCATCCATCGGGGTAATTGCGATACTCGAGAGATCGCCTGAGGAAACCGTCGAACCATCGATGTGGTATTCGATGGTGTTGTTTGATTCGAGACAAAATGCATCGTTGCTGAGTGTCATACCGTGATTCTCAATCATAGAATTGATGTCCTTCAACTCTTTTGAGGTCAATGGACGAAGCTGCGTTCCTTGAGGAGGTGTTGGACAACGTCCTTCAACGATGACCATTCCTCCTTTCATGCCACATCCTGCATTGCTCCCAACATCGCCTTGGACGACGATAATACCACCAGTCATGCCGTTTCCTATGCGTTGGCCGACATCACCTTTGACAGTGATCAACCCATCGCTCATGAACATTCCAAGATCGTCGCCACTACCTTCTTGCCCAGTGATGCTTCCACCTTGCATCATGAATCCTGCACAACGACCAATATATCCTGATGCTGAGAGTTTGCTTCCTTGGTTGTAGGCGCCAAAGAAAGCTCCTGCTTCTCCTTCGATATCAAATGAGCCTCCAATACCGAACGAACTGGTCCATGAGCCGAGTTTTCCTAATGCACGGATTCTGGCTCCTTCAGGCATAGCAGGACACAATCCAATCTCGCCGTTCTTTGGAACTTCTTCACCGGAACCGGTCCACCCAATTCGGAGGAGTGCATTTTGTTCTACAGCCGCTTGGAGTCGTGGAAGGAATTTTGCATTGATGCTCATGGAGCGTTCAAAAACATCCCCTGGTCCCGCCATGGTTCAACGGTGTCCGATGTCGGTCAAATACCCTCTCCTTGAGGATGTGTTAAAACAAGAATTCGCATTGTATTGATGCAGCACGAACTGTTTATGGATGTTCAGCCTTGCCACGATGTTGAGCAGTATGGTCGTTAAGGTCGCAATCAACGGATACGGGACAATCGGAAAGCGTGTTGCAGATGCAATCGATGCACAAGACGACATGGAAATTATTGGCGTTACAAAAACAAGGCCATCCTTCGGTTGTGACCTCGCTGTTCGGAAAGGATATCCTCTGTATTGCACGTACGATGCAGAAGAAAAAATTGCTGCATTTGGTCCTGCAGGGTACGACTGCAAAGGAGGTTTGACCGATCTGCTCTCTGTCGCCGATATCGTTGTCGATTGTTCGCCAGGAAAAGTAGGTGCACAAAACAAAGAACTCTACCAAAAGGCCGGTGTCAAATGGATTTTTCAAGGTGGCGAAAAGCACGCCATGACCGGCATGTCTTACACGTCCAGCGGTAACCATTCAGAAAACATGAACGTCGAGGGGACTCGCGTTGTTTCGTGCAATACGACCGGCCTTTCGAGAACCTTGGTGCCTTTGCTTCATGCATGTGGTTCCCTCTCGGTCGAGTGTACGATGATCCGCAGAGCTGCTGACCCGGGTGATTCCAGCAAAGGGCCAATCAATGCCATCAAACCTGTCCTTAAGGTACCAAGTCATCATGGTCCTGATGTCATGACGATTCGCCCAGAAATCGAGATCAACTCACTGGCTGTTGCTGTTCCAACGACCATCATGCACGTTCATGCCATCGTCGCTACGTTGCCAGAAGGACACGCAATGAGCACAGAATCCGTTCTTGAATTGTGGTCACAACAGCCTCGTGTGTTGATAATGAACGGTGCTGAAACAGGTATAACCACCACGGCTGAAGTCATGGAATTCTCGAGAGATATCGGCCGTAAGTGGGGCGATTTGCACGAAATCTTTGTCTGGGAGGATGGGGTCAAACTGGATGGGAATACACTCTACTACTTCCAAGCCATCCACCAAGAGTCCGATGTCATCCCTGAGAACGTTGACGCTATTCGAGCACTTATGGGGCTTGAAACAGATTGGGAAGCATCCGTGAAAAAGACCGACGATGCCATTGCCGCGTACAATGGATTGTAGTCAAAAAAGGCGCATCCTCAAAAACCCAATCGGGGTCGGGTAACCATGCATCTACGCCGCAGGTGTTTTCTCCTGCTGTCCATCTTCCTCCTTTCGTTGGCATTTCCAATGGCATCATCGTCACCGAAGACCATCGCAGAAACAGAGGTTGTCGAGTCGTTTGACTCGAATTGGATGCAACTTCAACCGGTCTCTACCCGCTCCGTTGCTATCAAAACAGTTGACCCAACCATACACCTTGCTGGCTTCTCATTCGATCCCCAATTCACGGATTTAAGCAACCTCGATTCTGCTTGGGGCGCATCCTTTTCAACATCGCTTTATCTTGTTCAACTCCAACTCAACGATGCATCCATCATGAATGGGTTTGAGGATGCATACGATATTGAGGTCCTCGAACGCCAAAGTCAGGGCGTTTACATTGTGCGTGTGCATGATGCATCGCAGATTGCGCCAATTTCATCGGATGATGACGTTCGCTGGATGGGGGCTTATGCACCATACATGCGTACAACAAACGATGCACTAGGTGCACACCTTGTTCAAATCACCGTTGCTGGAGACATTGCACCTTCGAGCTTAGCCACGCTCACAACTTACCTTGTCCAAAACGGGGCTTCCACTTCATGGTGTTCGATGGATATGTGCGAGGCTGTTTTCGAGCATGGCCTCAATGCGCACGAACTACGACAAATCGCTGCATATGACGATGTTCTCTTTGTCGCAAAAGCCTACAATCTCCAACTCCACAACAACCTGGCTGCCACAGAAGTTGGTGCTGTTGCGATCCGAGCAACATCCTCGCTCGGACTCGACGGTTCTGGAGAGACGATCGCGGTCATGGATACTGGCTTGGACAACGACCATCCAGATGTTCTCGGTCGCATCGCTGCAATCAATACGCAATACGGGCTCGATTCTTCGCCTGTCGACAGCAATAGCGGACACGGGACCCACATCGTCATGACCGTTCTTGGTGACGGTAGCGTAGATGCATCGACAACCGGTGTAGCACCTGAAGCCAATCTCGTGATGTATGCTCTCGAACACGACCCAACAGGTTACTTCGGACGTCAAGGCTCCATCTATGACCTTCTTTCAGATGCTGAGCTCAAGACCGCCCGAATTGCAGTCCATGCTTGGGGTTCAAACGGGAACTTTGGATTCTATACCGCAGATTCAAGATCTGCTGACCAATATGTTTCAAACAATCAATACCTGCTTCCTGTTTTTTCTGTGGGAGATAACGGAGCCTCAGGCGCATCAAAAGTGACTGCGCCGGGTACAGCCAAGAACGTACTTTCCATCGGTTCAAGCAACAACGGTAGTGTCAGTGCATCCTCGTCGCAGGGTCCTACGCTCGATGGAAGAATCAAGCCCGACCTTGTTGCTCCTGGAGAAGGCATCTGTTCCGCAAGGGCTGAGGAAGCGAAGAGCGTAGTTGGCTCTGCATGTGCAACCGGGACACACGGCAATACTCGCTCAATGTACATGGAGTTGAGCGGAACATCGCAAGCCACGGCAGTAGCCAGCGGTTCTGCAGCACTTGCACGTGAGTATCTTCGCGAGGTTGCTGGAATTAACAAGCCATCTGCGAGCCTCATCAAAGCAACCCTTGTCAACGGTGCTGAAGATCTCGGAACGCCCGATATTCCAAACAGCAAAGAAGGTTGGGGTCAAATCGACCTCGAAAACAGTCTTACTCCAAGCTACGACGGGACCGAACTAGACGTATTCCACGATGACGCACGCGAACTTCGTGCTGGCTTTTCGATGCTGTATTCCTTTGACATGGATGCATCAAAAGGTGTCGACCTCACTCTTGCTTGGAGCGATGTTGAAGGGAGCGCAAACGCACCACAATCCGAATCCAGGCTCATGAACGATCTCGACCTTGTTCTTCGGGCACCGGATGGTACGACATATCTTGGTAACAACTTCATCAACGGAGCTTCGGTAACCGGAGCCTCTGCTGATGATCTAAACAACATCGAGCGCATACGTCTTCCAGCCGGCACAAGCACACAAGTTGGTGAATGGATGATTATGGTCGAACATCGAGGTGGAAGCAGCCAACGATTCAGTATTGTCCTAGCAGCAGACGCCACACTCATCCCAAAGGCTGATTTGACGACCTTTGGAAATAGTATTCTCCCATCTTCCTACACTCCGCTTGTTGGGGACCTCGTCTCAGTCTCTCTCGCTTGGCATAACCAAGGGACACTTGCCTCGGGTGCATATCGAATTCAAGTAGAGGATGTCACAGAAGGCTCCATCCTATACGACTCAAATCGTTCTTCGCTCGAAGGTGGTGAACTCGATTCCGTTTCGTTCTTCACCCAATTCAGCACAACGGGAATCCACACGCTACGACTCTCTCTCGATACGAGCAATCAGGTCCCTGAGTTGAACGACGGTGTGGGCGGTGTAAACAACAACGTGCTCGATGTGGACATAGAAGTTACAGCACAGGGTTTGAGGGTGGTCTTCCTGCAGGACGATGGTAGCATTCCTCAATCAACGGCTGACAGAGATGCAGCGGCATATGTCGAAATGGACGTTCGAAATGAAACAGGGCTCTCGCTGCCGTTTGTTGTTATGCACGAGGGTACTGGTGAACGCCCTGTCAGTTTGACAGTTTCAGGTGTCCAAGAACCAGACCTGATTTATCCTGCGATTCTCAACAGCCCAGAAGACCAATGGTCCCGTACAGTAAACGAGTCCGGGCCGTTCACGTTGAGTGGTCAAGGAACCGAAAACGACACAGTTTATCTCCAGCTCGATTTGGAGGATCTTTCCGCAGCGCTTGACGGCTCGACAGAACGATTCGCTCGTGCGGGAACATTTGTTGTTGACGTGACCGCTCGCTACCAAAATCAACCGACTGTATCGCACACGCAACGACTGACTTTCATCATTGATCAAGTAGACTCGGTTGATGTTGTGCCATCTGGAACCGTAGGCGTGGAAGCACAACCTGGTGGAAGCACTGGCTTCTCAATCGGTGTGCGCAATACTGGCAACTCAGCAGCACAATACACGATGTCGTGCACATCGGCCTCACAGTGGCAGATTATGCTTGGAAACTCCAATTCCTCTACATTGGAGTTTGAACCATTAAACATTCTCCAAGACCTTTCAATGGGTGTCAATGTGTTTGTTCCGGGTGTTTCGAATGGTCAACCGGCAGCAGGTTTAATCGATCAAATCACGTGTGTCGTGACATCGCCAACAGATCCAACGTTGAACCATGTTGAAGTTGTCGATGTTGTGGTTTCAGAATTGCGTTCTTTCAAATCCGATCTTTACGGTCCATCCGGGGCCGTCGGTCCTGGGGCACTCGCAGCACCAGTCTATGCCAACACAGGAGATGTCGTTTACTACAATCACACCATCAGCAATGATGGTAACATAGAGATGGGTTTCACAGTGACGCTTGAGAGAGGCAACCCTTCGTGGGCTGCTCAAATGTCGTATCTAGACCAAACGAGTTCAACCAACCTCAACCTGAACCTACCAGCCGGACAATCAGCAGATGTGCAGTTGATGCTTGTTGTTCCAGAAACCGCCCGGGAAGGGAACTCAAACACCTACACTCTTCGTGTTGAACACAGTGCCCAATCGTTTACACTCAACACAACTTCGCTGGTCGTATCGGACAACCTCGATGTGCAACTTGAGCAAACAGAAGCGGGAATCGTCTCGGCAGTTGTTGGCGAAAATTTCACATTCGTTGAACTCAATGTTCTCAACACAGGCAATGCCGACCTCGACTTGGAATGGAGTTACGGCCTTGCCCCTGATGGATGGACGGTCAACTATGCGAACCCACCATCCTTTGTTGGTGTTCTCTCTCAAGCCAACGTTGTTGTGGCCATCCTTCCACCGAATCAAACCGATGCGGGCACTGGCTTCGATCTCCCACTGTATGTCAACGCAAGCAATGATGGTCGTTTTGTTACGAGTGAATTGGTTGTCAGAGTGGAAGTACCTGAAAGCGATTTCGCAGGCATATCAACCGATGAATCCTCTGCCCCACTGTTGTTCATACCACGTGACGGTTCTGCACAGCAAACCTTCACCCTCGTTAACGAAGGTAACCAACCACTGAGCGGTACATTACGAGCTGAAGTACGTGACTCTGAAGGCATGGTGCTATCGGATCGAAAGGTTACCGTGTCTCCATCATCCATCACCGAACTCGGCGTTGGGCAAAGCATCGATGTTGTTGGTAAGGTTATGCCTGATTCCGATGCAGAGGACGGTCGCTACCAACTCGTCATCGTGTTCACGTCTGATTCAAACGTCGTTATTGAATTTGCAGCGGATACGAGCGTTAGTGCTCAACAATCATCTGGTGGACTGCTCAACATGTCGCCCTGGATTGCCTATCCGTTACTAGCAGCAGTAGCGGTTGCCATGGTTATTGCTGCTCGCCGACTCAAATCCTCAGCGAAAGTAACCGACTCAGGTACCGACCTTGTGTCTCCTGATGCTCATACAAATCCAGACCATCTCGGCACACGTCGTGACGAAGCTCTCGACATCAGCCATTCTGTGAACGATATGGCATCAGGCGAAGTCTCACAAGATGAAATCGCTGCTGCGCTTGCCCAATCGATGGACATGCCTGTTCCATTGGCATCGGCCCCTGCCGGATTACCTCCTGCCGGATTACCTCCTGCTGGACTCCCTCCGGCAGGTCGTCCTCCCGCTGGTTTGCCACCTGCCGGTCTGCCACCAGCTGGACTTCCACCATCTCCGGTCAAGGAAGTCCCGCCAACACCAGCAGGTCCACCATTACCCCCCGGAGGTCTTCCGAACGGATGGACCATGGAGCAATGGCAACACTATGGGGAGCAGTATCTTCAGCGCATGGGATTGAAGTGATACGTTCAAATGGATGATACAGAACGTTGGCCCATGCTGAACATAGTTTTGTTTGGTCCACCTGGTGCTGGGAAAGGGACGCAAGCCCAACGTATGATGGATGCGACTGGTTTGCCGCAGGTTTCGACGGGTGATATGCTACGTGCTGCAGTTAAGTCGCAAACAAGCGTCGGTCTGGAAGCGAAAAAGTACATGGATGCAGGAGCACTTGTACCGGATCAAGTCATCATCGATCTCATCAAGGATCGAATGAAAGAGGATGACGCGCAAAAGGGCGTCATGTTTGATGGCTTCCCTCGAACCGTTCCTCAGGCAGAAGCCCTAGCTGAAATCGTCGATGTTTCGATAGTTCTTGCAATCGATGTTCCGGATGAACGTATCGTAGAGAGGATCTGCGGTCGTTTCAGTTGCGGCAACTGCGGTGTAGTCTATCACGATTCATTCAATCCGCTTCCGGAATCTGGTTGTGCTTGCGGAGCCTTCTCCGAGAAACGCCGGGCGGATGATACAGAAGCGACAGTGGTTGCGCGATTGAAAGCATATCACGAACAAACAGCACCACTTGCAGCCTTCTACGGAGATGCAGGATTGTTCACGGTTGTTGATGGTGATAGAGACATCGATTTGATCACAACGGATTTGCTCAATGCACTTGAGTGAGGTTGAGCAAATGAGTCGTCGACGACGTCTGAAGGACAAGCGAAGGCAACATGCCTTACAATCTCGAGATCAACTTCTTTCGATGCTACAAGATGCTGAGAACCACCCAATCGAGCATCGCAAGAGGTACGCTCGACATTTGTTCAAAATCTCTCGTCGTCATCGACTAAGGTTGACAAGTGAAGCAAAAGAAGTTGTTTGTCGCAAGTGCTCATCCTTATTGGTTCAAGGATCAACTGCTCGAGTACGTTTGCGAAATGGATTGAAGATCTACACTTGTTTTTCATGTGGACATATACGTCGCATCCCTTATTCGACTTCTATGGAGGTTTTAGTGTGAAGGTCCCTGATTCGATTCTACGACAGGCAAAAGACGCCTCGTTACCGGTGACAATGCGGATTGGAAAATCAGGCCTTTCGGATGCCGTTGTCGTGGAATTGGAAGGACAACTCTCATCGAGAACACTGGTTAAAGCAAAAGTCAACCGCGGCCTCTTTCCTCGCGAAGAGATGAAACAGGTTTGGGCACATCTCGCAAGTGAAACATCAAGCCACGTCGTGTTTGCGCGAGGGAACGTGGCTGTTTTTTGGAAGAATTGATTCAAACTCCAACCCAACGCTCAATAAGGTCATGTTGGTCCAAACAGCATGGGCGGTAGTCTTCTTTTCACGCGACGACATCCAGCACAATTGATTGCACTTCTCTCTTTGATTATCGTCGGTACGATGTACTTCGTACAAAGTGGCTTTGCTGCTGGTGGTGGAGATGGGATTCATCTTGAGATTACCGTTAAGGAGGGAATGGATAAGCAAGCCGTTTATGTCGGGCTTGGCATTCTCTTGTTCGTTTATGCTTTGATCATTACCGAGGTTGTTCATAGGACACTCGCTGCAGCACTCGGCGGCCTTCTCGCTGTCGTCGCCCTGAACTTTTACTCCGTTGAAGACACGCTCAGTCTCAAAGCAGTAACGACCATGATTGACTGGGAAACCATTGGGCTACTTCTTGGTATGATGGTCATGGTCGGTGTCATTTCGCACACGGGTGTCTTCGAATGGTTTGCAGTGCAAGCGTACAAGAAGAGCGGTGGCGAGATTTGGACACTCGTTGTTATTCTCTGTGCAGTTACGGCTGTTTTGTCGGCATTTTTAGACAACGTTACGACCATGCTTCTGCTTACTCCCGTCACAATTCAAATCGCTAAGGTACTCGACATCAAACCAATACCGATTCTGATTTCAGAAGTTCTGTTTTCGAACATCGGTGGTGCAGCCACCATGATCGGTGACCCTCCGAACATTATGATCGGGTCTGCTATGTCCCCCTCGGCGATTGAAGGTAACAAAGATGCTGACATCGCAGCACTTGCATCAGATGGCGTCACATTCAACGACTTCATCATTGAGATGGCACCTGGTATTTTGTTGACAATCGTTCCATCCTTTATGCTCATTCGCTGGTTGTACAAGGATGAGTTTAGTGGGCGACGTGATCGAGACATTACTGAACTTGAGCGCCAATATGCGATTAAGGACATGAAAGGTCTCAAGGTAAGTGGCACCATTCTTTGTCTCGTGATCGTAGGATTTTTCTTGCACCCAGTTGTTCACATTGCAGTTTCTTGGGTTGCTCTCGCAGGCGCAGTCATCATGCTCCTTGCTACAAACCCACACGAATTAGAAGAGCCTTTGGAACATGTTGAGTGGACGACGTTGCTCTTCTTCGCCGGTCTGTTCGTACTCGTTCACTCACTGCAGTATATGGGTGTCATCGACTACATCGGTAGTTTTGTTGAGAAAGGTATCGAATCGTTCAGTGAAGAGTACAGACTTGCTGCTGCTGTTGTGATTATTCTCTGGGTCTCAGCTATTGCATCTGCCTTTATCGACAACATTCCATACACTGCGACAATGATTCCAATCGTTCTCTCGCTTTCTGTTGAACTCAACCTCGATCTTGGACCACTGATTTGGGCTCTTGCCTTTGGCGCTTGCCTTGGAGGTAACGGTACTCTCATCGGTGCCTCAGCAAACGTTGTAACAGCTGGACTCTCTGAAGAAGCCGGCTACCCAATATCGTTCAATGAATTCTTTAAAGCAGGTTTCCCTGTTATGATTCTCTCGACCTTTATTGTCACCTTCTACATGGTCCTCGTCTATGTCGTCGGAGGCGAAGATGGTGGTACGACATGGAAGATTGCTCTCACCTGTATTGCACTCGTCGGAATCATCGCCCAATACTCTCGAGGCCGTGCCAAAGGAAAGTCGCCTGCAGAAGCCTTGGTTGACGATGACGCTGAAGAAATCATTTCTGCCATCAAATCGGTGGTTATTTCCTCTGGTAGAGCAGACACCACCCTTGATGCTGAAGAGTAGACCCGGCAAGGCGTTGGATTGAAGAACCTGAACCCGAAGGGACAACGGGGTCACCATGAACGAATGCGGAGTCTGCGGCATTCTGTATCTCGCTGGTGGTTCTTGCCCTGCTTGTGGTTCGCAAATTCAAAAGAAGTCTCAAGACTTTCAGGACTCAGAAATGGTTCTTCCCACAGAAGTACCTGGTTTGGACGAGGCCGCTGACGCTTGGTATGCTCTGGAAGGCATTGAGCGCCCAGCCGAGGAGAAGGAGCCTGATCCATCGTCGACACTACCATTTGGCTTTGGTGGCGAATCGCTGACCAACGTGTCACGTCTGCCGTTTGGAATCGGAAGCCATCGCGATGGAATACCGTTCGATGTGGAGCATGGTTCTGAGACGCAAGAAGAAGAGCCTGACCCTGAATCTCCGGTTGTTTTGGCACAAGAGAATGTGGTTGGAACAGAAAACGTTGCTTCTATTGCAGAGCCTGAAAATGATGAATCAGAAGAGATTGTTCCTTCGCTTCCCGAACTAGATCCCCCAGCCCAAGTGGAGGCTTCTCCAACACCTGAGCCTGTTCGAATCACTGCCATTCCAATCATGGAGTCTTCGGCTGTTGAGGCAATCCCTGAGATGCCCCTCGATACAACCTCCAATGATGGAATCTTTGCACAAGATGACGATGTGATCGAGGTTGTTTTCTCGGACTTAGAAGATACTGTTGTGTTTGTTGACCACGGAGTTGATGATTCCTTTGCTCAGCCGCAAGTTGTCGAATATGCGGAAAAAACATTCACTCCATTCGATCTCCACCCTGCACGAGCGATGACCGTTCAGGGATTGAACGATGAATCTCTCAAAGCGCTTGTTGAGGGCGGATTTGTTTCCATCGGGCAAGGAGATTGGCGCAGTGCAGCGCGATCTTTCCAAAGAGTTCTGGCGAGTGTTCCAGGGGATGTTGGTGCCATGAACAATTACGGAATTTCATTATTGCAAGTCGCTACGACGATGCAGGAGTCGGCCGATCCTGTCGATGTCTCCAATGCAGCTACACAGTTTGAAGCTGCTATTCTCTCTCTGAGAGAAGCAGTTCGTGCCAACAGCGATCATCCTGAGCCACTGTACAATCTCGCTCAGGCACTCCTTCTCAGTGGACGTGAGGAGAAGGCTCTCGGGCTCGTCGAAATGGCTCCCGAAACGGAGAAATCCAAATCTTACTTTGTCAATCTACGCGCAGCCATTCTGGCTCAAATGGGGCAGTATGGAGAAGCAAAAACTATTCTTGCATCAATACAAGGGGAGCCGTTGGTTTCGCAAAATCTTCTCAAGTTGCCATCATTATAACCCATTTCGGGGTTCTATGCTACGGTATGAAGCCAACTTGACATCCGATTTCTTCATATACGTGAGGTAGGTCGGAAGGTTGCTTAGCACCTCGGCAACTGCTGTC
>CEWH01136829.1_pt1 | contig 11792 bp, 10 predicted proteins | sample 531231 | NCBI WGS metagenome assembly CEWH01 (sample SAMEA2622316, study PRJEB7988) | marine metagenome | biome: marine biome (ENVO:00000447); feature: surface water layer (ENVO:00002042); material: "saline water (ENVO:00002010), including plankton (ENVO:xxxxxxxx)" | depth 5 m | reverse complement strand
TAAAGACAATCCAGATCCATCGAGTTCTTCGACTGCTTGGGAAGCTTGCTGCATCACTTCATTAGGTAGGATGCATGGCCCTGCACTAAAGTTATGTTTCTTCATAGCTTAAATTTTGTGCAAAGAAACAAAATCAGTTGAGCTTCTTTTAATGATATGGTTAATTTTTTTTTTAACTTTTTAACAACACTTCCATTGTATCGATATTATCTGCATAATCGTTGAGTTGTGGACACTGCGCTTTGCCAGGCAAAACAGTGTTGTTGCCTGTTGTAGAAACAATGCACTGAATGTCCTCACGATTGGTTGAAATCAGCTGGTCAACCTTCGATCGTTCCTTATAATAACTGTAGTATAAGCAAGCAATTGGAGATGAAATTCGCTCATCCTCTTTTAAGATGACAAAGCCATTATCAAGGATTGCCTCTTGATTCATCAAAAAAATAGCCTTGTTGTAATCATAGTTGTTGGCATATCCATTGTGGTCGATCATGTCTTTATGCCTAAATAAAGCCCCAAATAAGATATCAAAATCATAGTCCTCAGGTACCCATAGTTTGGAAACACTTCGACATCCCAACCCAAAATAAAGACAAATATCATCTGCAAGTCCAGCAAGTTGCTCCTCAGTTTCTTCACCTGTTAGTAAAGCCACACTGTTTCTGTTTTTACGAATGATATGGGGGATATCTTTAAAATAATATGAGAAATAACGACTACTGTTGTTGCTACCTGTAGCGATCACCTTATCCACCTGCCCAAGCCGATCGTTGACAAACTGAACACGCTCATTGATTTCAGCAAAGCTGTGTTGTAAAATGCGAACAAGTGCGGGGATCAATACCTTGTCTTTGGAGGACAGTTTGACAACTGCCTTATGACCACTCAACAGCACACAAATCAAGTCGTGTAAACCGACCAGTGGAAGATTGCCAGCGAGAACAAGCCCAACAACATCATCACTCCATTTGGCTTGTTGATAGTCCGAAATCCAATTGGTGAGTACATCTCTCTGCAACAATGCTGCCCAGTTTACAATAGCAGTATTAATGTTGTCTTTTGTAAACCAAGGGTTTTGGACTTGCGCTGCCTGTGTTGCTTCATCCAAAATTGCATCGACCTCGGGGTTTGCAGCTTCATGGTTTGCGAACTTGTTCAGTTGTTGACCCAAGTGATCAAAAGCATCGATGAGGGATTTAATTTTGTCTGCAGATTTGTTGGAGTTCTTCATAGCACTTACTTTTGCAAAACTAAACAATTTAGGATGGCCATCATCATTACCGACGAATGTATCAATTGTGGCGCTTGTGAGCCAGAATGCCCAAACACTGCAATTTATGAAGGAGCTTTTGATTGGGCCTATGCCGATGGGACAAGTCTAACAGGTGAGGTGGTGCTGCCCAACGGAAAAGCCGTGAATGCAGACGAAGCACAAGAGCCTGTTTCTGATGAGGTTTATTTTATTGTGCCCGACAAATGCACAGAGTGTAAAGGTTTTCATGACGAACCCCAATGTGCTGCTGTTTGCCCAGTCGATTGTTGTGTTCCTGACGAAAACCACGTAGAATCTGAGGAAACTTTACTTGGAAAGCAACGCTTTATGCACCCAGAAGAATAGCCAATGAAAGCAGGAATCGTTGGTCTTCCCAATGTGGGTAAATCCACCTTATTCAACTGTTTGTCGAATGCCAAAGCACAAAGTGCAAACTTTCCTTTTTGTACAATAGAGCCCAATATTGGCGTTGTCAATGTACCTGATCCTCGTTTGAAGCGATTAGAGTCACTTGTGCAACCCGAGAAAGTTGTTCCAGCGACTGTTGAAATTGTCGATATCGCTGGGCTTGTTCGAGGTGCGAGCAAAGGCGAAGGTTTGGGAAATCAGTTTTTGAGTAATATTCGTGAAACAGATGCAATTTTGCATGTACTTCGTTGTTTTGACAACGATAATATTGTACACGTAGATGGGTCTGTTGATCCTTTGCGCGATAAAGAAACAATTGATCTTGAACTTCAACTAAAAGATTTGGAGACAGTCGAAAAACGATTGGAAAAAGTTGGTCGTGCTGCTCGTACTGGTAACAAAGAAGCCATCAAAGAGCAAGAGGTGCTTCAACAAGTACATGAGGGCTTGTCTGCAGCCACTTCAGTACGTGCACTATCGATTGCTGACGATGATCGTTTTGCCTATGTCAAGACAATGCAATTGCTCACAGACAAGCCAGTGTTATATGTCTGTAACGTCGATGAATCATCTGCTGTCAGTGGAAATGCTTATGTAAAACAGGTTCGAAAAATTGCTGCTGCAGAACAAGCAGATGTTCTCGTGCTTGCTGTTTCAACAGAAGCCGATATCAATGAGCTCGACACCTATGAGGAACGCCAATTGTTTTTGGATGATCTAGGGTTGACTGAGCCTGGTGCTGCCAAACTCATAAGGGCTGCTTTTGCGATGCTCAATCTACACACTTATTTCACTGTTGGACCTAAGGAGGTCAGAGCATGGACAGTTCTTCAAGGTGCAACAGCACCCCAAGCAGCGGGTGTGATTCACACTGATTTTGAAAAGGGCTTTATCAGAGCTGAAGTCATTTCTTATACTGATTATGACAACTACGAATCTGAGGTCAAGGTTAAAGAAGCAGGTAAAATGCGAGTGGAAGGGAAGGACTATATTGTGCAAGATGGCGATGTCATGCACTTTCGATTTAATGTCTGATTGTTGCTAAACTTTTTTATACACCTCATCAAAAGGAATCCGAAATCGCTTGCCATAGACCCCTTTAGGATCTCGTATCCCACAGCCAATCACCATATTGATTTCTGCTTTGCGACCAATCCCCAATGCACGTTTGACACGTAAACTGTCATGCCCTTCCATTGGGCAAGTGTCATATCCGATTGCAGCCATGGCAATCATAAAGTTTTGCGCAGCAAGACCAGCACTCTTTTGCGCTACGACTCGCAAATCACTTCTTCGATTTTGTCGATACATGGGTCGAAACAACCCAACGATCTGCGCAAAGAGATAAACAACCCATCCTTTCAATCCAAAAAAAGTGCTGTACAATGTTGGTACTAACTTGCTGTAATAGTTTAACACCATTTTTTTTTGAGAAGGACGAAATGCATTGGACCCTTGAAATGCATTGGACAAATACGTATAATTGGCTTTCGCTCGACTGCGCCAGAGATCACGTCGCGCGACAACCACAACCAGTTGATTGGCTGTTCTGGCAGCACCTTGGTTAAAACAAGCCTTGGTAATCTCCTCACATTTTTGCTTGTCTGTCACATGATAAAACTCCCAAAGTTGCAAGTTACTACTCGTTGGAGCTAGCGTAGCCTGATATATGCAATCCTTCACTTTTTCATCGTCAAGTGCTTCGTCGGTATATGCACGAACAGATCGCCGATATGCAATTGCCTCTCTTACAGTTTTTTCTATTATCCCAGCCAAGTCACTAATTTTTTTAAGATACCCATCTTCTTTTTATAGGGCGCGTACCTATAGGAAGGGTCTGGCCAACTACTTCGTTTGATGTAAGGCTTGATGTGTGTGAATGCATAAAAACTATGTTTTCCATGATAGGCTCCAGTTCCACTTTTTCCAATACCCCCAAATGGGAGGTTTCGATTGGTGAACTGCAAAAGCGTATCATTGATGATTCCCCCACCATATGAATAATTACGCATGATGTTTTTGGACCAACTTTTTCGTTCCGAGAACACATAAAACGATAAAGGCTTTTCATATTGCTCAATAATGGTTGTAAGATCAGTGTCATTCTCATAGGAGAGGATGGGTAGGATGGGCCCAAAAATCTCTTCTTCCATCAAGGGATTGATGGTATCAGTAAGCTCAATCAGTGTTGGTTGTATGTAGCGCTTTTTGGGATTTGTATGCCCACCATAACTGATGTTTTGACTTTGTAGAAGGCTTGTCAAACGTTCAAAATGACGATCATTAATGATATGTCCATAATCTTCCGAATTGGATTGGTCTGCACCATAACTCTTTTCGATCGCTTCGATAATCGCCTTCACCAATGCCTGTTTTACAGACGTATGAACAAGCACATAGTCTGGCGCAATACAGGTCTGCCCACAGTTCAAAAATTTGCCAAAAACGATACGCCTTGCTGCAACTTTGATTTTAGCAGAGTTGTCAACAATGCAAGGGTTTTTACCTCCAAGCTCAAGCAAGGTTGGTGTGAGATGCTTAGCTGCCGCTGCAGCCACAATTTTGGCAACTTGAACACCACCAGTGTACATGATAAAATCCCATCTTTCTGCAAGAAGAGATTTACCCACTTCCGGACCACCCTGAACTACTGTTACCCACTCGGGTGGAAAAGCCAATTTGATGATATTTTCAACACAATCAGCAGTATGAGGTGCCAATTCGGAGGGTTTAACAACAACAGTATTGCCAGCAGCAATTGCGCCGATCAAAGGGGTAAATACAAGCTGAAATGGATAATTCCAGGGGCTAATATGCAACATCACGCCATAGGGTTCGGGGATAATGTAGTCGCTTGAGGGCCAATTTAAAAGAGAGCTCTTTACACGCTTGGGCTGTGCAAGTTGTGTGAGGTGACGAAGGAAATAATCGATTTCTGTCAGTACAAGCCCAACCTCTGACAGAAAGGTTTCACTGGTTGATTTCCCCAAATCTTTGAATAATGCTTGGTTGATTGCAGCTTCCTCAGATTGAATGACCTCTTTGAGTTTTTTCAACAATTGTTTGCGGGATTTTATCGATCGTGTCCCTCCCTTGTCAAAAAATAATCGTTGCGATTGAATAGCTAAATGTTTTGAGTCTATATTTTCAACTTTCATAGACTACAATGTTACAAAAATTAACATGGTCTTATATTTTAAGAAAAATAAAAAGTTTTTATTTGTGAAATCTTGAATTTACTGCATCTTTGAAGTTTGAAAATAAAACAATTGTTAGGCATCGTTAATAATTTACATTTAACATATTAATAATCAATAATTTAAAACTATATTTTTGAATTTAGGCATCAGGGGTGTTTTTTTTACATCTTCATCCCCTACTTATCATTAAATAGTTTTGACCTGAATTCTATTGCAAAAGGTGAACAAATACAGTAAAACAGTAACGCAAGACCCAACCCAACCAGCTGCGCAAGCAATGCTCCACGCCATTGGATTGACAGATGATGACTTGCAAAAACCCTTGGTTGGCATTGCCTCAACTGGCTATGAGGGCAACCCTTGTAATATGCACTTAAATGATTTGTCTTTGCATGTTAAAGAAGGTGCAGCACAAGCCGATCTTATTGGTCTAATCTTCAATACCATAGGAGTAAGTGATGGGATTTCGATGGGTACGCCTGGTATGCGTTTTTCCCTTCCATCGAGGGATTTAATCGCTGATTCTATGGAAACAGTGATGGGAGCAATGTCATACGATGCGATGGTTACTGTTGTTGGTTGTGATAAAAATATGCCAGGTGCCCTAATGGCGATGTTGCGTCTCAATCGACCATCAGTACTGTTGTATGGTGGCACGATTGCAGCTGGCTGTCTCAACGATCAAAAACTCGATATCGTCTCTGCTTTTGAGGCTTGGGGTCAAAAAGTTGCAGGATCTATCGGCGAAAAAGAATTTAAAGCAGTGGTTCAAAATGCTTGTCCAGGTGCTGGTGCTTGTGGGGGTATGTACACTGCCAATACCATGGCTTCCTCTATCGAGGCACTGGGGATGTCTTTACCATACAGTTCGTCCAATCCGGCAGTAGGGCAAGCCAAAGAAAAAGACGCAGTAGATGCAGGTAAAGCACTTCAACTTCTATTGCAAAAAGATATTAAATCCAAGGACATTGTAACCAAAAAATCTCTTGAGAATGCACTTCGTCTTATTACAGTTCTTGGGGGTTCAACCAATGCAGTACTGCACTATCTCGCCATTGCAAAAGCAGCAAATATCGATCTGACAATCGATGACTTTCAACGCATCAGCGATTGCACACCATTTTTGGCAGATTTAAAACCCAGCGGAAAATTTTTGATGGAAGATGTGCATCGTGTTGGGGGAATTCCAGCTGTGATGAAATATATGCTTGAAAAAGGAATGTTGCATGGCGATTGCCTAACAGTAACAGGAAAAACAATTGCTGAAAACCTCGAAACAGTGCAACCCCTAAAGGATAATCAAAAAGTAATTCGACCAGTATCAAACCCAATCAAACCCACTGGCCACATCAGAATCCTAAAAGGCAACCTTGCAGAAGAGGGATCTGTTGCAAAAATAACAGGTAAGGAAGGCCTTGTTTTTAGTGGACCTGCACGAGTGTTTGAAGGAGAGTTTGATGCCAATGATGGCATTCGCTCTGGCCAAGTTCAAAAAGGGGAAGTTGTCGTTATTCGTTATGAAGGACCCAAAGGAGGACCTGGCATGCCTGAGATGCTCAAGCCAACAGCTGCGATTATGGGCGCTGGGTTGGGCAATGATGTGGCACTGATCACTGATGGTAGGTTCTCGGGTGGTACACATGGATTTGTAGTCGGACACATCACTCCCGAGGCACAAGTTGGAGGTACCCTTGCACTTGTCCATGACGGCGATATGATTACCATCAACGCAGAAGACAATACCATTGTTCTCGACGTTGATGATAAAGAATTAGAACGACGAAAAGCGAAATGGAAAGCACCCAAACTCAAAGTGTCAAGTGGTGTTCTTTATAAATATGCAAATGCAGTTTCATCTGCCTCTGATGGCTGTGTAACAGACGAAAATTTATGAGCACCAAACCAACATTAAGCGATCCAAAAGTCCCAATCACAGGAGCAGAGGCGATTGTTCGCAGTCTTGCTGCTGAGGGTGCTGATTTGATTTATGGATATCCAGGTGGAGCGATTATGCCTGTCTATGATGAGCTTTATAAATTTCAAGATCATATCAATCATATCTTGGTACGTCATGAGCAAGGAGCTGCGCACGCTGCGCAGGGTTTTGCCAGGGTCTCAGGAAAAGTTGGTGTATGTATTGCTACATCTGGTCCAGGCGCAACCAACTTGGTTACAGGCATTGCCGATGCGATGATCGACTCAACACCACTTGTCTGTATCACTGGTCAGGTGCCTTCACATCTGTTGGGTTCAGATGCTTTTCAAGAGACAGACATCATTGGTATCTCAACCCCAGTGACCAAATGGAGTTATCAAATTACAAGGGTAGAAGAGATACCAGAAATCATAGCAAAGGCATTTTATATTGCTCGATCAGGTCGCCCAGGACCAGTATTGATTGACATCACCAAAGATGCACAGTTTGCAAGTGCTAATTTTTCCTATCAACCTTGCACTCGCATACGAAGCTACAAGCCAGTTCCTCAAACAGCTGAGACTGATTTGGTGCAGGCAGCCGAGCTGATCAATCAAGCCAAAAACCCCATGATTGTTTGGGGGCAGGGTGTGATTTTAGGTGAGGCAGAAGAAGAGTTTCGCGCATTTGTAGAAAAATCAGGTGTCCCTGCAGCATGGACAATCTTAGGCGTATCTGCCATAGAAACTGCCCATCCACTGAACGTAGGCATGGTGGGGATGCATGGGAATTATGGACCAAATCTACTCACCAATGAATGCGATGTGTTGATCGCAATCGGTATGCGCTTTGATGATCGAGTTACAGGAGATTTGTCAACCTATGCCAAACAAGCCAAAATCATTCATTTTGAAATTGACCCTGCAGAAGTCAATAAAAATGTTGAGGTCGATGTTGCTGTTATGGGGGATGTCAAGCAGACTCTCGCTGCAACCATGCCTCATATACAAACAAAAACATATCCCGAGTGGCTCGGGCGATTCAAAGAGCTCGATGCAATTGAATTTGACAAGGTCATTGATGCCGAAATAAATCCCACCAAAGAGGGCTTGACAATGGGTGAGGTGATCAAAACGATCAATGCCAATAGCAAAGGAGATGCAGTGATTGTAACAGATGTCGGTCAGCATCAGATGATTGCCTGTCGCTATGCAGAGTTTGTACAGTCGAAAAGCAATATCACTTCAGGTGGTTTGGGAACAATGGGATTTGCATTACCAGCTGCACTAGGTGCCAAAATGGGTGCGCCAGAACGAGAGGTTGTTGCAGTGATTGGTGATGGTGGATTTCAAATGAATATCCAAGAGTTGGGTACAATTTTCCAAACACAAGCTGCTGTCAAAATTGTGATTCTCAACAATGACTTTTTGGGGATGGTTCGTCAATGGCAACAATTGTTTTTTGACAAGCGATATGCCTCAACAGAGATGGTGAATCCTGATTTTGTAAGAATTGCAGAGGGTTATTTTATCGACGCAAAACGAGTTACTGAACGTGAAGAAATGACTGCAGCAGTTGCCGAAATGATGAAATCTGACAAACCTTATTTATTAGAGGTTTGTGTGGAAAAAGAAAACAATGTATTTCCGATGATCCCCTCTGGGGCATCGGTTTCTGATATCAGACTTGAATAATGATGGAACAAAAAACATACACCATATCGATTTATTCTGAAAACAATGTTGGCTTGCTTTCGAGAGTATCTGCCATCTTCTTAAAACGACATATCAACATCGATAGTCTAAATACATCAATGTCAGAAATTGAAGATATTTTTCGCTTTGTAATTGTCGCGAAGCTCACAGAGGAGCAAGTGATTAAAATCGTGAAGCAAATCGAAAAACAAATCGAAGTAATCAAAGCATTTTATCACACAGACGAAGAAACCATTTTTCAAGAATCTGCTTTGTATAAAGTCAAATCGAATTCACTCTTTGAGCAACGTCAGATTCAAAATGTAATCAAAAAAAGTCATGCGAATATCGTGACTGTTAACCCAGAGTTTTTTGTTATAGAAAAAACAGGATTTCGAGAAGAAACTGAACAGTTGTACAACGAACTTGCACCTTATGGGTTGTTGCAATTTGTTCGTTCTGGTCGAATTTCTGTAACGAAATCTCCAATGCAAATCACCCATATTTTAAAAGAATTCTCTAAATAAATTTATCATGTCTAATTACTTTAACACCCTTTCTTTACACGAAAAACTCGATCAACTTGGACGTTGTCGATTCATGGATTCATCTGAATTTTCCAATGGCATTGCTGCCTTGGAAGGCAAAAACATCGTAATTGTTGGTTGTGGCGCACAAGGTCTGAATCAAGGGCTGAACATGCGTGATGCGGGGCTTCAAATATCCTATGCACTTCGCGCAGGAGCAATTGAGCAAAAACGCACCTCATACAACAATGCTGTTTCAAATAATTTTCCTGTTGGCACCTATGAAGATATGATTCCATCTGCCGATTTGGTCATCAATCTCACTCCTGACAAAAACCACACTTCTGTTGTCAAAGCAGTGATGCCATTGATGAAAAAGGGAGCAACTTTGTCTTACTCGCATGGGTTTAATATCGTTGAAGAGGGCGTAAAAATTCGTGAGGATCTCACAGTGATTATGGTAGCACCCAAAAGCCCTGGTTCAGAGGTTAGAGAGGAATATAAACGTGGTTTTGGCGTGCCAACGCTTATTGCTGTTCATGTGGATAATGACCCAGATGGATATGGTTTGGAGCAAGCAAAAGCCTATTGTGTTGGAACAGGTGGTCATCGTGCTGGGGTATTGGAATCATCGTTTGTGGCAGAGGTGAAGTCTGACTTGATGGGCGAGCAAACCATCTTGTGTGGAGTACTCCAAACAGGTTCGATATTGTGCTTTGACAAAATGGTTGAGCACGGAATTGATCCAAGCTATGCTTCAAAGCTCATTCAGTTTGGTTGGGAGACAATCACTGAAGCACTAAAGCATGGTGGTGTTACGAATATGATGGATCGTTTGAGTAACCCAGCTAAGATCAAAGCCTTTGAGCTCTCGGAAGAATTGAAAGAAATTATGACACCATTGTTTCAAAAACATATGGATGATATCATGTCGGGGCACTTTTCTAAAACCATGATGGAAGACTGGGCAAAAGATGATAAAAATCTATTGACTTGGCGTGCAGCAACTGGCGAAACAGCCTTTGAAAAAACAGCCGTCACTGACAAAAAAATCAGCGAGCAAGAGTACTTTGACCATGGCGTATTGATGGTTGCTTTTGTTCGTGCAGGAGTCGAATTGGCATTTGATACGATGGTTGCTTCTGGTATCAAAGATGCATCTGCATACTATGAGTCTCTTCACGAAACTCCTTTGATTGCCAACACAATTGCGCGTAAAAAACTATTTGAGATGAATCGTGTGATATCAGATACAGCTGAGTATGGTTGTTATTTGTTCGATCATGCTTGTAAACCATTGCTTACTGATTTTATGAAGAATATCAATACTGATGTCATTGGATCTTCGTATCAATCTCACGAAACAGGTGTTGACAACCAAAAATTAATTGAAATCAATGAAATCATTCGAAATCACCCTGTTGAAGTGATTGGAAAAGAACTTCGTGGTTCGATGACTGCAATGAAGAAACTGGTATAAATATTGGCTGAGCTATTTGACATAAAAAACATTCAAAAAGTAAAAGATATCGTTCGTGATGTCGCTTTGATTACTCCTCTACAACGCAATGAAAGGTTGAGTGAGCAGTATGATGCGAATGTGTATTTCAAAAGAGAAGATCTTCAGCCCATACGATCGTTTAAACTTCGAGGTGCTTATCACAAAATCTATAAACTTTCTGATGCAGAAAGAAAATTGGGGATCGTGTGTGCGAGTGCTGGCAATCATGCCCAAGGCGTTGCACTTGCGTGTAATAAACTTGGAATCAAAGGAACGATTTTTATGCCTGTTCCCACACCAAAACAGAAGCTCAATCAAGTTCATATGTTTGGTGGTGAGAACATAGAAACAAGACTTGTTGGCGATACATTTGATGATGCCTATGCAGCTGCACAGTCATTTAAAGATCAATCAAAGAGTATTTTTATTCACCCTTTTGAAGATAAAGATGTTGTCATAGGTCAAGCAACACTTGCACTCGAACTTTTGGAGCAATCGCAAGACCCCATTGATTATATCCTTGTTCCCATTGGGGGAGGTGGTCTTATTTCCGGGGTTTTACACGTTTTTAAAACCCTTTCGCCCAATACAAAAGTGATTGGGATAGAACCCGAAGGAGCACCAGCCATGCATCTATCCTTAGAAAGGGGGAAAAATACTGAACTGAAAAGCATTGATCCCTTTGTTGATGGTGCTGCAGTGCGTAAAGTAGGAGACGATGCCTATGATCTGTGTTACAACTATTTGGATAAGCTAGTCCTTGTTTCAGAAGGTAAAATTTGCCAATCGATACTCAAATTATACAACAGAGAAGCAATTGTTGTAGAGCCTGCGGGAGCGATGTCAACAGCTTCTTTAAAAATGATTGGCGAAGAAATTAAGGGCAAGAATGTGGTCTGTTTAATCTGTGGTGGGAATAACGACATCACTCGAATGGCAGAAATCAAAGAACGTGCATTGTTGGAAGCAAAATTGCTTCACTACTTCATTGTTCGCTTTCCACAGCGTGCTGGTGCACTGAAAGAGTTTGTTGACGATGTACTTGGTCCAAAAGACGACATTACCTTCTTTGAGTACTCCAAAAAGAACAACCGATCGAATGGTCCAGCTGTCGTTGGGATAGAACTGAAAAACCCAGATGATTTTAATCCTCTGGTGAAACGAATGAAATCAAAAGGTTTTTATGGAGATTATATCAACAATAAACCAGATTTATTTCAATTTTTAATATAATTGTAAAAATTTTGCATGAATTCTACGTATTCCTCAATACC
>CEWH01036621.1_pt1 | contig 11902 bp, 7 predicted proteins | sample 531231 | NCBI WGS metagenome assembly CEWH01 (sample SAMEA2622316, study PRJEB7988) | marine metagenome | biome: marine biome (ENVO:00000447); feature: surface water layer (ENVO:00002042); material: "saline water (ENVO:00002010), including plankton (ENVO:xxxxxxxx)" | depth 5 m | reverse complement strand
AGATGTCACCAAAGATGTCACCAAAGATGTCACCAAAGATGTCACTGAAGATGCCACCAAAGATGCTACCGAAGATGCTACCGAAGATGACACCAACGATGACACCAACGATGACACCAATGATGACACCAAAGAAGCAGTCACCAAAGATGACACCAAAGATGCTACCAAAGATGCTACTGAAGATGACACCAACGATGACACCAACGATGACACCAAAGAAGTATCAGCAACACCACTACCAGCCTCTGAAAACGCAGCATCACCTGCAGAAGAAGGAGAAAAAGGAGAAACGCCCCCCGAAAACGCAGCACAAGCCGAAACAATACCAACTGGAGATGCAGAAGCACGCGACATTAAAGAAATAATTAAGGGGATCCAATCATTATCATCGAAAGACAAAGCCGATTTTGAAAAAATATTACAATCTGTTAACGAAAAAGGTTCTGAATTATATGGGGAAGAAACGAAAACCAACTGATTATGACACCCTTAATATATTTGTAAATTAAGTATAAATATATTAAGTTTTCTTGATTTCTCCATGCATTTTAAAGCATTTAACCTTTCCTACTTTATGTTGGTCTGTGATTGTAATGTTTTCTTCGGATACTTCCGCATATTCATTTTGGAAAAATGCCTTGGAGTCAATAATCGCTTGATAACCATCTTCATACGTAGTTAATATACTACCAAAATAATTACTACTTATATCAGTATTGCTTGATGGATATGTAACACAATTATCATTATTAATAATTTGTTCATTGTATGTTGTAAAAAAAGCATTTGATACATCTGTTGTTTGATAATAATCAAAATAACCTTTTGTCATTGCCATTAATGTGGAATGGTTTGCTGTTTGTGACAACTTCCCACCTTTCACTTTATGCACCTTTGACTTGGAATTATTAATATCACAAAACAGTTGCTTATTTTTTTTGGAATTTATATAATCGTTTGATGTCATATTATCATCTAAGATTGTTGGATTTTTAAAACTTCCACTCATAATTAGTATATTATAAGAAAATATTTAATTAAATAAGATACGATTAAATAAGATAATTATCGATAATTTATTATATAATAATTTATTATATGGACTTTTGCCTACAAATAGATGAATATTCTAAAAGTGATTTATATGATATATTTGAATTAAAAGAAGAACAAGTAAATCAATTAAACATCCATCATAAATGTTTAAATTATATTAACGAAATCGAATCCAATCAAAATATAGAATTGGGAGAGAAAGCACCCCTGGTCGACTTTCTTAAAAAGGCAATGAATAAATTAATAACCATCAACAGCCAATCTGATATCACTCAGCAAGAATTCACAGAAAATTTAGAAAAAAGCAATACATATCATGGCGAACATTTTTTAATTAAAAAAAACCCTAAGCAAGACTTAACTTCCAAAATAAATCCAATCAATCGCGAAAAAACAGCCGCCGTATTAAATATTAATACCATGTTTCGAAACGATTATTACAATACTAAATCATCTAATTTTAACATCGATTTAAACAACACACTTCAAAATGTTACTTCGATGACACTTCAATCAGCAGAAATACCCGACTTATACTACACCTTTTCCAGCATAAATAAAACAAACGAATTTACAATAGAATTATTTGATGTAAGTAGTAATAATGCGGACAATGCAAATATTAGTAACGATGTAACGGTATTAAATCAAACAAAACATGTCATTAAAATTAAAGACGGTATTTATACTCCCAACACATTAATGCGGTATTTAAATGAATATGTTTTCAACGATACCAGCAACAACCGATTAAGTAGGATTGGTGCTTATTATGACGAGGTTACTAAAAAATTTAATTTAGTAAGGGATATTCGTGGAACCAGTAATGGTGGTATACCTGTAACCAATTTAGATGGTGATTTGGTTGAATTGCGATTTAATATTGACTGGCGAATTAGTGATGAACCAAACCGACCAATACAAATGAATATGGGGTGGATGTTAGGTTATAGAAAACAATATTATAATTATGCAACGGATTATGTGACCCGCTCGGAAGCCAATACAAAAACCGTTCAAGGTTATTCACCAGAAGGCATGTTTAACACGGAGGGCAGTCGGTATTTGTTTTTGGCAATTGATGATTACAACAAAAATTATTCGCAAACCATTTTCTCTCCCTTTCAAGAATCCGTTTTTACAAATAATACCATTTTGGCTAAATTGGTTAAAACCAGCGATGGAAATTATAATTATGTAAATCCAGATGTTGAAAATAATTACATAAGAAAATACTTTGGTCCTGTTAATATCAACAAACTGAAAATCACCATATTAGATGAGTTGGGAAGAGTGGTTGATTTTAATAACACCGATTATTCTGTTTCTTTACGAATTGAACAACTATATAACTTAAATTCTAAAAATGCTTAATAAAACACTAATAAATAACTAGCGTTTTATTAATAAAAATAGAGAGGGCAAGATATATATATATATATAAACATTAATTATTAAAATATATAGATAGATTATTATTTAAAACTGCGATCAATATTGAATATATACAATGCTAATTCCAATTTTATTTGTTTGTAGTTTTTTATTAACGTTTGGTATTATAGGCGCTGCTTCAATATACGTGTCTCGTTGATTTAATAAAAAAGTGTTGAGAGAGGAGGGGGGGAGATGTTTTTTATTTATTTTTTATTTATTATTTGCTTTTTTATTAATAATGTATGTAATTTACTTATAACTTAAATTACATACTAACTACATTATACACTGGGTATTTACTAGGAAATCCATATACTCTATTTCCAACTCGATGTTCTTTTCCAATGGATAAATTTTTCACGCTTTCATCGAGTAATAAATACACAGTCCTTTCATGTTCAATGTTACCGCATTCATCACATAATGTAATGCATTTTGGAATAGTGGTTTCTATCAACCGTATGTGCACTACATTATCAACAGGTAGTTTAAAAGTGGTTGAATTATTAGTGCGTGAAGTTTGCGTGTCGCTTGCTTCAGTGTCTGAATGCTCTTCGTATTGTTCTTCATTTAATTCACTTCCTTCATACTGAGATAGTTGTTCATCCAATTCTTCTTCATCGTTATCACTTATTTCTTGTTCTTGTTCTTCGTTAAACGAGTTTTCTTCAGTATCACTGATTTCAGTATTTTGAGATTGAGCTGTTTCATCATCGTCAATGTCCAACTCACCTAAATCATCCACTAAATCGTCTAGGTTGATTTCGTCTTCTTCTTCCTTTTCTTCTTCAACAATAGGTTGTGTTTCTGTGGGTTCTTGACTTGATTGACTTTCAGCTTCCGCCTCAACTTCGGTTTCGACAGTAGTTGGTTGTTTTTGTTGTTTTGGTTGTTTTTTCTTGCGCTTTGACTCACACAGTCCATTTGGAAATAATTCTTGAAACTTTGCATTACCTTCTTCATTCCAGTTTTTTTCATTTTTCTTATACACCTGACGAGTTTCTTTGTGTATAGCAACACGCAATTCAACACCATTTACTCCTTTTATTTCAATACCACGCTGCGTGTATGTCTTTGTATCGCTAAGTCGCAGTTTATTTTCTTTCTTTTCCTTTTTCTCTCCCGCTTTCGCTTTCTTTTCCTTTTTCTCTTTCTTTTCCTTTTTCTCTTTTTTCTGTGCTTTGCCTGAGAATTCACCCACTGTATATTCATTGCTTTCTTCCATTACTACAAAATAAGCATCTCCATTATTTAATTGAATACTTACTTTGCGTCCTTCTGCTTTTCCATTATGCAACCATTTAAATGATAATTCACAATTATCAGGTCCATTGTATATCGAAAAGCATGCTGAATTGGCTTGATAATTTAAATGTTGCCTTTGAATAGACAATGTTTCGATACAAAATTCATCATCTAAACAAGCGTCGATTTGTCCGTTGATGTGTGATACAATATCTGATAGATCACCTTCCAATTCTTCTATTGAAATGTTGGTTTCACTTTCCATCGTAGTAATAGTATCTGCAATCATGTCAACAAAGTCTTTTCCGTAATTTTTTACAACCACCACACACGCTTGTTTTTTTTCTTTGTTTTCTTTCATTTCAACCATATTAATTTCATACATATAATGCTCTTTAAAAGCACTAGTCAACTGATTTAGTTGATCGTATGGAATTTGTTGAGTAGAATAAAGATTGATTTGGTGTTTAGATTGCATTATGTTTGTTTGTTATTTGTTGTTTGTTATTTGTTGTTTGTTGTTTGTTGTTTGTTGGATATCGGGTTGTTGATCTTACACGGGTACCAAAATTATATCAATTTAAATGATTTATTGAAAAAGTTGTTAATTATGGTAAAAATTTTAATGATATAGATACACCATATATATAACACAATCATCCAGTTGTATGCCTAAGACTTTTGATATAAAAAATTGATTATAGGTTGTTTATTTTTGTTTGCTTTTGTTTATTTTTGTTTTTTATAGTTAAATGTTATAGGTTGTTTATACCTACCAGCATTGCTTGTAATATCTTAAATTTCTATAAAATGCTCTTTGTTGTTCCCACTGTTTAATATCCGCTTTTTCATCAAAATCTTCGCTTTCAGCATTCCATACACTTCGAAACCATTTAAAATATTGACAATTAAGGCTAACATCGTGCGTTGCTTCTATTTCAACCCACGCATAAAAGCTAGCATCAGTATCTTCCCAATCATGCTTTCTTAAAGCAGCTTTATATTTCCTCAGCGCTACCTTTTCAGGATTGACTGTTTTAGGTTTAGGATTTTCTAGCTTTGCTAATCGCTTCTCTTCCTTTTTAGATAGGCGTTCTTCTTCTTTCATTTTTAAGCGTTCTTCCTTAGCCAAGCGTTTCGCCTCCTTTTTAGCTTGACGCTTTTCTTGTTCTAGTTTTAAGCGTTCTTCCTTAGCCAAGCGTTTCACCACCTTTTTAGCTTGACGTTCTTTCAGCAGTTGCGCTTTCTTCTCTTTCTTTACCTTAAGTTTTTGTTGATATGCAGGCATCTTTTTCTCCCATTTACTTAAGCTAATATACTTTTCACTACCAGCGCTATGGCGTAAGGTGTATTTGCCCTTCAACTTCCAATCTGCACCTACTGCCTTTTCACTCATAATGTATACATCACCACAGTTAAGACGAATGTCGATTGAATCACCTACTGGCATGCCATCATTAAACCACTGCCATCTCATGGGATAGTTGTCGCAGCCTATGCTAATACATATAACTACTACTCTTTCCGTATCACCATGAAAGCCGATGCCTGTGTTTTTAAGGTTGTAATAGCGATTTCCTTCAACTACATTAATCTCTACCTTAGTTTTACTGTCGATATCAATTAATCCAGCGGCAATCTGTTGCTTTAATTGTGTAACACCGTTATGTAAATATTCCATCTTTTTAAGGTCATAAATCGTCCCCTTGCCTTCATATACTGCTGGTTCTTGCTCTTTATCAGCTACAAAGCATAGATTAGTTCTGGCTTTCTTATTCATCTTTCTTCCTCGTATCTTGACTTCCTTACCATCTTGAATTTCTTTTCTATACTTGTTTGGATCTAAATACTCGGCGTCCCACCTTTTAGATGCCAGTTCCTTAAATACTTCAATAGTCCAATCATCTGAACCCATAAATTTGGAGGCCCAATCCCGTAATATAAGGACACGAGCTTGATCTTCATTAGGCAGTGCCATTATATTGTCATGCGAACTCATTGTGTTAAGGTTTAATACGCTTACATTTTGAGATGTTTCGCAATCTTGATACATGCTTTCATTAAAGTATATACCAAGTCCTTCAATGTCATTGGCAGTAAATCCTTCTCCCTTAATAGGCATTCGTCCTATTATCTCCATACCCCTATTGTTTTCTCCACCAGGAGCACACGTTAAGGAAAATCGTTCGGTCTTCATCAATTCACGGATTTCATCATGGCTCATATCATTATAGCTTTTCTCAACTCCATTTACTTTACCTTTAATATCATAGATTAATTGGCTTGCCATTGTATTTCGTTATTAAATTGTGTAATTGCTTGTTGTGTTAATATGTTGTTTGTTTGTTGGATTTTGGGTTGTTGATTTTACATGGGTACCAATCTGTTATCAATTTTAAATGATTTATTAAAATCATTCACACATAAATTGTTATTGTTTATGATAATGCTATTTATAAATCCGCCTTTTGGTAATTATTTAAATGTTCCAAATACTGTGTCTATACGAGGTAGTTATACATTAAACCCCCGGAAAGGGCTGATATTGCAGATATTTAAAACCCTTCGATATTCATTTGCGTGTGGTGGATGGGTCAATAAGATTGGATTAAGAAATAAAGGAATTGATTATGCGATTCAAACTTATAAAAAGGGAGAGATAATCAGCATCGCAATATTGCACCAAGAAGATATTGATAAGTTATTGCGCAAAGTTCCAGAAGATATGGATATAGAATTAAATGTTAGTTGCCCCAATACCGAAAAATCAGTGGTGGAAAATGGTCTGTCGCAATTCATCAATGATAAAAGATCGTGGTGTATAATTAAATTAAGTCCGGTATGTGATACAGCATTAATTGACAAATATTATAAAGAAGGGTTTCGACAATTTCATTGTAGTAATACATTGCCAGTTAAATATGGTGGATTGTCCGGCGAATCACTTATACCATATACAAGCCGTTTAATTAAATACATAAAACATAATTATGATGATACAGTTGTAATCGCCGGCGGTGGCGTGAAAACAATTGAACAAGCCAGAAAATATGAAAAATTGGGGGCCGATCATATTTCTGCATCTACCCTATTTTTTAATCCGATCACTTCCTGGATTTTCCTGAAAAAATATTTATCGTAAAATACATAAAAAGATCGAAAAAAAGGCCGAAAAAAAGGTTCCAAAAAAGGTTCCAAAAAAGGCTCCCATCGAACGATTTTTTTACAAAAAGTTTTTCAAAAATCGAAAATGGACAATTTCAAAATGTCCAAATCGCGAAATTGAAAAAACTTTTCAACAAAAAACTGTTCGATGGGAGCCTTTTTTGGAACCTTTTTTTTTATGGTTTCACTTGAAAAGTGGCAAAAATCGGTTTTTAAACGAGTTGTGGTTTATGGGTAAAAAAACGGCCATTTTCGGGAAAAAAAGGCACTATTGGGGAAAAATGGCCAAAATGAAAAAAAGGCTCCCATCGAACGATTTTTTTCAAAAATTTTGCCCATTTTTGACAAAAAATTTCGAAATTTTTAAAAAGTGGGGAAAAACGTAGAAAAAAGTGTTAAAAAGTGTTAAAAAAGTGTTAAAAATTTTTTTCCACTTTTTAAATGAATACGCATCATAAAATTATAAAAAAATGAAAAATATGAAACCATAAGAAAATTTTGCAAAGCGTAGAAAAAGCGTAGAAAAAAGTGTTAAAAAAGTGTTAAATTTGGCTGATTTTTGCAAATTTTGACAAAAAAATCAGTGATTTTCGAAAAAAAGGCACCCATCGAACAGAAACATTTTTTCGATGGGAACCTTTTTTGGAACCTTTTTTTTTCGGATTTTCTATTTTCAAGAAATACTACAGATTTCGCCTTTTTAATTTTTATTATTTCAATAGATATTAAAATAAATATTTTAGTATATATAATTGTAGAAAAATGGAGAAAAAAGTGTTAAAAAGTGTTAAAAGTAAAAATAAGTTTTATTGTTCATTATGCGACTATACAGCGTCACAAAAGTCACATTATAAAAAACACATCGCGACCAAAAAACATTTAAGAATGATGGAGAGAAATGGGGAAAAAAGTGTTAAAAAAGTGTTAAAAAGTGTTACAACAGTATATGCGTGTGAAATATGTAATAAACAATACAAAGACAGAAGTGGTCTTCGCTATCATAAAAAGAAAGGATGTATTAGTAAGCCAATAGATGATTTAAACGCAACGATGACAAGCAACACTGATAGTAAGATAAATGATTTATCAAATAAAGTGTCAAAGTTAGCAAATTCTATTCATGAAGTAGTTGACAGTGGTATATTGGGACCAAAACAAGTAATCACAAATAATAATATATCAATTAACTTTTTCTTAGATAAATACTGTAATCATGCACAAAGTCTTCAAGATTTTGTAGAAAACATATCATTTAAATTAAACGACATATTAAGTGAAAATGAAATGATTGACAACTTTATATCTAAAAAAGTATTGAAAGATTTACAAGATATACCTATTACAGAGCGACCGATACACTGCACTGATCAAAAACGACGAAATTTCATGGTTAAAGATAAAAATGAAGGATGGGTTAAAGACAGTGTCGATACAAATGGTTCATTAAGTACGCAGGTAAATAACTTACACAACAAAGCATATATTAATTTTTATAGCGAATATGATAAAGAAAACCCGCTACCACATAATCCTGATGACGAAACCCTCAAATGTGAAATAGCATCTAAACTATTAAATTATGATAAAAAAGAGATTGTTAATAATATAGCAAAAACAGTAGATATTAAAAACATATTAGAAATACCAACCGCAATAGAAGATTGCGATACATCAAATAACACTGTATAAAATAAAAATAGTAGTTATATTTATTTTTATTTTATGATTTAAGGATATGAATACAATTAAGGTTCACGATTGAGAATAAGGATATAATGATGATTTTATTTATCGAAATATGGTTCTAATATAGTATTTGCCAATCCGATCTCATTTGTAACGGTATGACAATTAGATATGGTTTCTACACGCCGAATTTCCAAATTTATAAGGCGCATATCATTTTTATCTTGATTTATCATATTAACTTTATTTTGACTTGATATATTTTTGATACGATTTTTCAACATAAATGAACGGTTCACTTTTGCGATATTTTTTCGCCACTCTCGGCGACCTTTTGATATTTCAGCAGTCAACCAACTATCATACTGTTTTGCCCATTGTGTTGGGTTTCTTTTATATGTTTGTATTTGTGATACAAATTCATTCATATTGTCTAACTTTGTGTTAGCATCATCAATATCGTCATATATTTCATGTAGTTCATTGTCTAGTTTTGAAATTTGGTCATATGCGTTATCTAACTCTTTTATCCTAAGTTCCAACTCTTCTTTTTTCTCTTTTATTTGCTTGTTATAGTCGTCGATTATTTGTTGCGAATATTGTGAATATGAAGCAACCTCTCTTTCCAGGTCATCTCGGGCGTCTTGGATTTTATTGTTAAATTTAAATATATCACTACGGCAAATAGGACATGAGTTTTTACCTTTAACATCCGTCCATTTATAATAACATGACTTACACATATGATGATTGCAACTAGACATACAACAAGAGTTTTTAACTGACGTAGGGGTATAGCATATCGGACATTCGTCAATTGTTTGGCTAACAATATATTCCATCTTATCAGACATTTCCTTTAACTTTGCAGTGTTTTTATCGTTTATTTCCGTATTTTCATTTTGCAACTTTAATACTGAAGTGACATCTTTTACTTTGTTGGTTAATTGCTTCATACCATTTAATGCCTTATTCATGTTTAATTAATAAATGTTTGTTTGTGCTTGTTTGTGTTTGGGTTTGTAATAGTAGTGGAATGTTGGATAGTTTGTTGCCTTCATTAACAAGTACTATTTATTAATCAATTTTAATAATTTATTAAAGTTGATTATGTTATAAAAAATATATTATATGGTTGCTTTAACTTAGTTTACTTGTTTTTTATAGTTTATTTTATAATTGCTACTCTATATTGTGCTTATACATACATTCCAAATGGAGGAGCGCTAATGTTATCATTTTTCTTTATCAGATCATTGACATTCGCAACTGTAACTGTATGTGGAAACTCTACTTTAAACGATTTTTGATTATCAAACAACTGCGTATCTTCATCCATGAGTCTATATAAATTTAACTTTGTGTATATTATCTCCAACGCCCTTTTAAAATTTCTAACACCTTTTTCACCCTCCGTATAATTAGTTATGATATGTGTTAAAGTTTCTTCTGGAAACACGATATCTTCCTTTTTAAAATTCACATTTTTAATAATAGACGGTATCAAGTAGTTGTTCGCAATTGTAATCTTTTCTTTATTGTTGTATCCCTTTGTTCGGATTTTATACATTCTATCCAACAAGATTTTATTTACCTTTGATTCGTCATTATAACTAAATATAAACAACACTTTGCTTAAATCAAAGTCAATGCTGGAAAAGTATTTATCGTGGAACTGTGTATTTTGTGTTAAATCCGTCAAGTGAGTTAATATACCAGCGATTTCTTCACCTTTGGGCGTATTACTGATTTTATCCAATTCATCAAAATAGATAACTGGGTTCATACACTTACTGTTCAACAATATATCTACAATTTTACCCCAAGAACTACCTTCATATGTATAAGAATGACCTTCTAGAAAACTACTGTCGGTTGCACCACCCAATGCCAGAAAAGCAAACGGACGGTTCAATATTTTACTAATCCCTTCTTTTACCAGCGTGGTTTTACCTGTTCCCATTGGACCTTGTATCGCAATCGCATTGCCCACACTATCTGGATTGGAAATCCATTGACCTACAATTTGCATGATCTGCATTTTGGCATCATCCAATCCATACACCGCACCATCCAACGAATTTTTTGCTTCCAACATAAACTTTTTACATTTTTCAGGTCCATCTTCCATTTTTATTGGTAAGCTTCGGTTGATATTAAATGGTATCTTCATAAATGTATCTACCCACTGCTTGATCTTGTAATATTCACCACTACCTGGATCCATGTAGTTTAAACTATTAATCTTTTTGATAGCAGATGATTTATATTCTACTGGTATAGCAGATTCAATTAGTTGTAGTCGATATGGCTTTTCCACATTATCATATTCATTTAAATCCTTCATTTTCTTTAATATCATTTTTTGCTCCTCTGTTTTGAGACCGTTAAAATATTTAAATTCATTCATCGGCGTATTGGCCTTTAAAAGGGATTTAAACTTGGACAGATTTCTGCTTTTCTTTTTTCTATCCTGTTTTTTCTGCTCTTTCTCATTTTTCTTTTCCACCGCCTTCATCATGCTTTCTATCTTTTTATCAAATGCTTTCTTGCCCTTTTTCTTGGTTTTCGACAATTTCTTCATTTCTTCGATCAACTCTTCATATTCTTGCGTCTCCTTATTAACTGGCTTCATTCTGGTGGATGGAACTTCTAATACATCTTCATATTCATCGTCGTCGAGGCGTATATCATATGTAACTTCCATTTTCTTTAAAGAACGATTTTTATAACGGTTTACTTTTATAACCTTGCCCTTATAAAACCCATCCCAGTCCTTCATCTTAACCATCACAACATCGCCTTTCTTAAACTTTGTATCCTTTTTCGACTTGCTTTTAGAATTTTTCTTTTCTTTATTGCCATCTGCATCATCTTCTTCGCTATCATCACTGGTAATATATTCCTCGATATCATCATATTCATCATAATATTCATCTTCTTGATCCATAAAATCATTAAATGACATAGATTGCCCCATCATCATTGGTCCCAGTCCATCTTCATCACCTCCATCACCATTGCCAGTAGTAAATATAATGTTAAATTTCATATTTCCGTCCTTTAACATATCTAATTCGTCGTTGTCAAGTTCTTCGTCTTCGTTTTCTGGAAAATATTCACTGTCGTCTTCATCGGTTGACATTGCATCTTCTTCGGTATCGGAAGCACTGTCATCAATATCGTCAGTTGCCGAACCGCTGTCTTCTTCATCTTCCCATTCTGATTCATCATCATCTTCTTCTTCACTTTCCGTTTCATATTTCCGTTTTCCCTTTCTTTTCTTTTTTTCCATTTTCTTGCTTTTTTT
>CEWH01146689.1_pt1 | contig 11946 bp, 6 predicted proteins | sample 531231 | NCBI WGS metagenome assembly CEWH01 (sample SAMEA2622316, study PRJEB7988) | marine metagenome | biome: marine biome (ENVO:00000447); feature: surface water layer (ENVO:00002042); material: "saline water (ENVO:00002010), including plankton (ENVO:xxxxxxxx)" | depth 5 m | reverse complement strand
CGGCTTCTATTTTGTTCCAAGCGTCAGTGCCTTTCCAGTCGTCGCCGACAAACATTTTGTCAAATCCTAATTCTTCCCATGCTGCATGTTTATCCATGCTTTTTTGCGGAACCGCGCGATCAACCATCTTGAGGCTTTCGACGATCTCGAGACGTTCTTCGAAACTTATGAATGGTCTGCGACCTTTGTGACTTTCGCATAGTTCATCCGTTGTGACCCCGACGATCAACTCGTCACATTCCTGCTTGGCGCGTTTAAGAATGTTCAGGTGCCCAATGTGAAACAAGTCGAACACACCGGTGGTATACCCAATGACTTTCATAATAATCTGCCTAAATTGTCCAATGAGTAACGTCAGGGGTCCGTTCTAGAACTGTTTCAGCGAATGCCAGTTGTGCTGCAATCATTTTTCCCGTTCAACTTGCACCCCCACCGTCCCCGGCCACCAGGCGCTCAGGAAAGCCGGCGCCAGAAAAGGAATCTCCTAGCAATTCTTGGACTGATTGACGCAATTCTGTTGTTGAAACACCTTCTGTGCGGCCCAAGTAGACAACTTCGCATATGTCGCCGAGATCATCAAACTTCCCGGTCCAGTCTGCGCCAATACCAAATATGTCTACCTCGAGACGAAGTATGTCTTCGCGTTTCTGCTCCCAGGTGCGTTCAGCAATGACGGTATCTACAAATCGACAAGACTCCAAAATTTCGCACCGATGCTCAAAGGACATGACGCTTCTTTTGCCTTTGCCGGCATTAAACTCATCAGTCGAGCAACCGACGATAAGCCGATCACCTAGAGCGGATAGCCGTTTCAGCAACCGGACATGACCAAGGTGAAATAAATCAAAGGTGCCGTATGTGATTACCGTCGTCATTTTTTCCTATCCCCCCAAAGCTTCTTTCTCACCGCATAAATTATCACCGCGTACCGGTAGGCTTTAAGCACTATTTTGAATTTTTCTCGCGCTTGTCGCCACGGAAACACAAAATGCGGGTCGGGAGTAAGCCAATTACTACCGTAGTTCAGAACTAGCATCTTCTCTGGATCCGCTGGAGCGGGAAAATCTTGACCTGCAATGCTCACTGATCGAAGCGGAAATAGGCTGGATTTCTCTAGCTCACCGAACGTGTGCGGCCAAACGTAGACCCGATCATCCCGAACCCACGTCGGGAACAAGTCCACGACAATATCGCTTTTCAATTTGATCTTTAGCACCGGACTTCTAAAGCATGTCTTAATGGGCAAATCGATTGAAGAAGAGAGCCGTTGATGGAGACACACCATTTCCTTCGCCACTTGGCGATCATCCGATGACTTCATAATCACACCAAGGTCGATATCATCATCGTGCATGAGAAAATCTTGATGCCTAATCGCACCTAAAAGCGTGCCAGAATTGACAAAAACCTCAATGCCGCTGCGTTGCAAGACAGTGACTATTTCTTTCAATTCCTCAGCAGCGGGCTTGCTCTCCTTAACATAAAAATCAACAAAATAGCTTTTGTCGCCCAAATCCTCCGATCGTAAAATCTGATGGACGCGTGCCTCAAAGTCTTGCGCCTTGGTGTGCTGTTCCTGCGAAGCCCAGTATGCTGAGATACTTTTTCGAAGTGATCGCACCCGCGCACTACGAAGGCCCTTAATGCAATAGGCCAAAACCACCCGCTCGGTCCATTCAACACCACGCTCCGAACGGGGCACTTGGGCAAGTGGTCGTCGCAAAGACTTCAAGCTTAGCTCCGCAGCCGTTTTGGGATTTACTATTGAAGAATCAAAGTCAGCCAAGTGTTTCAGTGATTTTTCACTGAGTGGCTTCTTATCTGTGCGCAACACGCGCGGTCTGTACCAGGTTGGCATAATACGCTGCCTTGGAATGGCGTTGGCGGCGAAAGCAACATTTCTTATGGCCTACGGCCTATTTAACGGTGATAGATAGGCTTACATTGACTCAAAGTCTAGCACCGGTGATTAACTGGAATACGGGGGCTCCTGGTTGGCTTTCGCAGCTGCCATTCCGCTGGTTGTCCTCTTGCTCTTCGTGGTCCGGCACCTCTATTCGAAAATTCTGCAGCACCCTCACTGGCAAAAGCTGCAGCCTGAGTAAGGCGGCTTGCATCCCCCCGAACAGGTATTAGCGGAAAGAGGAGCTGGCGGACAGGGTGGGATTCGAACCCACGGTACTGTTTCCAGTACACCCGCTTTCCAGGCGAGCCCGTTCGACCACTCCGGCACCTGTCCTGATGTGCAATCGTAATTGCGAGCGGGGGGCGGACCCTACTGAGCGAAAGCCCTGTTGACAACGGGAATAATCAGGCGAACTCCCCCTAAAAGGAACCCGTTACCCCAATGTGGGCCCTCGAACCTTCGCCGCCACCCACCGGAGCACCAAGATCAGCCCGTAGTTTGAAGTGTTTGCCGAGTTGTAGTCGGAGACCGGCTCCCAGGCTTGTGAGAGCTTCCTTCTCCCCGGGCCCTCCCTGAACAGGCTCATCCCGCCATCCTCGACCGTGGTCAAGAAATCCGAGAAACTGCACCTCTCCAACAATCGGAAGGCTCATCGCAGGGGCTCGAACCTCAGCTGAGAGCAGGTAGCCTCGATCCGCCAGATACTCCCTTTCCCCAAAACCGCGCACCGAGGCATGACCTCCCATCGGAAGCTGTTCCGTGGGGAGAAGAGCACCTGTTCCCAATTGGAATTGTCCCCGTGTCCGCAGTGCCCACGACCCGGGGAGTCGCCGGGTCCAAGCTGCCTGGGCTCGCGCGTAAAGATAACTCGCCTCGGCCCCCGGACGAAATTGGCTGAACTTCTCATCAGAATTTCTTGTGGAGAGCTGACCGGGGCTCCCAACAACTGCAGCACTCAGTGCGAGGCCTCCTCGTTGTCCAAATTGCCGACTCGCCCGGTAGTCTACCCGGAATTGAACCACCTCAACCCCGGCATCCGATCCCCCAAGGATGCCTCCGTAGACCAGAAAATTATCAGAAGACTTGAACTCGATCCCAATGCTGGCCTCCTGACGGAAGTCCTCCCAGCGGTTGAACTGAAATCCGTAGGACGCCCCAAGTTGCCAGCTGGACCCCGAGGACTCCACGAGAATGCCAGCAAGGTAACCCTCCGTGGCAATATCCGCCAGGCTTCCATTGAGGCGCAGAAATTGATGCCGGGAATGAAAGGGAATCTCCAGACTAACGGCATGCGCACTGAGTTCTTCCGGGGATTCAGCGGAGGTAAACTGGTAGCTAAGGAGCATATCATGACCGAAGGCATCGCCCCAGTTAAAGCCGGTGAGAAACCGGTGTTCCCCGGAAACCTCGGCTCCGCTATTCTCATAACCACCGTAGACCCGCCAGGGCCTCCGTTCACTGAGGGCAAAGACAAGGTCCGCTTCCCCCTCATCCTGTCCAGGCGCTGCATAAAGGGCCACCGGTCGAAAAGGATTGCGATTGAGCCAGTCGAGGTGCCGCTGCAACTCACTGGAAAGAAGGATCTCTCCACGCTGGAGATGGATGGCCCCGGAGAGGAGTTCATCGTTAAAAATGCCCCCTGTTTGCATTCCTACTGACCCCACCAGACCCTCAACAACTACCACCTCGATTGCACCAGCAGTCAGGTCCTGATCGGGCACGACAATGTCTGTCACCGGCCGGTCCTCGCTCTCGTAGTAGCGGAGAACCGTTTCGACCAGCTGATCCAGGCCGCTTTCTGTCAGAGGAGCTCCCATGAACGGCCCGAGAGCCTTTGCCAGTCCAGCAAGGTCTACCGTCAGTCCCACAGCCTCGATACGTCCTTTCCCAGGAAATTCCGGTGACTTGAGCTCTGTGCCAGAGACACCCCCGGAGGCAGTCAGCTTGATCTTAGTCAGATTGGGGACGAGAACCACTGGGTTATCGACCTCAACCGGAGCGACCGCTTCCCGCTTTCCGAATGGCAAGCGCCCCTCGGCCTGTGCCTCCAGACCACGAGGCGCCAATTCACTCCCGTCCTGCGCAGACAGATCGCTCCCTGAATAAGCGAGGATTAATGAGAGGATAGGAGCAGCGGCTTTCTTCATCTAGATAGTCCAGCCGCGGAATCCTGCGTTCACCGTTGCTTCTTGGAAAGACCTTTCCTCCTGATGGGAGGACGGTTAGATCCATTGCCTCCACCCAAGAGAAAAGCCTTTCCCGCGATCCTCCTCCCGAGCCCCCTGAAAACCTGAGACTCGGCGCACTGTCCTTTACTTTGGGATCTGAAAACCATTACCTCACCCTGCCCTCTCCGAATAGTGCGCCTGATCCCAAGTTTTTTGAAAGTCAGCTGTTTTCAGTCCGGTTGAAACCATCACAACAGATGATTGCCGCTACCCGCAGCACCTTCTTGATGGCCACGACCCTTGTCGTGGTCCTCACCACTGGTGCCCATGCGCAACTTATCCGCTATCAGGCTGCGCTCAGGAGCCTCGCGAATGGGGCGGCAACCTTTCGCTCGGTGGAGGCTCTTCCGGCGGTGGGCCGGGAGGTTGCCGCCCGGGCGTTTGCAGCCGGGTCATACAGCCGTCAATTCCGAATTGGAACCGACGCACGAACGGTGGTGAGCCAGAATGGGGAGGACGGTATCCTCGTTGCGATTGAGCAGGATACGGACACCAAAAACTGGGAGACAGAATGGCTCCTCACCGTCGACTGTCCCGGAGGCGATGCCATTATCAATGACATCGCCATTCGCCCGGACGGCAGATTGGTGGTAGGAGGAACCTTTTTCAACCTTGCTTCTCTCCAACAGACCCAGCAACAGCCCATCGCCCTGACCGGAAACGGCCAGACCAGCTTTCTTGCCCTCGCCGAACCAACAGGAGAATGGCTCGCAGCCCGGAGTATCCCGGGGATGGAGTTGCGTGCTCTGGCAATTGACGACGAAGGTTCCGTTTTCGTAACCGGCCCCGGGATCCTCGCCCGACGCTACGATGCTGGGTTCCAGGAGATCTGGAATATCCCCGAACCTGCAGACGGGCTTTCCTCAGAATACATCGCAGTGGGGAACGGACGAACCCAGCCTTTCGTATATGTCCAGGGAACTTTCCGGCAGGGCGCCGATGACCAGAATGTCTTCGTCACGCAACTGGGCAAGGAAGCGGGAAACCGGTTATGGAATATCGAAATTCGCTCTAATGACACTCCCTCTCCCGGGCAGGAGCAGGCAGGCGGAATCGGAGTTGGGCCACAGGGAGTCGTGCGTGCCGCAGTCTCATCAGATGGCTCGGACCTTACTGCTGGGGGCGTGCTCTTAAGAGACACCCCAACCACCGCCTCCCGCCATGGCCACCTCCTCTTTCTGGACCCCACTGAGGGCAGGCTCCGGAACGATCGGCTGCTCGGCGCATCCACCGAGCCGGGGGGAGTCATGGATACCTATAACCTCGATATCGATTATGCGGGTAATACTTATGTGGCAATCGGTTTCACGGGATCCTACAGCTTCAAGGGCGCAATCCAGCAGGGAGAAGAGGATGCCGCAGTGGTTGTGGTGGACAGCCTTGGTATCCCCATGCGCTTTCTCGACTCAAATGGCAACGCCAATGCTACCGGTTTTGATGTGGCGGCGGCAGGAAGAGATTTGCAACTCCTCGTGGGAAGAGTTCAGGGAACCACCGATGAATTGTTTGGCATAAGGCCCGTTGCTCCATCCGTCGAGCGCAAGGCCTATCTCGCTGTTCTGGACCCTCCTGCGGATCAACAGTCCTACATCATTAACCTGCCAGATCCTGATCAGGAAGTGAGTGCTGTCGTTCAATCTATTAACCAGCTCGAAGGCGAAGTCTATCGGGTGATCGACAACCCAGACCGGAACCTTCGATTGATTTCCGCGGACCTGACCACCGAGCAGGCAGGCGAACTCACTCAGGCAGGAATTTCCCTCGAGGTAGACCGTGAATTGGTCCCCAACGGGCAGGTGGGAGACCCCTCGGGGGGGACCCCTGCCGGGTGGGCACTCGAGACTCTCAACAATGCCTTCGGTCCCGCAAGCGGCACGTATTGCTACCCTGAAACCTGCCGACAAACCGTGCTCTACCTCATCGATACCGGGATTGACACTTCCAGCGGATATTTCGACGGGAATCCGAATCTGGAGATCAGTGAATCTATTGTAGTCCGCGCAACTGGAGATCCTCTCGACCCCCTAAGCGGATATGATCCAATGATTTTTGAACACGGCACCGAAATGCTGAGCATGATCGCCGGTCCAGATTATGGAGCCGCTCTGGGCACTCCAATCAAGGTAGTGAACTACAATATCTATCCTGATGGAAACACGACCACCATCAGTGCCCTCATCGAGGCTGTCAGCAGGGCCAACACCCACAAGAGCCTGAATCATTCCTATGATCCGGCAACGTTCTGTATCGCCAGCAGCTCCAATACGCCCGGTTCAAGCCCGGCCGGCCTTGAAAGCGCCATCGACTACACCCTTACCAACGTCTATGCCACGGTTCTTGTATCTGCCGGGAACAATAGCAACAACTCAGCAGCGGATTATACTCCGTCCGATCTCGGGGTGACACGCAAAGGGGTGATCTGTGTTGGAGCAACCAACCCCGCAAACGGGCGAGTGCCTAACACGCGGACCGATCCGGATCTATGGGCCCCGGGCCTGAACGTGGAAGCTGCTGACATCAACGGAAATCTCACTACCATGACCGGGACCAGTGCCTCTACCGCCCTCGCTACCGGAGCAGCGCTCATTTATCTCAGCTTAAATCCGGTTCTTACCCCCGCCGATGCTGAGACCGCTCTCGATCTCAGCGCACAGGTAGCGGGAGGGAAACGAATTGTCTTTGTTCCGGATCCCTCAGCTCCTGGAACAGCGGAGGCTCTCAACTACATGGACTACGCGAGTTGGGCATTCTGGTATGGCCTCGATTCTTCAGATGGGACCGCTCCGAATGGCATGGACACGGACCAGGACGGAGACGGCTGGTCCGACAAGGAGGAATACTTTTTCCTCGGATCTGACCCCAACTTAGCGGGCATACCGCGGACCCAAAACCTGACAATGGTGGCAAGCTCCCAGTCATCTGCTTCCTTTGAGTTTTCTCTTTCCTGTCTTCTCTATCAGAACTCGACCCTTTCCGCCCCCTACCGCTTGCGAGATGGCACTACTCTCTCAATCCGGAAAAGTAGCGACCTGCAAACCTGGGTCGACTGCACGGACGAAGTCCAGAATCTCCAGAAGACGGGAGAGGAAGGATCGGCAGTAATGATCAGATTCGATAGTGATATTGACCCCTTGGTGAAAACCAGATGCTTCTACCAGATTCTTGTCCACCCGTAAGGGCCCACCCGACGAAGCTCCTGGGCTGGATCTTCGCCGGGCTGATGTCCTCGCTCCCGCTCTCGATGGCGGAGGATCCTCTTGAAGTGGGTGAGCTCCTCGCCCTCGGCAAATTCGAGAAGGCTCTCCCGTTACTGGTGGAGCTGGAACAACAATGGCGTGAAGAGGTCCGCACGAGTGAAACGAAGGAGGCTCGCCTGACCTGGGCTCTCTCCCTTCAGGGCAGAGGGAGCGTGGAGGCTAGACTCCAGCTGTTCGACTCGGCCCTCGAGCACCTGCGCCTCGCCCGTGATCTCGCAACCGAAGGTAACTTCGGCGCCGAGGCTCTCGCCGGTATTCTTGACGAGCTTGGAAGGGCCGAGGGAAAAGCCGGGCTCTATCAGGAGGCTCAGCAATCCCTCCTTGGAGCAATCGAGCAGCACGAACAAGTTGAAGAGTCTGAGAGAGAGCCGTGGCTCTCGGCCAGCCAGAATCATCTGGGACTGATCTATCTCACCACTGGTCGCTATGAGGAGGCAGGGCGAATCTTCCATGAAACTCTGGGCCAGGCTGGAAACGACAGGGATGCTCTCCGGTTCCAGCACGAATGCCTTGGCCGTTACTTCTACGTCATGCGCAGCTACGCCAAGGCCGCTGAGCATCTGGAGCGCGCCCGAGAGCACGCGCTTGCGGGCGGATCCCTGAGGAAAGAACACCCCGACGTTGTAAGCCTTACAGGTCAGATCGGCCTTTCGCTCCTGCGCCTTGGAGCCCAGTCCTTTGATGTCGCCCGCGGTTATCTCGAGGAAGCAACTCTGCTCACCAGGCAAATGAACCGCTCCAGAGTAAATGACCTGACTCTGGCATCGCACCTCTCGAACCTCGGCACCCTTGAACTGGAGGATCGCCAACCGGCCAGAGCCCGGGACCTCTTCGAGGAAGCACTGACAATCTCCCTCGAGTTACTGGGCGAGCGGCACCCCTCGCTCGGGCCCTACCACACCAATCTCGGCTTCGCCCAGCAGCAGCTCGGGAATCACCACAAAGCACAGCGTCATTACCGAAGATCAGCGGATCTTTACCGTGAGTCCGTTGGCGTGCACCATCAGGCTTATATCGAGGCCGAACTCAATTATCTGGAGAGCCTTTTCCGTTCGAATTCGTTACCTGACGCCCTTGCAGAAAAAACCGAAGAGCTTACCACGCACGCTCTAGAGCTCTTCGATGATATTATCTCCTTCGGGACGGAGCGTCAGCGTCTCAACTGGCTGCGCGAGAATCATCTTCTTACGATTCCGTGTTCGCTGGGGCAGGATCCCGAACTCATCGCCAATACCATCCTCAAGACGAAAGCCCGTATCATCGACAGCCTTCTGGAAGAAAAGCAGGCATCCGAGAGCAATCCGGAACTTGCCCGTCTACGGATGGATTTTGAAGAGAAGCAGAGAGAACTTGATGACCTCCTTTTCCGAAATGAGGACCAGAAGAGGGTTTCGGCTGTCCATGATGAGATTACTTCTCTCGAGACACGGCTCAGAAATCACACCGCCTTTTCGGCCAAGGAAAGCACACAAGTCAGCTGGAAGGATATTCAGGTGAGCCTTTCTCCGGGCTCGGCCTTCGTTGATTACGTCCGCTTTAATGACCTGGGCAAAACCGGTCCTGACAGCCTCTCCTACGGAGCGATCCTGATTCTCCCGGAGGGCCCTCCCAAATGGATTTCCCTGGGAACCAACAGGGATTTAACGACCTGGCTCGATGTGATGAAAAGTCGACTTCGCTACCGGACCCATCTTCTTGGGATGGAGCCCACAGCCGCTCCCCCTTCTCTACGCCTGAGTTCCGCTCTCCAGCGCCTCCACGACCTGTTCTGGTCGCCTGTTGCTGCCTGCCTGCCGACCGAAATCCAGACCGTGGCGATCTCCCCTGACGCCGAGCTCAACTTCCTCTCCTTTGCGGTCCTCATGGACAAAAGTGGTCGCTTGCTCTCGGAAAAATACCGACAGCTCGTTTACTACACCAGCGCAAGGGACCTTCTCGTTGAACGCGAAGGCCCCTCACTCCGGGAGGGAGCCTGGTCTTTGATCGGGGTTCCGGAATTTGAAGCGCAGGAGTTCCCTGCGAGAACAAAGGACCACTCATCTGACCAACTCAGTGAAATTATTCTCCAGACTATTAATGCGCTTCCGGATATCCCCGGAGTTCGGAGAGAGCTGGGTATGCTGGAAAAAATCATGCCGTCCAATGCAGCTTCCAAAAAACTCACTAATGCCAGCGAGCAGGACCTCCGCAGCATGTCTGGCAGCCCTGCCGTTCTACATCTTGCCACCCACGCCTTTCTTTTGCCTTCCTCGGAGCGAACCACCCTCAACGAGTTGCAGGATTACGACCAAGCTCCGGATCACTTCTACCGGAGTGGACTCGTTCTTACCGAAGCCAAAAGAGCCCACTTCCAGCGCTCTCAGGGAGTCTCCGTCCCCTTCGACCGGGATGGAATTCTTTTCTCGAATGAGGTGAGAAGACTCCCCCTTGCAGAAACTCGTCTGGTAACTCTCTCCTCATGTGACTCTGGAATGGGAGAATCGGTTCGGGGAGAAGGGGTCCTGGGCCTGAGGCGGGGGTTTTCTCTGGCGGGGAGTTCCGCGATTCTCCTGAGTCTCTGGCCCGTTTCGGACGAAAGCACCCCCTCCTTCATGAGGGAGATGTATCAATTAGCCCTTACTACCGACCGTATTGGCCAAGCCGTCTGGGAGACCCAGAGACGCAACCTGTCTAGTGTCGATACTACCGATGATGCCGCTCTCGAGGAGGCTGTTCTTCGATACGGTTGCTTCGTCCTCTGCCAGCGAGGACCGATCGAGCCCTTGGTGGCAATGCCGGAATTCAGGGAAGCCTCCCGGACCCGGTGGGCAATTCTACTCGCAGTCGCCGCAGTAGTTGTATTCCTGACCACAAGAAAGTGGCAGAAAGGATAATCTTTCCCCATCTGTGTCAGCTATCTGGAACTTGATAACTGAAAGCTAAGATTGGAGGATACCAGCATGTTCCTCCTCTATCGAACCCCATCGGGGATACGGCTCGCTCATGAGCGGGCTCTACGGGATGTTTCATTGTCCATTGATGAAGTATTCCGCTCCTCCGACCCCCTTGCTCTTCTGGGGCAAGCTTGGGAAAAAGGGGAGGCCTCGGACGAGGACTCTTCCCGCCTTCTGGCTCCGGTGGGCTCTCAGGAAGTGTGGGCAGCGGGAGTCACCTACTATCGTAGTCGCACCGCTCGCATGGAAGAGAGCGAGCAGGCTGGAGGCGATAGATTTTACGATCTCGTCTATGACGCTGATCGCCCCGAGCTCTTCTTCAAGGCAACTGCAAGAAGGATTCAGAATCCTGGAGAGCCGGTAGGTATTCGTTCGGACTCCGAATGGGATGTTCCCGAGCCCGAACTCACCCTTGCCATCAACAGGGAAGGGCAGGTCTTCGGGGCAACCGTAGGCAACGACATGAGTTCGCGCTCTATTGAAGGAGAGAACCCGCTTTATCTTCCCCAGGCAAAAGTTTACAGCGGCTCCGCCTCTCTTGGGCCCTGCCTCCTGGTCGGAAGCCTACCCGGACCCGAAACCGAAATTAGTCTCCGCATCTCGAGGAACGGAGATGATGCCTTTCAGGGAACAACGACTCTCTCCCAGCTGAAGCGCAGCTACGAGGAACTGGCTGGCTTTCTTTTTCAGGACAACGATTTTCCTGACGGGGCTTTGCTCATGACCGGCACTGGCATTGTTCCCGACCATCCATTTACCCTCCAGCCCGGTGACATCATCCGAATATCAATCTCCGGCATAGGGACTCTGGAAAATACCGTCGCCATGGCCAGCGACATCCAGTCATCCGGGTAGAGATGAATCGCTAATTCGTAACCGTTCACCCATCATCGGCTAACCCACATCTGCAGAATTCTTCTCTCAGCAACGGGAACACTTCTGGAAACCTTATTAGAAACCGGACACGAGCCGGCTCTTCTCCCAATGTTCGATCCGATTCTTGATTCTAACTCCGAGGATATCTTCGTTATCCGGACCACTGCGTCTGGGCCTACGGGCGCCCTCCCCTTCACAGGATCATTCCTGCAGTCCTCGCCGAGCGGGGACGTTTTTGGATGGACTCAGGATGCTGGGATGGGCTGGGATCCCTCTTCCCTTGGAAGTCCCGAGTTTCTCATGCTTTCAACCTCAGGCGGCATCCGCAAGCCTGATGGCACTCCCACCGCTCTCGGTCTGCACACCGGGCACTGGGAGGTGTCTCTTCTCATGGAAGAGGCCGCAGAGGTATTCAAGTCCGCAGGAGCCATACCGTTCGCGGTATTTTGCAGCGATCCCTGCGACGGCCGGTCGCAGGGTACGACCGGGATGTTCGATTCCCTCGCCTACCGTAATGATGCGGCTACAGTCCTTCGCCGCCTTACCCGCTCGCTACCGACTGCAAAGGGGATGCTGGGAGTGGCAACCTGTGACAAGGGATTACCCGCCATGATGATGGCTCTTGCAGGCAACGGTCACCTGCCCGGCATTCTGGTGCCGGGGGGAGTTACCCTCCTCTCCGAGGAAGGAGAGGACCTCGCCAAGGTACAGTCGGTGGGTGCCCGGTTTGCTCACAACGAAATCGA
>CEWH01054517.1_pt1 | contig 11953 bp, 13 predicted proteins | sample 531231 | NCBI WGS metagenome assembly CEWH01 (sample SAMEA2622316, study PRJEB7988) | marine metagenome | biome: marine biome (ENVO:00000447); feature: surface water layer (ENVO:00002042); material: "saline water (ENVO:00002010), including plankton (ENVO:xxxxxxxx)" | depth 5 m | reverse complement strand
ACTATCAATACGTGAAACTGTATAACGAGAAGTATTTATATGATAAACATGGAATAGAAGTAAGCACAAAAGCTCGTCAAAAAAATTTTAGGTTATTTGTTGCTTTGATAATAGATAATGTTCGCTTGATAGACAATTATCTTTTTGAGGGGTATGATATATCATGACTAGGACATTTTTAAATGCAAAAATCCACAAAGCAACTGTCACAGATTCTAAAATCGAATATGTAGGTTCTTGTCAAATAGATGTAGAGCTACTTAATGCTGTTAACATATTGCCAAATGAAAAAATTGATATTTACAACATTACTAATGGTGAGAGATTCTCTACTTACGCGATAGAAGGCCCTCCCGGAAGTGGAATGATTTGTATTAATGGAGCGGCATGTCATAAGGCTGATGTTGGAGACTACATCATTATATGTACATATGCTGATTTAAAAGAAAATGAAATCGCAAATCACTCGCCAAAAGTGATTTATGTTGATTCAAAAAATAGAATTATCCCGAAAAATACCGACACGAAACTTAAAATGCGTAATGGATGATAATCTCGAAAATCGTCTGAGAGATATTGCTCTAGAGATTAAGCTAAATAGTAAAGTCCCTGTATCTAGTAATCAGAAAAATCAAAATCTAAAGAAGCATATCTTTAGTAAAGACAGTCTTATTGTTGATATTAGTAGGAATTTTCTTAACAGGGACATATTCCGTGATTTAATTAAATTAGCCGCTCAGTTGAATTTAAATAAAAGTATTCAGGATATATTTACAAATAAGTATATAAGCACATCTGAGTCAAAAAAAGTTTCGCATATATATTTAAGGAACAAACAGAGTTTTAACAAATCTCTAGAAAAAATCATTAAACTTTACGAGAATATTAAAAAAGGTGTATTGCGATCTAACACAGGAGAAAAGTTTGAATATATTGTCTATGTTGGGATTGGAGGATCTCTAATAGGTCCAAAAATACTTAGTGAATCTCTGAGAGATTACCATACTAACTTTTTTAAATGTTTTTATGTATCAAGTGTCGATTGCTCAGAGATTAATGATGTCCTAAAAAACTGTGATTTAGATAAGACTCTATTTATATTTGCCTCTAAAAGTTTTACTACTAGAGAGGTGCTGATGAACCTTGCTTATATAAAATCTAAATATACCTCCAAGAGACATATTAGGGATGCTATGAAATCAAATTTCTTTGCAATTACGGCTAATGCTGATAATGCCAAAAAAGAGGGATTCACAGCTTCTAAAATTATTTTGTTTTCTAAAAATATACCTGGCCGTTTTTCATTAACAAGCGTTATTAGTCTGCCTATTTTATTCGAGGTAGGTGCGAAAAATTTTCTAAATTTTTTTAAGGGGATACGTCAAATGGATCATCACGTTAGATCCTCGAGTTATGAGAATAATATTCCGCTAATACTAGCTTTAATATCTATTTGGAATATTAATTTTCTAGACAAGAAAGTTTTATCAATTTGTCCATACAACTTTCGTTTGAGAAATATTGTAGACCATCTACAACAACAAGAAATGGAGAGTAATGGCAAGTCTTTCGATAAGGAAGGTAAAAGAGTTTATTTTTCAACATCACCCATCGTTTTTGGTCAGAGAGGTAGCGAGTGCCAGCATTCTTTCTTTCAAATGATTCATCAAGGCGATGCTGAGCTTTCTATAGATTTCATTGGTGTTGTTGATAATAATAATCCTGAGGCTTCTAAGTTCTTATTATCAAATATGATTGCTCAAGCAGATCTTTGTTTCTCAGGTAAGAAACATAATCCAACATATAAAACTATAAATTCTGGTACACCAAACAATATCATATTAATGAAAAATTTATCACCAAAAAGCATGGGAATGTTGTTAAGTCTATATGAGCATAAGTTTTTCTTAGAGGGTTTACTATGGAATATAAACAGTTTTGATCAATGGGGTGTTGAGCAAGGCAAAATATTGGCAAAGAAAATACAATCGTCTTTAGATAAAAAACATAAACAAAGAGACTCATTAGTATCTATTGTAAGTAATTTTTTTAAATAATGGATTTTCCTAACTCTTTTATCCTATTCAATAATTCTTTTTTGTCCTCATCAATAATAGTTATATGACCTAATTTACGATCCTTTCGTTCAGTTTTACCATAGTCATGTATCTTTGCTAGATCAGGAAAGTCCAACATAGTGAAATCCGGCATTATTGATAATATATTCATCATTGCAGCATATTTATCTACTTTAATGTCACTTATTTCCTCTCCAATAATAGATTTGATGTGTGCTCTGAACTGACTAATATTTGCACCTTCAATAGTCCAGTGCCCTGAATTATGAACTCTTGGTGCCATTTCATTTGCGATAAGTTTATTTTGTTCATCTAAGAAAAACTCTATTACCAACACTCCAACATAATTCATTTTGTCTGTAAGAAGATTATGGTAGCTTTGTGCTGTTTCTTGTAGTTGATTATCATTATATGGAGCAATGCTAGTATGCAAAATCCCGTTCATATGATTGTTTTCTACTAGGGGATAAAAAGCTGTTCTTCCTTTTTTATCTCTCACTCCTATAAGTGATAATTCTTTTATAAAACTAACTTTTTCCTCAATAATTAATTTATTACCACCGCAGGCCTTAAAAGCTGTTTTAAGATCTGTAATGTCCATATCGACTTGATTTTTTCCATCATATCCAAAAAACCTAGATTTTAGAATGGACCCATTTGTGAATGATTCTTTGGATATCCGAAGGCTATCTATATTATCTATCTTATTGTATTTTGTTACTGGTATTTTACATTCTTCAAAAAGTTTTTTTTCTTTAAGCCTATCTTGACATAATTCAACAGCTTTTGAGTTTGGATGAACATCTACCTTATTCTCCAGAAATTTTAGAGCAGAAGAAGGAACGTTTTCAAAATCGATTGTGACAACATCACATTCTCTTGATAGTCTATTTAACATTTCTATGTTGTCGAATTCAGATTTTATGCATTTAACATATCTATTCGCAGGTGGATTATCTGATGGGTCTACCACCATGAATTCTATGTTATCTTTGATACTAGATCGTATCATCATCATGGCTAATTGACCGCCACCTAGTATACCTACTTTCATTTTATTTTCTTGGATTACTATTTTTCAAGACAGCTTTAGTTTGCCTAGATCTAAGTTTATCAAGTTCTTTTTTTATACTTTCGTGTTTATTTCCTAAAATGCTTGCAGCAAATAGAGCAGCATTAATAGCGCCACTTTTACCAATCGCAACTGTGGCAACTGGTATACCCTTTGGCATTTGATTGATTGAAAGAAGAGAGTCAAGACCCTGTAACTCTCGAGACTTTATTGGAACTCCAATGACAGGCAATGATGTTAATGACGCTGTCATTCCTGGTAAATGCGCGGCACCTCCTGCACCTGCAATAATAACCTCAATCCCTCTGTTAATTGCATCCTTACTATAATCATACATTTGATCAGGCGTTCTATGTGCAGAAATAATTTTACTCTCATGAGGTATTTTAAGTTTATCAAGCATTGCGCTAGTTTCTTTCATTGTCGGCCAGTCAGATTTTGAACCCATTATTATACCAACTAAGATTAATGATTTTTTCATAAAATGATTGTAACAGTAAATTATAATTGAACAATACAAAATATCTTTTATTGGTCAAATTATCATATGTTATATTATAATTATTAGATTTAAAGGATATGTAAATGATTGTTATAACAGGTGGAGCAGGATTTATCGGTAGTAATCTAGCGTCAGATCTTAATGAAGACTTCGAATTACTTATTGTTGATGAGCTTGACAAGCAGACAAGTAAACTTAGCAATTTAAGTCATATTAAATATTTAGATTGCATCGATAAATCTTCTTTTCTTCATTTATTAACTAATGATGAAAAAAAGTACTCCGACAATATTGAAATGATTTTCCATCTAGGAGCATGTTCTAAGACTACTGAAAAAGATAGAAATTATGTGATGGAGACTAATTTTGAATATTCGAAAAAGCTCTTACACTTCTGTGTTAATAATGGTGTACCATTAATATATGCATCGTCTGCATCAGTCTATGGTGATGGAACAGTTTTTAAAGAGAACCCTGATAATGAATCATCGATGAATCATTATGCTGAATCTAAGTTGCTATTCGATAACTACTATAGATGTCATATGGCAAAGATAAAGTCTCAGGTATCTGGATTAAGATATTTTAATGTTTATGGACCAAGAGAATCACACAAAGAGGGTATGTTTAGTGTAATTTATAGTTTCTTCTGTCAATTAGAGAAATGTAATCATATTAAATTATTTGAGGGTAGCCACGGCTATGATGACGGAGAACAGAGGAGAGATTTTATACACGTTGAAGATACTATTAAAGTTAAAAAATGGCTAATGCACAACAACGTATCCGGAATTTTTAATGTGGGAACAGGAAAGAGTAGAAGTTTTAATGATGTAGCAAAGAACGTAATATCTGTTTTAAAAAAGGGGCGCATAGAGTATATTGAGTTCCCTGATGGTTTGAAGGAACAATATCAGTCATATACTCAAGCAGACATGAGTAATTTAATAAATTCTGGGTACGACAATGATTTCTTATCATTAGAGGAGGGGATAGAAAGATATGTCAAATGGCTAGAGAGTCATAAATGAAAATTACGCCAAATATATTAGTAATTTTGCCCTCATGGATTGGGGATACAATAATGTCACAATCTCTTCTATTTGAGCTTAAACGTATTCATGAGAATTGTAATATAGACGTAATTGCAAGACCATATATAAGCGAATTGATTGATCTGATTCCTGAAATAAATAAAAAAATATTCCTTGATATAAAACATGGCAGTCTTGGTCTTTTAGAGAGATTAAATGTAGTTAAAGAAATTAAAAAAAATCGATATACTGATGCCTATATCCTTCCTAATAGCTTTAAATCTGCTCTATTACCATGGTTGGCTGGTATTCCTAATAGGATTGGATATTCGACTGAATTAAGGAACATGCTACTTACAAAGAAGTATAAATATAAAAAACATGAGAGAACCATGGTCGAGAGGTATCTACATCTTGCTAATTGTAAATATAATTCTCAAATTCAACCCAAACTAAAAATTTCAACTAAATATCAAAAATCTGTAATTGAAAAATTTCAAATTGAGAGCAATCAGAAAATAATCATGCTATGTCCAGATGCTGAATTTGGTAATGCAAAAAAATGGCCAGTTGAACATTGGTTATCACTTGCAAAGTTATTCAGTGATCAAAATTATTCTGTCTTCTTTCTCGGCAAAGATACTAATTTTGACGAGTATATTTGTCGAAAAGATGGATTAAAAGATGTGAGATCCTTGATTGGAAAGACAACACTATTAGATGTTGCATACTTGTTATCAATATCTAATTTAACAATATCAAATGATTCTGGATTAATGCATGTAGCTGGATCAGTAGATTCAAAAATAATCGCTATTTATGGTTCATCATCACCAATTTACACTCCACCTTTAATATCAGAAGATGGTGGTCAAGTAATATATAGGGACCTTAGTTGTAGCCCATGTTTTAAGAGAGAGTGCCCATTGTCACATCTCAACTGTTTAAGATCAATTAGCGCCAAAGAGACTTTTGATATAGCTCTATCTTACCTCTAACTTATCGATGTGCTTTTGTATTTCAATAATGGCTTTATTGAGTTCAAGACTAATAAAACCTCTTATTTTACCTGTATCTTCAAAATCTAATCTCTTGCTGAAATCATTTATAGTTTGCCATCTCAAGCTGGTTGAGGATTTTTTAGACGGATAAAAGCCTACAGTTTTTTTGTTCAACGCCCCTGCAATATGTAATGGCCCAGTTGAACCAGAAATAAATACATCACAAACAGATATATTTTTAACCATTTCAATTTTATCTTTTGTAGGTTTTATTTTTGTAGCCGAAATATTCTTTGGAAGCTTTGATAACAGGTTATTGGCTATTTCTTCCTCGTCTACTGAGTGGTGTATGATGAAATTATAATCATCAAAGCTTCTCAATCCAGTACAAATTTTTGAGTAAGCCTCAACTGATAATGTATTAGACGAACCTCCAGTCCCAGGATGAATAAAAATAATTTTCTTGTCGGGATTAATACTGTAATCTGTAACAAATTCATTCTTAATTTGATCGTTCTTAATGTTATCTAATTTAATATAGGGTGGTTTATCAATATCTAGAATATTGTCTAAATTTAGAATGTCAAAAAGCTCACTCACTAACTCAGTATTATATTCATATTCTGGTTTTTGTGATTTCGATCTTTTTTGGATTACTTTATGGTTATAAAATAATTGCGCAAGCTTTGTTTTGGGTGCTAATCTAATGGGAATATTTGCTTTTTTAATTAGATAACCTACTCTAAGAGTAGAGAAAAATGTTATCGCAACATCAAATTGATAAGAGTTGATATTTTGTTTTAGTGATTTGTAACTATCGTCACATAAAATACCGTCTACATGATCACAAAGCATTGCAAGATCTCTTAACTCTTTTTTTACAAGCCAAATTATTTTAGCGTTTGGTAGATTCTTTCTTAACCAAGAAATTGCTGGCATACATAGAATCAAATCTCCCATTTTGTCATTTCTGACTAATAGAATTACTGGATTAGTTTGATTCATGATTATTTTAATTTAGTCTTGAAATAGTCGATTGTTTGTTTGAGACCATCCTTGAGCTCTGTGCTTGGTTCCCAATCAATAGAACTTTTAGCTTCTGAAATATCTGGCTTTCTTCTCATAGGGTCATCCACTGGCAAGTTTTTATTAATAATTGTTGATTTGGATTTGGTTAATTCAATAATTATCTTTGCTAAATCTATAATTTTGTATTCGGTTGGATTGCCTAAATTAATCGGACCAATAACTTTTGATGATGAAGTCATCATTTTAATCATCCCGTTAACTAAATCATCAATATAACAAAAAGATCTTGTTTGAGTACCATCACCATAAATAGTAATATCCTGATTTTGTAATGCTTGCATGATAAAGTTGCTGACTACTCTCCCATCGTTCGGATGCATATTAGGACCATAGGTATTAAAAATTCTAACAACTTTTATGTCTAATTTATGTTGTCTTTGATAATCAAAAAATAATGTTTCAGCACATCTTTTGCCTTCGTCATAACAACTTCTAGGACCTATTGGATTTACATTTCCCCAGTATTCTTCTTTTTGTGGATGAATTTCAGGGTCCCCATAGATTTCAGATGTAGACGCTTGAAGGATTCTCGCGTTAATTCTTTTTGCTAGACCAAGCATATTAATTGCGCCATGAACACTCGTTTTTGTCGTTTGCACAGGATCATGCTGATAATGAATTGGTGATGCAGGACATGCTAGGTTATAGATCTGATCTACCTCTACATACAGCGGGAAGCAAACATCATGCCTCAAAACCTCAAAATATGGGCTTTTGAATAAACCTGATATATTTTCTTTAGAGCCTGTGAAATAATTATCTACACATATTAGATCATTACCCTCATCAAGAAGCCTTTTGCATAGATGAGATCCTATAAAACCTGCACCACCCGTTATTAAGATTTTTTTCATGATTAAAAATTATAACATACCTTAAACATACGTTCTTTGCTATAATTATTATTTTATGAAAAAGATTCTTGCTATATGTAGTTCCCCTGACCAAGGAGGTTTAGAGTTATATTTTATATCATTAATTAATTATTTTAGTGACAAGAGAAACATATATACAGCCACACGCAGCAATTCATTTATATCAAATAAGATACATACACAGAGTGTTAGCATTAAGAAAAATAGTTTTTTTAACATATTCCATAATGTGAAAAAAATCTTGAATTTTGTAGCAGAAAATGACATCGATATTATACATGTCAGCTGGGCAAAAGATTTGCTTTTATCTGCACTTGTAAAAAAATTTTCTACTAGAAATTTGAAAATAATTTATTATCGACAAATGAAACTAACTAGGAAAAAGAATGATTTATATCATAGATTTATATACAACAAAATAGATCACGTACTTGCAATTACCAAAAAACTCTCACTTGAATGTAATAAATATCTTCCTCTGGAACCAAATCAAATTAATATTTTAAAATATGGTATAAAAAATTATGATAATAAGAATTTCAGTAAAGATGAAATTTTTAAGAGGTTCGATCTAGATAAGTCTAAATTTACAATAGGTGTTTTTTCAAGAATAGAAGAACAAAAAGGTCAGCATCTTTTAATAGAAGCAATGAACTTATTATATGAAAAAAACATTCAGCTAGTAATAGTTGGTCATTGTATGGATGAGGATTATAAGAGAAATATTGAGATTAAATGCGAGCAGTACAATTTAAAAAATAGAGTTTTTTTTATACCTTTTATTGAAAAACCACAAGAAATTATGTCCACCATAGACCTGATAGTTTTGCCTACATATGAAGAAACCTTTGGCTTAGTAGTTATTGAGGGTATGATGGCTAACACTCCTGTAATAGGGAGTAATGCCGGTGGTGTGCCAGAGATAATAACTGATGGCGTCAATGGCCTCTTATTTAATTCACGTAGCTCATCAGATCTGGCTGAGAAAATATACTCTTTATATCAGTCAAATGATCTCAGGAGTAAAATTGTAAAAAATGCTGATGTTTTTGTAAGAAAAGAATATGATTATGATGATCATTTTAAGAAATTTGAGGATATTATTGAAAATAAATTATGAATAAAATAACTGGAACGATAATAACTCTAAATAATGAGGCTGTCATTGAGGATTGCATTATTTCATTAAAGAAAATATGTAATGAGATAATTGTTTTAGATTCACTTAGTTCTGATAACACCGTTAGTATTGCAAAAAACTTGGGTGCAAAAATATATGAGCAAGAATTTCTTGGAGACGGACCTCAAAAAAAATTAGCAGCATCTTATGCGTCTAATGACTGGGTATTCAGTTTAGATTCAGATGAGAGATTGGAAGATGATCTGATTGATTTCGTCCAGACCCTGGACCTAGATACTTCACCATTTAGAGCATATTCGTTTAAAAGAAGAAACTTTTGTGGGTCGAAATGGATTAAAGCCGCTAGCTTTTATCCAGATAGGGTTACAAGACTCTTTAATAAAAACTATGTAAACTATAATTCCAGTACATCACATGCATTTATAGACACAAAATCTCGGAAACTCGATTTACATATACGACATTATACTTATCAATCATATACTGATTGGATTAATAAGATAAATTTTTACAGTACTCAAAGCGCTAAGACGCTTCACTCACAAGGTGTTAAGAGATCGAGTATAAGGCCAATTACACATTCATTGTTTGCTTTCTTTAAGAAAATTATCATAAAAGGTGGAATCTTTCAGGGACTTGATGGATTTACTGTTGCTATTACAACCATGTTTAATACATACATGAAATATATAAAGCTTAATGAATTATATGATAAAAATGTAGACCCAAAGAGTCATTTCCCTAAAAAAACTAAATGATCAATAAATCGCTCGGATAATCGATATCTGATAGTTGCTCTAACTCTGAAAATCTAAGCTTATGATTACTGAGGCTCCTCCTAATATTTTCCGGCTGTAAATCAATATCCTTGGCATATTCCTCAAGGAAATTCTTAAATCCAATCAAATAATAACCTCCATCAGTTGCTGGACCTATCACAACATCATTTGAATCAAGTTGTCTCAATCCGTCCTCAATAATTTCAGAAGTTAGACCAGGCACATCACTCCCAAAAAGTAGTACTTTGCTGGCTTGTTGTGCTTGTTCTTTTATGCAATTAAGCATCCTCAGATTTAAGTTTCCACCTTTTTGTCTTATTAGATTGAAATGATTGATATTTTTAAAAGAATTTAAAAACTTATTTGAGACGTCGGGGTAGATATAAATGTTCCTCGAAATATTATGTAACGATAACTTATAGACCTCATCTATTATATTAGTCAGTAAGTACTCAGAGATAAACGTGCGCTCAGACTCTGTAAAAAAGGATGATAATCTTGTTTTCGGGTTACCTGTATATGGGCATTTAGTAAATAAGTTTATAGATATACTCATTGATATAATTTCTGTAAGACTCTTGTATCAACACCTAAATAATATAAAACTTTTAAGAGGTGCATTTTCAATATTGTTATCAAGAAACCACTAGCACGCCATCTTCTTGATGAAGTCTCTACATGGGTTTTAAAAATATATGGTTGAAAAAGATTTTTTAGATTACTACATATTTCAAGATCTTCCATCAACCTAATATTAGGAAAGCCACCAACCTTATCGAATGTACTCTTGCTAATCACCATGCACTGATCACCGGTGCAGATATCAAATACTTTTGATCTAAGGTTGATAAAATACGATAAAAACTTATACTCATATGTCATAACATCAAACTTTAAATTAAAAAAACCCCATTCTAAGGCATCACATTTACTTAGGATTTCATCAATATTTTTGTGACTTAGAATTGTGTCAGCGTGCAGAAATACAAGTGTAGATCCACTAGCTATTGATGCACCTATCATTAACTGATTAGATCTATCAGGACTTACAATCAAACATTTATCAACTAGTTCTCTTGCCCTTAGTACAGTGTTATCTGTACTTTTACCATCAACTAAAATAATTTCACATTTTTTCCTTATATATCCATTATTTAATGAACTTAAACACTTATTTATTTGTCTCTCTTCATTGAGACAAGGTATTATTATTGAAATTTTTTTCATACTAAACTTCCACCGCAACTACTACCCGAGCCAGCGGTGCAACCATAACAATGATCGCCTGTTGAAATTTTCTGACCTGCAAGAATATCTGGTAGATCTTTGACATTTGGAGAACCATTTGGTGTTTTAATATTTAACATTTGATTGAAATCGCAATCATAAATAAAACCCTTGTAGTCAATACTAACGAGTGATTTGCACATTACATTTTTTACCGCTTCTTCACAAAATGAATTTTTTAATAATTTCATATAATTATTGAAATAATTTTTCGAAATAAGCGTGCTCCCAAAGCGTGCGATAGGCATGTTTGTAATGGTGTAAAGATCATTAAAGTAAACATTATATTTCTCTGACAAAAACTTGATGTAATCTGTTTTGAGTTTGACTTGTGATGGAGGGAGTTCTGGGCCAGATGGATTATAAACTAAATTCAACTTGAGCTTTTGTTTAAATCCATACCCTAAATCATTGAGTAATTTCAGTGCTTTTATGCTTGATTGAAAGACATTTTTACCTCTTTGTTTATCTACATTTTCTCCAATATAACACGGTAAAGAGGCAATTATTTCTACTTCATTTTTACTTAAAAATTCTGCAAGACCATGCTGATCTTTTTCTAGAAGTATAGTAAGATTACATCGGTCAATCACATGGCATCCCATTTTCTTTAATTCTCTCACAAAGTATTTAAAATTTTTATTTAGCTCAGGAGCACCTCCTGTAAGATCAACAGATTTAATATCAAAAGCATCTACAAAATGGAGTATATCAAGCATTACATTTTTTGACATTTCCTCTTTTCTTTTTGGACTTGCATTCACATGACAATGAACACAGGATTGATTGCATTTGTATCCTAAATTGACTTGGGCCGTCTTGAGCTTCTTTCTGTGTATTTTAGGAAAATCAGTATATTTCAAAAGTGGGTAAACATCATGCATTATCAAGACCTCGGTGATATAATAAATATACTATCATGAAAGAGGATTTTGTTAATATCGTTAGACCACTTTTACCTAATGTCGATTATTGTTCTATTAGGTTTGTAAGTAGATATAGTAACATAATAAACGCTACTAGGAGTGTTGTGGAACCAGTCTCTATCTGTGAAGATGAGGGAATAATGGTAACCGTCTTTAATGATGGTGGTTT
>CEWH01019419.1_pt1 | contig 11974 bp, 13 predicted proteins | sample 531231 | NCBI WGS metagenome assembly CEWH01 (sample SAMEA2622316, study PRJEB7988) | marine metagenome | biome: marine biome (ENVO:00000447); feature: surface water layer (ENVO:00002042); material: "saline water (ENVO:00002010), including plankton (ENVO:xxxxxxxx)" | depth 5 m | reverse complement strand
TATTTCCGACGGTGACTTACCGTACAAAACATATGAATCAATACCATCAAAATGAATGAGATAAGGGATGATGCTACTATCTTTTTGATAGTGACTTGCTTCCTCTCCTATTCCTACGTTGGTTACAACGTGTCCTTTGGGTTTATACTTTCTCTTCTTAACTTTCTTACCACCTAACATAGGATCAAACCCTGCAACAGGTCCTGTAGCAGCAGCACTACCAGAGAAACCGCCGTTACCTGCACTCATTGTTGGGGCATCTTCGTTGATCATTGTCAGTTTATAGATGTGAGTGTGTCGTAAACGTCCATGTCTAAGTCTACCTCATTGAATGAGCCAGGATTAAACTCTGGATATCTATCTAAGAATATAAGAAAGGTCTTAAGTATAGACCAATACTCTCGCTCTAGTTTATACATTAGCAACGGTATGGTTGCTTCACCAAACACATTGAATAGTATAACCAAATGGTTAATGATTAAATTTGTACGCAATGTCCCAGTCTTTAGATACCTTTTAAGCAGTCGCTTAAGGTATTTGAATTTCTTCATGTCTTCCATGAAGTCATCAACGGTAACCGATTGAGGATTACTATAGTGTTTGATAGCAAACAGTAAGTGATTCTTATCGGTCAGACTTTCAAAACGCATTACGAATCAGGATTTTCCTGATTTTATTTATCAGCTTCCAAAGGTAAGGGTTGCGGATCCGTTAGTGATCACTTCAGCTGCACCTTTAGATGTATTTACAACGCATCTATATTTGTATCCATCCAACGCATCACTTGCTAGTCCACTATATGCAAGAGTTGCAGTGGTGAAGTTTGCGTATGTAATTCCTGTGTCTGTGTCTGCAGCGACATCAACCCATCTAACAGTAGCACTTGCAGTTTGTCTTTGCCACTTGTAAGTGATTGTGCCAGACTGATCAACTGTAGCAGCAACTGCGAATGTCCCTGCTCCACTAGATGAAGTAGAGTTTGCAGGTTGTGTGCCAATAGTAATTGTTTCTTGGACGTCTGCTACCACTGTATCGTCTGCATCATCACCAGCCGCGGCTGCGGTGGCATGAGTAAATGCTAAACACTCTGCCTTATGACGTGTGTCACCATTGTGTGTAGTGTATGTGCGATACAACCACCAACCAGGACCAGAGATACCTCTAGATTCGTTTGCTGCTTTTGTCCTCTCAGTCTCGTCAACAAATACGAGCTGATAGTCAGAGATGCTATCCCCACCCTTGATAACGTACTCTGCTACTGCCTTAGGAGGTGTCCTTCTAACGGCATTTGCTGCGGTGATTGTTGCAGTAGATCCTGCATACACCTTATGAAGCTCTAGAGCAGTTGCTGACGTTACTTGTTTTACAATGTAAGCGACACCAGAGATCTCCAACACGTCACCTACTTTGACAAGGTTGTCAGAAGCGTCCGTGAAGTCTCCAGAAGTTGTTACGGTGGCATCACCATTGGTTACACCAATGTTTGTGCCCATTGCTTTCGCATCGAGTAGTCCAAATACAGCCATTTTTCTCTAGTAGCGGGGTGGTATCATCTATATTTTATTTATACAAATTAGTCTCTGGCTGCGAGTGCCTCTTTGACTTTCTCAAAAAGTGCGTCGTCAGCAGTAGTCTTTGTAAGTTTTACTGCCTTTCCGATGATAAGAAGACAGATATCGATTAGTTTATCGCCTAACTCTGCGTCGTCAGGAATTTTTGCAACAGCAGAATCAATTACCTTATAAGCAAGGGGCATTAAAAAGCTCAACATGATTTTATAAACAAGGGTACCTTATTTATAGCTTTTTATATTCAGTTGGCTCTAGTCCTGCTTGCTGTGCATCATGTGCTTGTGTCAAAGAGATCATTCTTTGTCTCATTCTCTCTTTAATTACACTCTTCACTTCAGCATCCTTCTCATCATCGTGAGGAATAACATTACCCTCAGCGTCAGTCTCGTGATGCTCATTAGTTTTTTTCACTTCATGTGGTTCGTATCCGATGCCATCTCCATCGTCATCCCACCATCTTTTTACTTTGCCTTTCTTTGCTTTGGCATTTTTCTTCGCAGCTTCCTTAAGACTATCAAGAGATGTCTGTATGCTACGTTTAAAAGTTTCTTTCATAAGGTCTTCCTTTTTTGGATTAACTGTAATACCTTTCTTAGTAACAGTCTTTAGAGATGACTTCCTATCTGGTGTTTTACTAGTAGGTTGCATTACATGTCTCCTTTAATGTTACTTCTCCAATCGTATCTGGACTGCTCTCCCAAACGTTTTGCGAGTTTGCCAGCTCCCTTGGAGACTAAACGAGATCCTTTACCAACAACTTTCTTCAATCCTTTCTTAAGAGCAGATCCGAATTTCTTCAAATTCTCTTTAGTCTTTGATCCATCACCACCAGATCCAGAAGATCCAGAGGTTGTTGTTGATCCACCTGATGTAGAAGATGATCCTGCATCTTTAGGTGGTGTGTCACTCATTGTAGAAGAGGTAGATTTGCTAGATCCAGAAGAGGATTGTCCTTTCTGGGTCGATTTGTAACCGTCTTTAGCAGCAGAAGCCATGTCTTTTGCTGTATTCTTTGCCATGCCTGCAGCTTTACCTGCATACTTAGCACCCTTGACGGCACCTTTAGCAACTACTTTAGCAGCAGTTTTGAGTCCTGCTTTAATACGATCCTTGAGGGATGGTTTAGCAGGTGCTGCTTCCTTCTTTTTCTGAGGTGCCTGCACTGCAATATTAGGATTTGCAGAGTGCTGACTTGGTGCCTCAGTAAGAAGCTCCATTGAATCAATAAGATCAAGTGCCTCATTGAGCAATGGTTGATCCAACTCAAGAAGAGTCTCTACACAGATGTCATGGATCTCATCAAACGTTAGATCCTCATACTCTGGTAGACACAATGCTTCTATCATTGCATCAAAACTTTGGTTACTTTCTACGTTAAGTGTCTTGGGGTAATCTTTATCACCAGGTTTTGCAGGTTTCTCGCCTCTCTTTCTCTTGGCGTGAATGTTATCCCACAATCCTTTCTTACCCTCAGCGACCTCATCTTCTTTAACGCAGTTAGGGACTACCTTTCCTCCCTTTTTCTTGGTGCCTTTAGCCTTGTATCCATCCCAACAAGTAGACGCACCAACATTCTTACGAGCCTGTTTCATTGACTCATGCAGGTCATCGAGATCAACACCCACTACCTGCTCTTTAGCAACGACACCGATATCAACTGCATCCTTTGCAGTCTTACGACCGTCCTTACCCATAACAACATAGCGTCCGTCTGCCTTACGACCAGTGACTAGCATCTGATCTCCACCAGAGGTGACGACTCTACCTACATTCTTGTCACGTTTAAACTCCATCTTCTTCTTAGCAACTGCTTCCTTTTCAATAGGAAACCCGCCATAACCTTCAACGATAGGCTCCCATGAGTCCATCACATCGATTGCTTTCTCAGCACCTTCTTGTAGATGCTTAGTCAATTTGTCTACAGTGCCAGTCTCTAGTGCATTGAGAATTTTTCTCTGCTCATAGAAGTTATACTTCATGAGTGCAGCAGACACTTTGATATCTAAAGTCATTGCTTTACGAGGTTACGCGGTCAAGAATGTATTATTATTTAGTCTTCGACTTCTTTCTAAAGTCACTAAATTTGATAGTTGCCTGTCCAGGTGTCATGTCTTGGACTGCTTTTCTATATTCATCAGTGCCTACTTTCCATGTGTTACCACTACCATCATCAGCAGAGTAATTAGATTGATCTTCTCTTTCAGTGATGTGTTGTAACCAAGCACGATGCTCATTGCCATCAGGCATTTTAAATATTACATAGTTTGTGCCACGATGCACGACATGTCCTGTAAGACCTGTGTCATCATGCTCTACTAGTGCACCCACCTTGAAGATGTGGTTAAGCATATAGTAGTCACGGAAGTTTTCAAAGTCTAGTTTAGGTGCATATTCCCATACGGATTCATTCAACCACTCATGTAGTCCTTCACCCTTCTTAGGTTTCTTACCCTTAGGTGGTGGGGTCATACCCTTGAGGACATCTGCCATCAGTTGTGCACTGTGTTTCTTGCTGATACCCTTTGGCATTCCACCATGGAATGAATCATGATCATTACCTTGTGCATGTGCACGCATCTTAGATGCTGACATGGTTTCGATAGGATCGTCGGACTTGTCGTCCCTAGCACCTGCTGATTTAATATTAATAGATTTGAAGTCGTAATGGACTCCGTTGTATTTGTTTGCTAGATTTTCAAATTCTTTTACTCGGTCATCACCGACAACCATAGTGACATGAGAATGACCTTCGTCATTCAAATCTCTAAGGATGTCAAAAATATTACGGTGTGCCTCGTTATTTTGGATCTTGTCTTTGTGATGTGGAAACATCTTTCTCATGTGACCTACTTTTTGGTCTGCTGAGAGGGGGTTTTTCTTGTGGTCTTGGGATCTTGATGGGTAGATTCTATAGTTTCCAGAGTCTCCTCCGTAAGATCTAACAGCATCGAGTAACTTACCATGGCCAGCATGAGGAGGGTTAAACCTGCCAAAAGTAATTGCAACGTGGGGGTCATCTGGTTGTTGTTTCTTTGCACTAGAAGATTGACCCTTAGCAGATGGCGAGGGTTTCTTTGTCTTAGTTTCTTTTGCTTCTTTTATGAAATCTAGAAAACGCATTTAGCCCCAATCTTTAGCAACAGTGAAGTTAGCACGACTGAATTCCAGTCTATCAACGAGTTTAAGAGCGGTGCCATCTTTGATAGCAACGAATCCTTCTGGACTTGTTACACGATAACCCGACTCGTCTTCGAGGAAGGTGCCAACACCTTCAATCTTTTTGAGTTTATTTATAATCATATTCTTTGCATCCATAAGGTTACGGAAACCAGATAGAGCAGCAAATAATGATGTCTTGTTACTATTTAGGAATGCAACAGAGTCTGCACGACGTTTCTCCCATGCCTGCTGTGTTTTCTCAGTCTTCTTCTTGATAATTTCCTTCTTATACCTGTCATTTAGGAAGGTTTCAAACCCTTTTGCCATACCTTGAGCGGTAGGAGGAATCTTTCCTGCACGAATGACTTGGTTAAAGTAGATCTTAAACAGAGAAGCAGGAGACATGCTACCTTTGTCCTGCACAATTAGGTCTAGAAACTTAGCACCAGACCTTAGGTTGCTCTTTGCTTGTCTAATAGTATTGTTGATCTGATTCTTCTCACTAATTGACAGATTAGCAATACCATTCACGTTTTGGAAGGTAGAGGAGAATACAGCGATGTCTTTAACACCTTGCAACTTTGATACATCTGCACCAAATGATGCAGACAAACTACTTATATCACCACCAGTGTAGCGTGTGTGAAATACGATACCAAGTTTAGACTTTGAAACCTTGGCACCCATCTCACTCTTCTGATCTACAAGGTAAGTGATTGTATTTGGTTTAAATCTATAACCTCGCTTGCCACTAATGGTAACAAGAGGAGGGGTAGAAGTATAGAGGAGATCACCTTGGAGGATACCCTCGATGGGAAGTTTTGATAACTCCCTGTAGCATTGTTTGAGGATGCCATTGATAGCACCTTCGTAGTGGAAGTCGATGAATTCTTCATTGTAACCTATTTTTGGTGTCGTCTTATTAAAGACTGACTTTGTGCCAACAAAAAACTGACCTGTCTGTGGGTCTTTACCGCAGATCACAGCAGGTGCACCATCCCATTTAACAGTCACCTTTGTATTGCCACCACCTGACCCTGCTGTAAGCATGTCACGAAGAGACTCTAGAAAGTTGACCGCATTCTTAGCACCTACTGATCCTTGATTAAAGATATCATCTTCAAGGTGCTCTAGGTGGGTGTTTTTTGCCATGTCTTTATTATACTAGGTTACGATGTGGTGTGGGGATGTAGTGTGCCACTTATAAACCTGGCCTGAGCAGGAAATCCGTGTCGCCATCTAGATCCATGCTGCTCTTTCTTAGTCCAGAAATCTTGAGTGCCATCAGAAACGACCACCTCGCATTCGACTTAGAGTTAGTCTTGATACGAATTCTGATACTGCTTTTTCCTACAGAGGTAGAGAATTGTGGGCATCCATATCCCTCAACGTCTCTCCCCATATAATATAGTCCCTTTCCTTTGACCTGTATATAATAAGTATTCTTTGAGTTGTAATATTTCTCTACCTCTCTTGCTGCTGACTGACCCTCTGCTAGAAACTTATCTGGGAATCTCTTAAGATCTAGTGAGTGTGCTGACTTACGTTGTGCGAGTGTTGCACTATTTCCTAACGTAAACTTAGCAGGTATATTTCTTTTAGGTTTCCAATGAGCGTTTGCTTCCTTAATAATATTGTAGGACTCAGCAATACCGATCATTGTCCTTGCTGCTTCTTTCTGAGCAGATGCTTTATTCTTGTCAATGGTAAACTGCATTGACCCAGTATCAAAATCAAAATTCATTTGAGCGAAGTCGGCAGACAACTTCTCCTTTAACTCAAACTTAATTACCTGTGACTTATATGTGGGTGTCAATTCCAAGTCTGCCTTGGCACTGTCTGCTCCTGCAGGATCAGATACATTAAACCCTTTGCCTCTCAACTTCTTGATGAGATCCAATTCATATTGAAAGCCAGCATTAATCTTGATGGGTTTGTTATCCTCATCAAGTAAAGGTTCGTTGTCCTTTTTCTGTGCCATACTCCTTTGCAGGTATCACCTTATATTTAGGATCATCGTTAGGCACGTTATTCCAGTGTCTTACGACACCAGAAATGATAAAACAATTAGTAACCAGATAAGAAACGAAAATGATAGTGCGTACGATAGCAACATAGTTGTCATAGTTTTTAGTTTTATCATCACTAAAACTACCTAAACTATACTTCCACACCTTACCCACGTTAGATATCACCTGGTTTCCTGTTTTCGGAATAGTACTCATCAAATTTCATTTTAGGGTAGCGTGCTGCTAGTTTAAGAGTATTGATATAGATAACCTCATCCATACGGAGATCAAGGGCAGCACATGCATTCTGAGCATACCAAAGGATGTCACCCAACTCTTTGATAAGGTGATCTTTAGTGTCCTCATTCCATGGTTTACCTTGATACTTTAGTTTCTTCACAATTTCCATAAACTCACCGCCTTCTGCAGACATTCCTGAGGCAGCAGTGTCAAGACGATTAATATTACAACCTTGTTTGGTCAAGTCATCCATCCTTGCCTTAAACACATTGTAGTCTTTACTAGGGTTGGAGCATGTGCCTTCTACGAATTCAGCATACCTATCAAAGTTAATCTTGACAGGTCCTTCCTTCGTCTGCTTCTTGGAAGCAGCTTCATCCATCTTCTGCTTTGCTTTCTTCTTACTCTTGTAGGCAGTGTTAAAACGGTTATCGTTGATAACGTCCTCAGGAGTCTTAGGTGCTTCTGCTGCTGCTTCTTTTGCTGCTGCTTCAAAGTTTTCTGCAGCGTCCGTTGCAGCGTTAGAAAACTTTTCTGCTGTCTGTTGGATGTCGTCTCCACTTCCAGTCTCAGGACTAGGGGCAAAACCGCCTTGGTTGACTTTCATATTTTAAAACCTTGGAATTTAGATTTGGTATCGGTAGTAAATTCTTCTTGATTACTATCAAGAATATTGTCTTGAGCAGACTGCTCACAATCATACAGCCTCATCTTCGCTCTGTCAATACCTAACACAAAACGTTTGTTGACTGTAGGATCATTGTATCTATTCTTCAACTGCTTGACCATGATCTGATTCATTGCCTCTAGATCTTCAGTTGCAATAAGTGCAAACATAAGATCAGCAGTTGCAGGCAGACCGAAAGACTCGCTAGTATCAGTAAGCTCCACGTCACTATTACCGTAACCTGAGCGAGTGGTTTGCGTAGCGGACACGATCGGGACTTTGAATTCTCCTGCGAGTCCTCGTAACTCTTCAGCAACTGATTTGACATAGGTATAGGAATTCACAATGTTATTTTTATACCGTGACGATGCACAGATATTAAGATAGTCAACAAAGATAATGTCAGGATGAAAACCTTTCTTCAATGACAACTCATTGAGTAGAGACTTGAAGTGGTTAACATGTGCAGATGCAGTGGGATACTCCTTGATAACAAGGCGACCCTGTGTCTTCTCTGACAACTTCTCTATCTTAGATTGATACTTACCCTTACTGAATAAGGGATCACTTAGTTGTTGAATCGGGACGTCGAGGAGGTTGGCATCAATTCGCTCAGCAATCTTCTCCTCTGCCATTTCAAGTGTAATGTAGAGAACGTTCCTCCCTTGCAAGAGGCAGGCACTAGCGACGTGGCACATGAATAGACTCTTGCCGACACCTGTACCAGCAAGTGCGATATTGAGAGTCTTATTAGGTAACCCACCTTTTGTAATTTTGTTGAAGAAGTCGAGATCGAATGGAATCTTTTCTTCTTTTCTATGATAGAAGTCATATCTTGACTCTGAATCCTCTAAGTAATCGTGTCCTACATGGTCATCAAAGCACACACTAAGTGCGTCCGACATAATTGACGGAATTGCATCCTGATTACGAGTCTTGTCCTGACCATCTGCAATTTGGACAGACTCCATTAGAGCATTATAAATCGCTCGCTCTTTACACCACTTCTCAGTAGTGTCTAGCAACCACTCTTCATTATACTCCGTCCTATCTAGTCCTCTAAGTATTTCTAAAACTCTATTGACAGCATCCTCTGTTAAATCTTTACGTTTCTCTACCTCAAGAGCAATAGCATTAGGCTCTGGAAGGTTATCATACTCATTAACAAATTCAGATATCTCTTTGAAGACTACCTTTTGTGATAGGTCATCAAAGTATTCTTCTTTCACGAAAGGTAAAACCTTTCTCATGTAATCTGGATTGCAGATCAGATTACTAATAACAATTTCTTCTATACCTGGCATTATTGATAGTGTAGATATGTGCCAACAATGTATTTGTCATTGCTGATTGGTTGCTTACCTAGGTGAGGATACATCCATACTGGTGGAAAGCATAGCACACTACCTTGCTTTGGTTTGATATCTAATTCAATAGCAGGGAAAGATGTCTCTCCTCCCTCCTCTACATCATTAAGATAGAAAAACATAACAAGAAAGCGACGTGCTGTAGCATAGTCACCAACATCAATGTGGAGATCAAACCTATCTCCTGACTCTGCCGTATACTTTTTCATACGGATCTGCTCAATACTATTCTTAGGTGGCCAGAATGGTGAGCACCCTGTATCTTTCATATAATATTCAGATACTGTTTGTATTGAAGCAATAATATTATTGTGGATTACACCCCACTTAGGATCACGTTGCTGCTCAGATAGCATCGTGATATTCATTTGTGTAAACTGAGGTTTGTGTTGGTTATCCCAACGATCCTGTGCATCAGGTGTCTCATCAAACAACTTGATAGCATTGTTGCACAAGTTAGGGTCTAAGACACCATCATATACACGGATAAAATCCTTTAGATCACTCGCCATAACAGAATTCTTTCTTAGCGGCTTCGTCCAATTCATGCATTACTTCTTCTGTGAAGTATTTCTCGGGCGAAGCGAGAATAGACTTAGGATAAACAGAAGATTCACCAATACGATACCGATTCCCGATCCGTTGGAAGACTCCATACTTCTCACCCAATTCCAGTAACCCATAATACTTGTCCAGTCCGCGTTCGTCATAGAATAACCTCGTCTCTACTTGTGAATTTTCTTTTGTAAGTCGAGACTTGACTGCCTTGACCTTGATAATATTACCGACAACATCTGTGCCATCTTTCTCTTTCTTCTTGGAAAGATATACGATAGTGGAAGCAGAATACTTAAGACCACTACCGCCACCCATTTCTTTTGTGGGCACATAACTACCGACAACATCATAGGTATGATTAGTTACGATCATAGGTACATTAGCAAGACCTAGTTTCAAAGTCAAGACCCTAAAGGCACCTTTAAGGACTTGTGCTCTAGTCATATCTCGTGTGTCTTTACCTGCTGCAGTATCTTCCATCTCCTTAGAGGTGGACAGATTGCCCAATGAATCCAACACAAACATCAATGGTTTGCGATCTGATTCCTTCTGAGTTAAGTATTTATCAACAATCTTAACTGCCTGTGTGCGGAATTCCTGCACGGTGGTGACAGGCACAATGATCATACGTTTAGAATCAATGCCTCTCTCCTCAATCATCTGTTTAGAAATAGCAGACTCTGACTCAAAATAAATGACACCTGCATCAGGGTCAGTGTTTAGAAAGTGACGGACAACAGACAAGGCATAGAATGTCTTACCTGTGCTACTCTCACCTGCTAGTGCTGTGATCTTATTAGAAGGCAGACCACCATAGATACTACCACTCAACAGAGCGTTAAGAATATAAGATCCAGTATCTACATATTGATCAATGTCACCTGCAGCGATGCCTTCAGAGGCAACCGTTGCATACTCATTGTCAATCTCCTTTACAATTTCAGTGAAAAAACTACTTGTCATAATTAACCAAACATGGCTTCTAGTGTGGCACGTTTCTTGGCAGACCATCCGATCTGATCAAGAATCACGGTGAGTGGATCAAGAAATGCTTTAGAAAATTGCATATCATAATCAATGTATTCCTCTAGTTTAAACTCAGAGGGGAGTGTCCTAAAGAAAGAGATGACATTTTGGAAGTCACCCTTAGACCCATGACGACCAAGTTTATTAGGTGTCTTTAGGAAGACATACTTGATCTTTTCTCCCTCTTGAATCAAGGGATACTTGTGGGTAAGATTCTTTTCTTTGATAGAGTTATTATATAGTAGCACACCTCGGACGTGAATGGGGCAATGTGCTCCATACAACTCCTTAGGGTGGTGATACTTCTTGAGATTGTTGCATGACCGTGGAAATGCAATCTCATCTGTAGGTAGTGACTTAAACTTTTTCTCAAAATCTTTGACAAACTGCTGCACCTTCCTCTCATCAGTATTCATCATGAGTTTTAGGACGTCACGGAGTGCTCCACGACATGATGATGGGGTGGAGGATTTGACTGCCTCAATACCCATGATCTTTAGTGAAGGCTCATTGTATCTGACACCCTCACTGTCCCATACGTTTAGAATATATCTCTTCTTAGCAGTCCAGACACCACGATTAGCGATGTTTTCTCGCTTCATAAACATCTTCTGCTCGTAGGCATTTACATAGGTTGCCAATTCTTGATAAGAATTCTGTATATACTTTTCAAATTCCACATCACACACCTTCGCAAGGAACCGCAATACGCTTTGATCGCTCTCCTCTCTGCCCTTGAATATCTTTTTAACCAGAGGATCCATATGCAAATAAATGGAATCGGTATCAGAAGCAATAACATAATCTTTGTTGTCTGTCTCTAATAGTTTATTAAGAAATTTGTTTATCTTATTTTCAATCCATCGGATAGAGACCTGACCAGATAGAGTGATTGCCTCAGCATTTGCCAAGTTATAATAGCGGAAGTATTGATTACCAATAGCACCATAGGCACTATTGAGTTGAATCTTCCTTGCCATTTGGATGTTGTTGAAGGTGGAGATATCATTCTTTAGTTTAGGATCACCAGTCTTCTCAAACTCCTGCTTGGCAGCGAGCATTTTCTTCTTGAAGATCTTTCTTTCATCGTAGATGCGTTGCATCATCTCAGGAAGAAATCCATGTATATCCTTACGATACTGAGCACCATTAGCACAGACAGCGTAATCAGGATGAGCAGTAAATTCTTCATCGAGGATCTTGTCCACAGAAACTCTAGGATGTCTCTCATCGACAAGCGTCTCAGGAGAGATGTTATACTGCATTATAAGGTGTGGATACAGAGAATTCAAGTCGAAACTACACACCCAGTCATAAACACCAGGCACAGGCTCTTTGACGTATGCCCCTGCATACTTATCATCCTTGTCGGATGTT
>CEWH01017310.1_pt1 | contig 11988 bp, 8 predicted proteins | sample 531231 | NCBI WGS metagenome assembly CEWH01 (sample SAMEA2622316, study PRJEB7988) | marine metagenome | biome: marine biome (ENVO:00000447); feature: surface water layer (ENVO:00002042); material: "saline water (ENVO:00002010), including plankton (ENVO:xxxxxxxx)" | depth 5 m | reverse complement strand
TTACTTGTATGCCTTTTTCCTTTTGTGATAAATACTTGTGTCAGAGAGCGAGCCGCAAGGCGGACTTATGCTGTACCCACAGCGTAGCGGATAGAACCCGCATCGGACTTCTAACAAGGAGAAAACAAATGGGAAGACCACTTAATAAAAGGCTTTTTGGAGTAGCAGGAACAGGTCCTACAGCTTCAGGAACAGAAATCAAAGTAAATTTTCATAACGGTTCAGCAGTTAAAGAAGGCTTTATCGTAAAACAACTCGGAAGTAAAAAATTCCGTGTTGAAGAAATCGGCACAGCCGGCACATTCGATTGCACACTAAAGACTGGTGTACTACCTGCGGCTTTATCAGCAGGCGAAATGTCTATTTCAGTACAAGGTGCTGATTCAGAAACTTATGGCGTAAGTAAAATTACTGGACGCAAAGTTACACTTGCATCTCCAAGTGCTACTGGATCAAATGCATTAGCAGGACAATCGCTACAATATGCACTAACAGGTGCGGCGGCATCAGGTATCGTTAGAATGGAAGAAGCTGGTGATGATAACACATTATCAGGTACAGACGACGACGATTTCACAGAAGACGCATAATGATATATTGGGGGGTTAACGCCCCCCAATTAATAGGGATTGAACATGTCGAAGACATTAAATGTTAACAGCGGAAATTATACTCTTAGAGTACCTAGCGGAAATACTATTACACTTGACACAGGTGCAGGTGTAGGTTCTGTTGCAGTAACTGGCAATTTAAATATTGCAGGTGAAACAACTATCATTAAATCGCAAGACTTAAATCTAAAAGATAACGTAATTGTTTTAAACGATGGTGAGACAGGAGCAGGTATAAGTTTAAATGTTTCTGGTTTACAAATTGATAGAGGAACTGAAAACGATGTATTGTTTGTTTTTGACGAACAGGTTACACATAATGACCCAGTTAGTCAAACTAACAAGCCAGGAACTTTTGTTTTCAAAGATGCCCAAGGTGCAATTAACGGAATTTTTACAAACAGTATTGCTACCGGAGGAGGTGACTTATACTTAATCAACAGCGGTAATGGTGTAATAAGTGTAAGTGGTACAGCTGATTATGAAAACCAAGTTACAGATGATGACGACATTCCAAACAAAAAGTATGTAGATGATGCGATTATAGTTGGTATTAACACAATCCAGGTTCAGTCAATTTCAAGAGGTGATTCTGCACTAAACGTTTTTGACGAAAGTTTAGACGGAGGAGTGAGTAATTTTAAAGTCACTATCGATGGCGCAGAAGTTGCTTTGTTCAAACGCAATTCTACAGAAATAGAAAATTTAGTATTTGAAGATAATACTATAACAACAAACACAAGTGGAGCCGACTTAACAATAAGCAGTCAAGGTAGTCCATTTGTAAAAATAGATAGCACACTTAGAATGCCAGTGCAAGACGATTCAGCTGTCATTGCATCTTCAGCTACACATATTGCATTGTACGGTAAAGATCCTGACAAAGGTAAAACAGGATTATGGTACAAAAATAAGTATGACCATGAAGATGAATTGATAAGTACAAATAGATCACTGCTCTATAGTATGTTATTTTAAGGAAAGAATATGGCGATTGTAAACGGAAAAATAAACCAAACAGATACAGTACTACTTACAGTTCCAGCAGGTTTAAGGTATGCTATCACTACAATCTTAATTTGTAATACAGCTTCTGCAGACACAGGCGGAGGCAATGATACAACTTTCGATTTGCATTTTGTACCAAATGGACAAGCAAAAGGTAACGCTGATCCTAACTCCAACCAAGTATTGAATAACTTGGTAATAGCAGGTGCGGACACTTTTACATTTGATTCGGAAAAGATAGTATTGGAAGGCGGCGATAGAGTTATTGCTGTAAGTCAAGCACCTTCCAACTTGGTGGCGACTATTAGTTATTTGGAAGTGTAGTAATGAAATTTGTTAAGAGACAAAGTACATCTAGGGGAATCAATGCTGATACTAAAGGTATCAATGTTGATGCTTTAGGTCTAACAACAATTAACACTGATAAAGCAGTTATTGTTCCTAAAGGTGATCAAAATGCTAGACCTTTTGTGCCAGCAGAAGGTATGCTTCGTTATAACACAGACACAAGCGATTTTGAAGTTTATCAAAATGCGGCTTGGAAACCAGTAAGATTTAGAGAACCAACAACTATCGTTCAACAAAATTTAGGAAACGGAAACGGTTCAGAAACAACTTTTGGACCTTTAAATTCAGGAGATGCTTACTATCCTGTTCCTATATCAGAAAACAATATATTAGTTACTATTGAAAACGTATTTCAATTAGCAACAACAAACTATACTCTAGTACAAAATCCTTCCTCAGGACCAGGCGCACCATATGCCGCAGGATGGTATATTGTGTTTGGTACACCAGTACCAACAGGAAAGCCTGTACAAGTGTTACATAACTTCGACAAGTAATACAATAAATACAGTTGTACAATCGAGGGAAATGATATGTCGACACAAGTAGCCCGAATAGGCGGTCAACTATTACAAGAAAACTTACAAAGAGAACTTGCAGATCTAGCATTTGATACTGACCTATTGGTTGTTAAAAGAGATAACACATTAGGTGTTGCAACCACAACTACTCCCCGTAATTTAACAGTTAATGGAACAATGAGGACTACCTCAGGTGGTTCAGATCCTGACATTGTATTTGGTAATAGTTTAAAAGTCGGCGACATTACACTCGCCACATCAGGAATTTCAACTCCAAGCGGAGATGTTACACTTAAATCAACACATCCACAAGGATACATTAGCACAAGTGGTATTGGAAGTTACAGTTTTGCAGTGAAGGGTGATGGCATCCTTGCACTTCAAACTAATGGAGGTATAGGTTTTAGACCAGAAGTTTTTGATGGACAAACTGTGGCATGGGAAACTGATGGAAACTACGGCAACTATTGGTCACCTGGACCAATAAACAGTGCAAGTGCTCCACCAAATGACATGAATCGATTGTATGATTATGCAGTATCATTATCACAATCAGGATCATGGACTTCAGAAGAACTTGCGGCACTTGACTATGATGGAGATGGCGATATACAAATTGATGATTGTTTACAATTATTAAATATGAACACACAGTTTGTAGGAGGTGTGGCTTACCCTGCAACAAGAACATTAGCCGATCATGCTAACACAACGGCATTCAAGGCCTACATAGAAAAATATTATCCTAATTCTGTGCCAAGAAAATTACAATTTGATACAGGAACGACATTAACTGTAACCGGTGATGTTCATGCAACAGGCAATATTACATATGGTGGCGATTCAATAACAATTGGTGATGATTCTACTGACAGTGCAAGATTTCTTAGTGATTTCCATAACGATATTGTTCCGGATCTAGATAACGTATACCATATAGGAAAAGACGATGATAGCACAGGCCCAGCCAAAGGATTTAAGATTGCTGTACAAGAATTAAAAGCTGATACAGTTAAAGCTAATGGACTTGTTTATCAAGGAATAGAATTAACAAAAGATGTTGGAATTTATTTTGTGTCTAATAATAATGGTTCAGACACAAATGACGGTAACAACCCAGGCGGTCCATTTGCCACGCTTACAAAGGCGTTAAGCGTTGCTGTAGATGGTGATTTGATCTTTATGTACCCAGGAACGTATCAAGAAACATATCCTATGACAGTTCCTGCGGGAGTTACAATTCAAGGAGATAGTTTAAGAGGTGTTGAAATTTATCCCACAAGTGCAACACAAAGTAATGATGCATTTTTGTTAAACAGTGGAGCCACAATAGAAAATATTACATTGAAAGATCATTTTTATGATAGCGGAAATGATAAAGGTTATGCGTTCAGATTAGCAAACAATTTTAACACAGGAATAATTAATCAGGAAATAGGAAGATCTCCTTACATTAGAAATGTAACAGTGATCACAAAAGGATCTTCTACAAGTGCAAGTGATCCTAGAGGATATGCATCAGCTGACGCAGGACGTGGAGCATTGATTGACGGAAGTGTAGCAATACAAAATTCAAGATCAGCAAGTGTACTTTTTCATGCTGTGACTTTTATTACACCCGGCACAACAGCAATAACAGCTAAAAGTGGTGTACGAGTTGAGTGGTTAAACAGTTTCATTTACTTTGCAGAAACAGGAATAAAATTAGAGCAAGGCACTGGAAGATTGCAACCAGATAGCACAACTGCTTTCGGAGCAGAATGGAGATCTATTGCAAGTGCAAACGTTTATGGTAACAAAGGTATAGTCGCAGATGGAGCAAATTGTTTAGCCTATCTAATTAATCACAATTTTGCTTACATAGGAGCAGGAAAAGATGTTACTAACGATAATACTTTAACTGTTCAAGCTAACGAAGTAACAGAATTAAACAGTGCTAAGATATATTTTACTTCACAAGATCAAAGAGGTAATTTTAGAGTTGGAGATAAATTTCTTGTTGATTTAGAAAATGAAAGAACAAGTTTTGATGTGGAGAGTATTTTTGCTGATAACACAAGAGTGCAAATACGTGAAGGAAACAACACACTTACTTTAGAACCAGGACAAATTACTTTAGACAATATTGTTATCTCAGGAAATGTTTTGGAAGCTACGAGATCAGACATAGCATTAAACAGTGCTGGTAACATTGTATTCCAAGGTAATGTAACCGCACCAAATGTAACAACGTCAGGAAATTTTGTTATAGACGGTGCTATTAATACTATTGGTGACGCACCAACTGACACAGTGGATTTCAATACACCAATTAGTCAAGATTTTGTGCCAGGAACTGATGCTGGAGCGTTAGTTTTACTTGGAACAATTAGTGATCCTAGTTTTAATTATCCTAAAACATATACACTTACAGCAAATGGCATAACATATACTTACAATGCCACTGGTGAAGATAATAGAAACTATTTTGTAGGAATAGCAAATTTAAATGTGCCAGGACTTACTCTTTCATGGCACAATGAAAATGGCTTAACAAATGCTATCAAAATTACGTATGTATCTCAAGCACAAGGTGATAGATTAATATTAGCAGATACAAACGGTTGGACATGGCTTGGTCACACAGCAGGATCATATCTGGCAGGCGCAGGAGATTTAGGAACTTCGACAGCTAGATGGAAAGAAGTGCATACGCAATCTGCAGATGTTGACAGTGTAAGATTTTCTCTAGCAAATATAAGTTCAAATCAAAGCGATGGAAATCTAACTTTACAAGCTCAAGGATCAGGAAAGGTTAAATTTGATGAACTTAATTTTAAAGGTGCAACTATATCAAATGATACTGGCGATCTTACTTTTGCTCCTACAGAAGATCTACAAGTAGATAGTACAAACAATATAAAAATTCCTGTAGGAGAGACAGCACAACGTCCAGCTACACTTGCTGGTATTAGATATAACACAAACATCAGTGCTTTTGAAGGAACATCAACTGCTGGTGCTGTAAGTTTACAAGGAATTTACGATACTGACAGAGACACATATCTCAATCTTTCAAATAATCAATTTAATTTTGTTACAGGTGGACAAACAAATCACACACTTAACGGAATACTTTTAGAAAGTGGAGGATTTAGTTCTGATCATAAATTTAGCATAGACGGAAATGTTGTAAGTACAGATCAACAAGATGGCACTTTCCAACTTAAATCCAACGGTACAGGTAAAACAATTATCGGTGATTTACAATTTGCTACAAATGATCTATTTAATAATTCTAACAGTAATTTTATCTTTAATCTTACAAATACCAATTCACAAGCATACTTAAAATTTGATAATGTAAATGGTATTGTGCCTCCACAAGGTAATTCATCACAACGTCCTACAAGTCCGGAAGTAGGAAATACTAGATATAATACAGAGCTAGAGCGTGTTGAAACGTGGAACGGAAGTAACTGGGTAAACAGTGCTGGTGAGGTGGAAAGTATACTTACTGGTGACGTGGAAGAATTAGCCTATCTATTTAACCTTATCCTGGATTAATTAACAAAATCACATAAATAACTATAATGCAGTGAAGAGCAGGCCAAGCTGTTGCATTAACAAACTGTGGTTAGCCGGCAAAGAGCACATGCTGAAAATCGGGCTAGAGGGACAGGATCCCCGTATTGAGGAGTAGACATGGCAATTGGTCGCATATCGGGTCCGCTCTTAAAGTCAAATTTACTACGCAATGGCGTGGATTTGGCCTTTGAGACCGACCTATTATATTTAGATGTAACAAACCGTCGAATCGGAGTTAAAACAACATCACCTCAATACGCATTAGACGTCCAAGGCGTAGCTAGAGTAACAGATCTAGAAATCACAAACAATTTATTTCAAATTGGAAACGTTACAGTTGACGGTGGTACTGGCACTATTTCAACAACAGCACAAGAATTTTCAATAGCTACAGCTGACAACACTATTGTTGGTAACAGAGTATTGGTCGGTGACTTAGAACTTAATAACAATTTTATAGAAAATACCAACACCAATAATGATCTGTTCATTAGAGCAAACGGAACAGGTAACATTAACATTGTTGGTAACACACAAGTCAACGGAAACTTACATGCAACTGGTAATATATCAGCTGACGGTAACATTACGCTTGGCGATGCAGATACTGACAGTATTTTTATAAATGCTGATATCGCCAGTGATATTATGCCAGACGTGCATAATACATACAACATTGGTACTGATGCAAAAAGATGGGCAACAGGAAATTTTGCAAACGTTACAACAAATACACTTACAACAAATGACCTAGACTTTGGAAACATCAATCTTATTAGTACTCCAGGAAATTTATATTATGTTTCCACGCAAGGAGATGATGCAAGAGCAGGAGAACATCCAGCGGATCCTGTAAGAACTATTGCAAAAGCTCTTAGCTATGCAGGAGTAGGCGACACAGTTTACATATATCCAGGACAATATCAAGAAGCATTTCCTTTAAATGTTCCTATGGGAGTAACAGTCAAAGGACATAGTTTACGTTCTGTAGAAATTTCACCAACAAGTGGAACACAAAGCAATGATGCATTCCATATGCAAGGTGACTCTGCTGTTGAAGATGTAACCATCAAAGACTTTTATTATAATAGCGGAAGTGATACAGGATATGGATTTAAGTTTGCACCTAATTTTAGAGTATATCTAAGATCTCCATATATTAGAAATGTAACAGTAATCACAAAAGGTACAACAACTTCAAATACAGATCCAAGAGGTTTTGATTCAGGAGACGCAGGTAGGGGTGCTTTACTAGATGGTAGCATTGCAAATTCAGATTCAAGAGAAGCAAGTATGCTTTTCCATGCTGTCACTTTTATTACTCCAGGTCAAACTGCTTTAAAAGTAACAAATGGTTCTAGGGTAGAATGGTTAAACTGTTTTACTTACTTTGCTGATAAAGGTATTCATATTGTAGACGGCACGGCTGGATTAAAGGGTGACGGAAAAACAAGAATCAAGTACAGTGGTTTAACTGGTTCTAGTCCTTCGGCAGGAAATACAATTTCACTGTACGATGCAAACGGAACATTACTTGCAAATAACACTATTGAAAGTGTTGATACAAATTCTGTAGTAATAGACGGAAAAGCAACAGGTTACATTACACCATTAAGTAGAAATAAGAAAACTGTAACAGCAGTTGGAAACGCACAGATTACGACAGGTGCTCCTGTAAAATTTGGATCTGGTATTGCATTATTTGATGGCACAGGTGATAGATTAAGTTTAACAACACAAACAGACTTTGGCTTTGGTACTGGTGATTTTTCAATAGAATGTATTTTATATCTTTCAGACGATACTGGTACTGAATCTATGTTTGACTTTAGAGCAGGTTCAGATACAGACAGTGCTTTACATTTTTACACAGTCGATAGAAAACCAATAGTAGCAGTTGGTAACACAATTATTATGCAACCAAATGTTACATTGATAAACACAACTTTCTATCATTTAATGGTAACAAGAGTTGGCACTACAATGAAAATATTTGTAGACGGTAGCCAAATAGATTCTGTCACTAATAGTTCTGATTTAGGTACAACCAAACCACTTATCATTGGTTCTAAATACGATGGAAGTTCAAGTGACTTACAAGGAAGACTTGACGATATAAGAGTTAGAAAAGGTACTGGTGTTTCTGCAAACTTTACAAATCCAACAGCGGCGGCAGTAGTTGATCAATACACAGTTTTAAAATTAGATTTTGATGGAGACAACGGAAGTCAAATTATAACAGATAATGATACATTCATACAAGATGTAAGATTCAATAACGGTGCAACTGCAACGGCTATTACACTTGTTGATCATTCAGACTTTGGTGGAGAAATCAGAAGTATTGCAAGTGCAAGTGTATATGGAAATTATGGAATATACGGAGATGGATCAGGATCTATAGTTTATGCTATCGGAATGAATCTTGCCTATATTGGTACTGGTAAGGACGTAACAAATGATACAACAGCAGTAATACAAGCAAACGAAATTACAGCAAACAACAATGCAAACATTTACTTCAGTACTGTTGACCATAAAGGCGATTTTAGAGTTGGTGATTTATTTAGAATAAATCAAGAGACAGGTGAAGTTACATTTACAAATGCAGAATTTTTATTTAATAATAATCAAGGAATAACTTTTACAGACGGAGTCAATACAACTATAATTGACGGAACAAAAGTTGAATCAGGTAATATAAGAATTACAGGTAATACAATTTCAAGTATTAGTGGAGACATTAATTTAAACAGTTCTTCCGGTACAATTAATTTACAAGATGATGTCAACATAACAGGAAACTTAGATGTATCTGGAAATGTTACAGTTGGTGGTAATATTACACTTGGTGACGAGGTAACAGATACTATACAAATTAATGCTAAAATTGATAGTGATATTATTCCTGCGGCAGATAATACATATAAACTTGGAACATCATTACTTAATTGGTCAGAACTAAATGTAGGAAAAGTTATTGTTGATGATATCACTATTGACAATAGCACTGTCCAATCGACAGCAAGTAACGGAAATTTAAATTTTGTACCAAACGCGGCTGGAAAAATTGTAATTGACAATTTGAAATTTGCGTCTAATATTATTTCAAATGATTCTGGAAATATTGTATTAGATTCACAAAGCGAATCTGTTGTAGTAGATAGCACAGGAGCATTAGTAATACCAAAAGGTACAACAGCTCAAAGACCAGGAACTCCTGCTACTGGTATGATTAGATACAACACAGATACAAATGTATTTGAAGCATACGACGGGCAATGGACTGAATTGGGCGGTGTGTATGATGACGATAGAGATACTTATATTACACCAGAATTAACACCAGGAGCAGACGATGATACTTTGCGTTTTTATGCAGGTGGATCACTTGTTGCTGATGTTACAGCAAACAGATTTGATGTACAAAGACTAGAAGTTGACGATATTAGTGTATCTGGAAATACTTTACAAACAATTACAACTAATCAAAACCTTGTTTTACAAGCAAATGGCGGTGGTTTTGTATCAATCGAAAACTTTAGTTTTAATGGAAATCAGATAACTAATAATGTAGACGGAGCAGTTACTACTCTAAAACAAGTTGGTACAGGTTACTTCAAAATTGAAGGAAATGGCGGATTTGTTATTCCAGTAGGTAATAACGCAAATAGACATCCTAGTCCAGAAACAGGAATGATGCGTTATAACACAGTGGAAGATAGGGTTGAAATTTACGACATTGGTGGTAACTGGGTTTCAGTTGCAGGTGCAACAGGTGCTGTTACGTTTAACGATGCTGAGGAAATTGCAGTAAAACTTGCATTAGTATTATAGGAAAAGAAAGATGGCAACAAATTTTAGAAATGTAATTGGAAAAGATATAGGAACAGAAAGAGTAGCTGTGTACACGGTGCCGGCGGCAACAAGCACAACGGTTATCGGAATGAACATTGCAAACTTAACTGATTCTATGGTAAATTGTAGCATTGAGATTGGAGACGAAGCAAGTAACATCGGATTCTTAATCAAGGATATGGCCATTGCTCCTAACACTGCAATGAAGCCGATAGGTAAAGGTGAAAAAATTGTTTTAGACGCAACCAATGTTTTATATGTAACCGCTGATCAAACTGCATCGCTTGATGTTATACTCAGCATAGTGGAGATAGTGTAATGGCTGATACATTCTTAGGACAAAGTATTACAGATATGGTTAACCAAACCAATGCAAGATATTTTTATGGTTTGCGTAGAACCGACGACGGTGAACTTTTTATTGCAAAAGTTGATCAATTAAAGAGTAACGAAAGCATCATAATTAACAAAGAAGGTGATCCTGCACAAAATTATGAAGATTTTGATGAAGGAGAAAATTTCTTAGAAGGCAGAAACGTTAACCATGAAAAGGTTTATGCCAACTTAAATTATGAGCAGTATAAATGGGATAACAGAAATATTAATTACTATATTGACGATAGCGGAAATTTAGTAGCAAGGGTAAATGAAGGTTACACCTACCCTACAGGAGTATAATAAATACGTAAAAGGTAGAAAAAATGGCAGAGTTTAAATTAAGTAGAATTAGATTTAATTGGAAAGGTACGTGGATTGGTGGTACTGATTATATTGTAGACGATATGATCAACTACAACGGTTACACTTATGTTGCTTTAAGAACACACACTTCCGCAGACTTTTACAACGATTTAGCTGGAACAGATTTAACACCAGCTAAACCAAAATGGAAAAAGCAATCAGAAGGTGTTGTTTGGTTAGGTGATTGGACAACATCTACAGCATACTCTGTAGGTGGTATTGTAAAATACGGAGCAAGCATTTACCAATGTACTGAAGCACATACTTCTTCTGCTACTTTTAGTTCAGGTACAGATGGACTTGTAGCTGATATTAACAAATGGACACTTGTTGCAGTTTCCTCTGCCGACTGGAAATACAACTGGACTGTTAATACACTATACAGAACAAATGATCTTGTAAGATATAACGGTAAGGTTTACAAAGCTATAAATCAGCACGTATCTGCCGCAACAACATTATTAGGTCTTGAAGCAAACCAAGCTGACTGGACAATTTTATCAGATGCTGATACATGGAGAGGCACTTGGTCAATCGGAACCAGATACAAAGCAAATGACATCGCAAGGTACGGTGGAATAGTTTATAAATGTATCACTGGACACACATCTGCAGATAATATCACTTTAGGTTTGGAAGAAGATCAAGCTAAATGGGAAATCCAAATTGAGGGTATTGAATATGTTACAAAGACTGACGAATTAAGCGGCGTTACTTCAGGCGATTGGCAAGAAGAATATAGATATAAGAAAAATGATATTGTAAAACGTGGCGGAAACTTGATGAGATGTCTAGTAGGACACACGTCAACAGCAGGTGATGCAGGATTTAATACAGATTATGCGGCAAGCAAATGGTCAACTTATCTACCAGGATCAGAATATGAAAATGTTTGGTCTGAAAGCATTTACTACCAACCAGGTGATACGGTATTATATGGCGGTTACATTTATAAAGCAATTACCTTTAATACCGGAGTCAATCCTAGTCAATATACTTCAGACTGGAACGTAACATTTGAAGGATACAAATTTAGAAATGATTGGAACAATCAAGGTTCGGCTGATAGTTCAACAATTATAGATTATAGAACAGGTGATCTTGTTAGGCTTTCAGGTAGCTTATACATAGCAGTACAAGATAGCACAAACTTACAACCGGATCAGTGGCCTACTTATTGGGAAAAAGTAATTGACGGAAGACAGTTTAGAGATTCATGGCAAGATGATACAGAATATTTTGCAGGCGATATTGCAACATGGCAAGGTACTGCTTATAAATGTATTGCATATCACAGATCAACTGAGTCTGCTTCAAGACCAGATTTAGATGTT